>CZCA01002628.1_pt1 | contig 15405 bp, 5 predicted proteins | sample 591981 | NCBI WGS metagenome assembly CZCA01 (sample SAMEA3556810, study PRJEB10932) | anaerobic digester metagenome
GGTTCTGATAGTCGCCTAGGATTACAGAAGCAATTTCATCAGGCAGACATTCATCCACTTCCCTCAGCGCTTTATTGATTGAGGATTCTTCATTTAGAATGGCATCGATAGTCCAGTCCGTGTGTTTTCTGGGAGTAAGAACCGTCTCTAGAGTATGGGAAAAGGGGCCATGCTCAATATCGTGAAGTAATGCTGCTAGAGAGCCGACCATTACAGCATGAGAATCAAGCGGGTCACCAATTTGTGCAAGCCTTTCAGCAACCTGCTTGAAGAGGTGAAAAACACCTAGGGAATGGGCAAATCTAGTGTGTTCGCCTCCGTGATATGTAAATGACGTAAAACCAAGTTGGCGTATGTGCCTTAGTCTCTGAAATTCCTTTGTATCAATCACTTTTAGGGAGATGTTTCGATCTACTTGTATGAAGCCGTAAACAGGATCACGAAAGATTTTCGGTATGTCCGCTTCCGCCACGGGGGCCACCTCTTTCGTATCTCGCTCATGCTCACCGAGCACCATTCCATTGAACCACAGTATTCTGTATTAATGTGACAGGATAGACATTATTCGGGTTCAAAACTATTATATGCCAAACAGACGTTCGAGTCAATCGTAGATTTACGAGATTTGCGGGATTCATGGGTTTATTCAGCTTCTGTTTCATGGTGGGTGATTTTCACCGAACGCCTCAGAGAGTCCCCGTTTTGTGTCAACTTCCCGGCTGACCTTTCCTCAGGTCATGTTTGCCGTAACGACAAGGAAATTAGGCGGAACAGTCGAAATAAACAATAGGATTGCCAAAACGTCTCACACGGGGTGGACTTGCTATGCTGGAAACGTGTGTCTCCCTTGTTGACTGTGAGCGAATCCTTGTTGAGAAATTCCAAAAAGTCAAGTTCATCGGTGAAATCGAACTCTCCTCTGAAGACATTCGAACACTAACCAACTTTATTACTACCGAACTTGATCGTGATCCCAGGCGTGGGCTTAGGTTACTTAGGCAAAGAGCCCCTGCGACTATTGCCGCATTCCTCGTTTGGCAAGGCATTATGGAATATGAGGAAGGCGACTACTGGACATTGGCGCTTCGCGCTATTGGTTTGGAAGAGCCCAGGTGGCAGCAGGAGTTTGGCGCAGCATTCATCAACTTCCTCCGGCGTATGGATTTGCCCGAATTTCCTATTGAAGATGCGTTGCGGTTTGTCACACCCATCCTGCTTCATGGGGGCATTCCCCAAAAATGTCTCGACCAATTCTTTGATCATGTCATTATGGATATGGTGGAATTTAACCTTGTCACAGGCGATGAGATCAGAGACTACCTTTACTCTCTCAGGGAAGAAGAGAAGACCCGGGTTACGCTTCGACAAAAGCTCCAAGAACTTAAACAAAGCGAATCAAAATGCCGCAAAGAGGCAGAAGACCTTGCCGCGTTCATTGACTTACGACAACAAGCCGTAAAACTCCGGGAAATTGTGGGCAATCCTCACGAGTGGAGCCATATCCCAGAGGATTACGAGGCTTTCCGTCTTGAGAAGCTAGGTGAGATAGAAGATATCAATAGAGAGACTTCGAGGCTTCAAAGTGATGAGAGGCTTTACTTAGATAGAATATCCGCTTTCACCGCGGAACATGAAGCCATCCTTCAGCTTGGTCCGTTAATTTGTGTAATCGGCGTGGAACTGGCAACCATCCTTCGTGATAAGTCAGAGCTTGCATCCCTTCAGGCGGATGAGGCTGCGTGTATAGCGAGGCTCCAAGAGTATGCAGGAAATATTCAGAGAGAAACCTTCTGGCGGAGCTCTTCTGATGAGGCTTTACTGAGGCTTTCCGCAGATACCGTAGACACTTTGAATGCTCTGACCGAGACTGTAGGTGAACTTGACGCCCTGAAAAGCCGCATATCCAAGTTACACGATGAAATAAGCCAGATTACCCCCCAATCTTTAAAACCTGACATTAGCCTTTGGATAGGATTAGCTTCCCTTTTGGCCTCGTTATGCATGTGGCTTATTGCGGGGCATTCTCCTTTCGGGTTAGGAATCGCTATTGTCCTTGCTCTTGCAGGATGCTCTTCTGTGGTCTCCACCGTTCGCAAGTCCCAGCACGTTTACAGGGATAACAAGCGCCGGAAAGCACGCCATGATGCGATCTCTGAGGAAGCATATGAAATCCAACTAAAAATTGCCGACTATGAAAAGAGTGTCAGTTCGAGCGTGGAAGACTTGCCTTGTGAGCTTCAAGCGATTGTAAAGACGCTCCTTAAGAACGCACGCGATTTCAGTGTGGGACCAGATGATTCCGGTGAAGGGACGGATGACGAAAGCGACGGAGGCGTAGCTCAGCTCCGTGAGGCGCTTCACAGACTGAAGGCAGCAGTTGATACTTTCACTTGCTATCACAAGCTCCTTGTGCGAAGAGGCGAGCTCACAGAATCAATCGCTGAATGGGAGCACAGGCTCGATGGGCTTTTGCTACTGGTAGGACTTCCCGGACTTGAGCGTAAGAGCGATGAGCAAAGTGAGAGCGAAAGTCAGTTGGAAACTCAAGATGGACCGGAAATCCCTGGTGAAACTAAGAGCCATAAGCGGCAGCGACGTATAGATGCCTTCTGTGACAGCGATACCCTAAAATCGGCTGTAGAACTCCTTAAGACGTCTCTTGATGATGCTATCCAACGGAGCGAGGATAGCAGGAATGCCAGAGAGCATCTTCGAGAACACATTCAGCCTGGGCTTCATGGGCTTCACAGGAAAGCCGAGGAGATCAAGACTCACATCGAGGAACTTGATGTGGCTGTAACCAGGTTAGGCAATGGGTCTTTCGAGGTCGGCATAAGCAAGCTTAAGTCCAAATACGAAGCCTCTCGGAAACTCAAGAAAGTCAACGCTGATATCTCAAGATCAGGACAGGTCATCCTTCGCTTGGTTGATGTAAGCGGAGAGTCCATTGATAATTTGCTGCGTTTATGTGACACAAGAACGCAAGCTCTCAAAAACCTTGCGCTTTCGATAGAGGATACCGAATCTAAGCTTAGGAACTATCCTCCGGCGTATCCCTATACAGACGAACCTGTGCAAAGGTTTGTAATCTATGGTGATGAATGGGCCGAGAAGTGGATCATCGGGTCTGTCGAGTTACTGGAGCTTGCCCAGAAGGAAGGAGGTGTCCCAGGGGATTTCAAGCCGGACTTGCCACTCAGAGTCGTTCAGGGATTCAAGGAATGGTGGGAGTTGCGAAAAACTCTCTTGCAACGCGACGGGTTTTCATATGAAGCCTCAAGAGAACGGCTTCCTGCGCCTAAGATCATGCTTGATCCTATCCATGGAGACATAAAGATAGTCATCGACTCCTTAAGGTTTAGATTTGAGCAAGCAGACAGCGTGCAGTCGGCGTCATTGGTCATAACAGCTCCAACCTGTCCGGGGTGGTTGAAGACAATACCCTTAGAGCTGAGGCGAACGAGAATGTCAGGGCTTGCCGAAACCGGGCGGGTTGAGTGTGACCTGCCGATATTGGACGAAACCGGCTCATCGGACGCAACCTCCGCAGACGATGATTACGTCTCAAGTGTCGTGTCTCCTATTGCCAGGCACTTGCCAGGTCTTGCCGAGACCTATGAAGTCTCCTTGATTATCGGGGATAGTCCGCGTGAAACCTGGACTGTAAATGTGTTTGACGACAGATCGCCGTGCCTTATCTTCCATGAGGATGGAAGGCTAATTCAGTCAGGAGATCTGCCCAGGGCCAAGCTATGGTTTGTGTTCCCTTCAGGGTGGAGATTTACCAAGGGGCTGCGGATAATTGAAGACTCTACACCTCCTTACCTTGCGCATGCTTGCAGTATTTATCTTGTTGATCTTACTTCATCGGACAGAGTTGTTGTGGGGGACGGTAGCGAAGACGAATTCGAGTTTAGGGTGGCCCGTGATAAAGTGTCCGATCCTTGTTTGACAGATGATGGACTTGTCCACGGCATCTCAATAGACGGTAACCCTCTGTACATCGAAGAGCCTCCGTGCCTTGAGATTCCCTTTTCAGACGGCACTAAGGCAGGCCTATGGGATGTGCTCATACGTTACGGCGGGGCTCCCCTTGCTGAACCTAAAAGATTCAGATTACATGAGATCCTGCGGATGGACGGGGTCGAGGTCGGGCAAGGGAGAATCAAAATACCTCTTAAGCTTCCTGCGCTTCTGGGCCCGGATCCCATCGGACGGTATACAGTCTACGTAATACAAAAAGACAGGAGAAGGTTAAAAGCTTCCTTTGGATTCACTATAGTTCCTGATTTTTGGTATCAATTTGAACCATCTGTCGTATTCCCTGTAGGAGATGATGACTCCAGGGTTAAGCTTCTTGTCAGCGTATTTGAAGGCGCAGAGTTCAGTGCTCTCCCGCCTGCCCGGATCCTGTTAGAAGAAGAAGGTGAATATCAGATCCTGGTGGATCCTCTGGAGAACACTGTAACAGGGGAGCTTTCTTTCCCGCTGAAAGACGGTGAGCTTTGCGCATTTCCTGTTGAAATTGATATGCCGAAGATCAGGTGGCGTCTGAAGGATGGGAAGGAAGAAGGTGACAGAGACTGGTCAGGCTGTGTACAAGAGGTGTTTATCGGAGACTTGAGCCCGTCGCATCTCCTCCTCCTGCAACTTGAGCTACCCACCGACATCGGAGGGATTCGGCTCTCGCTCGATGATAAACAGGATGTTAGGGTGCGTGTAAAGCAAGGAAAGGCCCAAGTCAACCTGATGCAGTTCATGGATACATTGAGAGCAGGCGGAGCGGTAGGGGAGATCACGGGAAAGGTATTTGACGCGTTAGGGAGGCCGGTCGGGGAAGGATCCATTTTTAGCTTGCGCCGGCGATGGGAAGTCACTGAGTTCAGCTGCGAAAAGGAGAACCTATCCGGAGTATGGCATCTTGAATTTAAGTGGAAAGAGATGGGACATGCCAAGGACAGGGTGCTTCGGATGTGGCCTATGTGGAGACCTTGGAAAAGTCCGATTGTATGGCATATCCCGGAAGGTGAGACAAGCCTTACTGTTGACGTGGATGAGGATCGCCTGCCGCAAGGAGCGTATCTTGTTCAGTTTGACATGTTTGACAAATGGTCCCCGGTAGGCGCAGGACTTGGCTTCCCTGAGGATGAGTTCAATGCTTTCATCATCCATCTTCACCATAGTGCTCCTCACATTGAAGAATGGAGTATTCACTGGACAGACGAATACAGGGCGGTGGTTACAGGCAAAGCAGTCAATATTCCTTCTGGGACGAAGGTTTCGGTAAGGCTTTTTGGAATCAGGCGCGGCATGGCTTGCTCTTGGGAGGCCTATGGAACCGTCAACTCTGCCCAGCGGTTTACAGTCCATGTGCGAGGTGAACTTGAGAGTAGGATAACGCGGACAAAGGCCCGCAAAGCCCGGCGTCAACATGATATCAAGGATAGGAACAGCCTTAAGAACTCAGCCGGTTGGATAGGGATAATTGCGGAGACTGATCCTAAAGCGCATCTTTTCGCGGTTCTGCCTGAGCCCGGTCAGGTCGAGTGGTGGTTCGCGCCGAAATCCGCGTCCCCATTTCTTATGGAATGGCCTCTTGCGGAGCGGCTCCGAGAGGTTTTCCTATCCCAGCGAGAGCCTTCATTCTCGGGCCCTATAGAGGAGGCCCCACCAAGGGATCTTCCTTCAATAGGGCATAGTCCAATCATAAGAATTCAATGTGAGGAAGGCCATCTTGAGCAGTCGGATCTTTCAAAAGAAGACAGCAGAAAAGTCATTAGGGCATGGCTCGGGGATGGCGGAAGCGTCGATGTGAATCTTGTAATCGGCGCAGAAAGAGACCAGACGAAGATAAGTTGGTCAAATTCTAGAGAATCTTTACGTATTGCGCTCAAAACAGGGAGAGTATACTGCACCGGATGCAACAGGATTGTGCAAGACAAAGATACATGGGATAGAGATCATTATCCTAAGTGCAAGAGTTTCTTCCCTAGAAAGAAAGATGTTCGGGCATCACTACTTATAGTAGATGACGCTTTGACAGCCGTATCCGTTGGTCTTAAGACATACGCTTTGGCAGGCAACCATCCTCTGACCCTACACTCCAGTTCCATCCACGGGGCTCTGCCCACTAAGTTGATAACAGGGGACGATACTGCCTGTTTGACTGAACTTACGAGATTACTCCTGTCTTTGGAAGAGGAGTTAGTATCAGCGTTACCAGGGAGTGAAATCAAAGATGGGCATGAATCCGATTGACGCGACACGTGATATCAGAAGGAGTTACCTCAACTACCTGACTACCACATTTAGATTCAAGGATCCTGTCCTTCAAGGGCAATTTGAAGAGACATTGGAAGAACCGGGACGGTTTGTGAAGGAACCCATACTTGAGGCGACACCCGCGTTTGCCACAGGTGCGTCCATTGAAGAGATGATACGAGAAGGGGTTCTCTCAAAGCGGTTCCTCGAGCTTGATACCCCGTCTCTTCCCCATTCGAGAACGCTCTACATACACCAGGAAGCCGCTGTGAGGAAGCTGGTTGAGAAGAGGCGAAACGTCGTTGTGGCGACGGGGACAGGTAGCGGTAAGACAGAAGCATTTCTAATCCCCATCCTAAATCATCTATTCCGTGAAAGTGAGAGAGGCGAACTCGGCCCAGGGGTCCGGGCTCTTCTTTTGTATCCCATGAACGCCCTTGCCAATGACCAACTGGCAAGGTTGCGTAAGCTGCTTGTGAACTATCCTAAGATTACATTCGGACGGTATACAGGAGAAACCGAAGAGCCTCATTTTGCTGCGCTTGAAAAGTACAGAGAACTGTACGGCACTGATCCTCTCGATAACGAACTTATCTCCAGGGAAGCCATGTGGGCATCCCCGCCTCATATCCTATTGACTAACTATGCAATGTTAGAATACCTCCTCCTTCGGCCCCGTGACAGTGTTTTCTTTGAAGGAGTTTCATCTGAGAGCTGGCGGTTTATTGTCATTGACGAAGCCCATACTTACGCAGGCGCAAGAGGCATTGAAATCGCAATGCTCTTAAGAAGGCTGAAGGATCGGGTAGTTCAAGGCGAGACAGGCAGGATACAGTGTATAGCCACCAGCGCGACACTGGGTAGAGGAAAGGATGACTATCCTGCTGTGGCAAAGTTCGCCTCGGATCTGTTCGGGGAGGAGTTCAGTTGGGACGAAGGAGATCCTGACAGGCAGGATGTAGTTGAAGCGTCAAGGCTGCCTCTTGCGGAGGCAAGACCTGGCTGGGGGACATTTGACCCCGGGGTTTACCTGGAGCTCCAAAACGCAATCAAGAACATACCTGAATCCGTCTTACCAGGTGAATTGGCTCGTATAGCGGGTACAAACGGAGTGCCTGGTGCTGTATTGAAAGAAGCCGAGAAAGCAGGGGAAATCGGAGGATGGCAGGCTTTTCTTTACGAAATGTTAAGAGGCGATACGAGACTCCTTGAACTCCAGCGAAAACTGGAGGACGGGCCCGTGTTTGTCAGGGATCTGGCAGAATCCCTTGTCTCTCATGATGATAATTCCATAGAGAAACTCGTGGCACTCGTAGACCTTGCGAACCAAGCAAAAACGGAAGGTGAAAGCCAAGCCTTGCTGCCTGCCAGATACCACCTCTTTGTCCGCGCAATTGAAGGAGCGTACCTCAGTCTCGCAGGGGATAAAAGATTGTATCTTGAGAGGCACGAGTCCATAACCAAAGAAGGGAAGAAATACCCTGTTTTCGAAGCAGCGACTTGCCGGCGGTGCGGTTCCACGTATTTGGTAGGCAAGATCGAATCTGGTAGTGAAGGGCCTGTTTTGAAACAGGCTCATGCCTTTGATGAAGACCCCGGATATTTCCTCCTCGTGGAGACAGATATCGATAGCGCACTAGCTAACGAAGACGATGAGGTAGGGTTTCCGGACATATCTGAGTCTTCGGAATATCCGGATGAATATCGTCTGTGCGGAACGTGCGGAGCAATAGGTTCAGTGGATTCCATATTGCCTTTATGTGATTGCGATGACGGCAATGTCTACCGTGTGCTGAAAGCAAAAACCTCAGGTTCCAAGAAGAAAGGGGTCTACCTATGCCGCGCATGCGGAAGATGCAATCCCCATGGCATAGTATGGCGGTTCTTGGTAGGGGCTGAAGCTGCAGCAAGTGTCTTGGCTACCGCACTTTATCAAAACCTTAAACCCGGAGAGGAAAGAGAGAAGATAGAAACTGATCACAGGCCGTCTGGTGAGGATGATCCTTGGTCTGCTGTAGGACAGATCTCATCTTCCGAGACAGCAGCAAGCTGTGATGAATTCAAAGGCTCCCGAAAGCTCCTGGCGTTTTCAGATAGCAGGCAAGATGCTGCGTTCTTCGCTCCGTACTTAAACCGTACACATGAGCGTATCCTGCGCAGAACCTTGATCCTGGAAACCTTAAATACACATAGGGAGAACGCTCTTCGCAATAGATGGAGATTGCAGGATCTGGTAGATCCTCTTGCAAAAAGCATAGAGGAGGCAGAGCTCTTCCCTAAGTACAGTTATCAGGAGCTGAAAAATGAGGCATGGAAGTGGACTCTTCAGGAGTTTCTCGCGATTGATCGTCGTATCAGCTTAGAAGGGCTTGGGTTGATGGGATTTACTCTTGCCAAGCCTAAGGGACCGGTGGCGCCCAGGGCCCTTACGGGACCTCCTTGGAACCTTACTGAGGATGAGGCATGGACTCTTATTGTCGCGCTCCTTGATACACTGCGGACAGGCGGGGCAGTTCTTTTCCCTGACGAGGTCTCCCCTAGTGATGAAGCATTTCTGCCAAGAAACAAAGAGCTTTATGTGCGAGAGAATACAGCGAACCCGAAGAACGGTATATTGAGCTGGAATTCATCGAGGCTAAACAGCAGACTGGATTATTTCTTCAGAGTTGCTGAGAGGGCCGGCATTGGCAAGTCTCATGATGAGTTAAGGGATGATTTGAGCAGTATATGGACTCGTTACTTAAGGCTTGAGTCTCATGAGAGCCTTTGGCGGAATTATTTCCATGCTGACATGATGCCTGGTTTAGGTACGGTCTATCAGCTTAGGTACAACTTCTGGGAGCTTAGATCAAGAACCATAGACGAAGGGCTTACTTGGTACATCTGTGATAAATGCCAGAATCTTACCCTCCACAATGTCCACGGTGTATGCAGGGCATATCGATGCCAGGGGATCTTGCATCCATGCGATCCCGAGGAAGAGCTCAAGAACAACCACTACTACAGGCTTTACAAAGAGACCGAGCCTGTCCCGATGAAGGTGGAGGAACATACAGCGCAGCTTACCGGTGAAGCCGCAGCCAAGTTGCAAACAGAGTTTATTAAGGGAGTGGTCAATGTCCTGAGTTGTTCCACCACATTTGAACTTGGTGTGGATGTAGGCGACCTGGAAGCTGTGTTCATGAGGAACGTACCGCCTTCAGCAGCTAACTACATACAGAGAGCCGGGCGGGCAGGGAGGCGCACTGATTCTACTGCATTTGCCTTGACCTTCGCTCAGAGAAGATCCCATGACCTCACTCATTATAGGGAGCCCCGGCGTATGGTCTCAGGCAAGATTGTCGCTCCTCAGTTTAAACTGGAGAATGAGAAGATTGTAAGAAGGCATGTGTACGCTACAGCCCTTTCTGCTTTCTTTAAGGAAAACAGGGGTTACTTCAAGGATGTGGCGACGTTCTTCTTTAGGGAGGACCCATCCGGGCCCGAAGCTCTCGGAGGTTATCTAAAGATGAAGCCCGAGGCTTTGCTTCGATCACTTGCGAGAGTAGTCCCTGAGGCGCTTCATAATGAGCTTGATGTCCCAGGTTGGGGGTGGGTTCGTTCTCTCCTTAGTGAAGGGGAGGGGGTCCTTCAGCTAGCATGCAGAGAGGTCGTAAGTGATGTGGAGGAGCTTGAGAAGCTGATGGAGGAGAGGTTCAGACAGGGGAAGCCTGTAGATCATCTGGGAAGGCTTGTAAGTACGATCAAAAGTAGGGACATTATTGGGTTTCTATCAAGTCGAAATGTGATTCCGAAATATGGTTTTCCTGTAGACGTAGTAGAACTCCAGATCCTCCATGAAGGAGAAGATGCAAAGAGGCTGCAACTTGAGCGGGATCTTAGGATCGCGCTTTCAGAGTATGCTCCAAGCAGTCAGGTAGTTGCAGGGGGCAAGCTTTGGACAAGCAGGTACATCAAACGTTTGCCTAATAAGGAGTGGGATAGGTACAGGTATGCTATATGTAATAACTGTCAGAGTTACGTAAGTGAAAGGGAGGATCTGGCAAGAGGATTTAGAACGTGTCCTATATGTAAAGCGGCTTATGGTAGGAATCAAGGGATCTTCATAGTGCCGGCGTTCGGGTTTATGGCAAGTAAGGATAAGCCCGGGAAACCTGGGGACGCAAGGCCTGAGAGGACATATTCTACTCGAGTATTCTATCCCGGAGAGAATGAAAATGCTGAAGGAAGTGTAATCTTAGAGCTTCGCGGGATATCTCTTGTCGCGACTCCCATCGCCCGCGGTACTCTAGGCATCATAAATGACGCAGGGAGGATTAGGTTTAAGGTTTGCAGTACATGTGGGTACGCGGTTATGGGATCAGAACCTACTCCAAGCAAACACAAGAATCCATGGGGAGGTGATTGTACAGGAAGGCTCAAGGCTTATTCACTGGGCCATGAGTTTCAAACCGATGTGGTGAAGCTTGAGTTTCGTGATTGGATGGATCCTCGGCCCGGCTTCTGGTTGTCTCTCTTGTATGGCCTCCTTGAAGGAGTCAGTGGAGCTCTCGATGTGGAAAGACGGGATATTGACGGGTGTTTGTATACTCCCCTCGGTAGCCCGGGCACTCGGGCGCTCATCCTCTTTGATGATGTCCCGGGAGGAGCAGGGCATGTCAGGCGTATTGCAGAGGAGGATGCTCTCCGCAGGGTTCTCAAGGAAACACTGCGGAGATTGAGCCTCTGTACTTGCGGAAGTGATGATAACGATGCGAGTTGCTACGGATGCTTGCGTAACTACAGGAATCAGTTTTGTCACGATGAGTTGAGGCGGGGGATGGTGGTGGAGTTTTTGTCAAAGATGCTTTCTTGAAGTGGGCGTGTGGTGAGTGATGACTACTATAATTGGGAATGCTTCAACTCGGTTTGCCGTGGGCCTTCACTGGGGAGGAAATTCCACGATTCTGTCGAATTTAATAGGAGTAGCTTTCAGGTGAGAATTACTGTTAGCTACAATGAAATAAGATATCAATACTCAAGGCTCATGAGTGTCTAGGTATGGATGGTTCCTACTTCGTGTTATGAATCATACTATAACTTGTACCCATAAACCTTAGACTATGGCAGATATGGCCAGGTCTTTTGTTTTGTGATGAATTCCAGCGTTGGTACAGTTTTCTAGAAAGGTATGTCTACATTACATAACGAAACATGGAGATCTCTCCACATATGATGAGAGGGTTGAACAGTGGAATTAGTCAGATTAGGGATCATTGGTTGCGGGGCAATTTCGAAGAAGCATGGGGAAGCCATCTCTCGGATAGATGGTGCGAAGATTATTGCTGCTTCAGACGTGGTTGAAGAGAATGTCCTTCAGTTTATCAATAGATATGGAGGTCAAGTGTATACAGACTATAAGGATATGCTTGAGGATCCTGATGTAGATGCTGTAATAATTGCAGCTCCTAGCGGACTCCATGCAAAGATGGGACAAGATGTGCTTGATGCCGGAAAGCATGTTCTGGTGGAGAAGCCCCTTGCAATGTGTGCTGAAGATGCAGATAGGCTGATCCGTAAGGCTCAAGAGGTCAAGCGATGTCTTGGAACGGTTCATCCGAATAGGCACTATGTCCCAAGTCAAATGATTCATAAAGCTATTCGAGACAAACGTTTAGGGAAGCTCAGCCATGGGGTGGCTACAGTCAGGTGGAACAGAACCCAAAAGTACTATGATGAAGCACCGTGGCGAAAAACAAGGGAGATGGACGGAGGTGTCCTCCTTAACCAGGCGTGGCATGCGCTGGACCTTCTTCTCTGGTTCATGGGGCCTGTTGCTGAAGTGCAAGGCATGACCTCTAAACGCCTACATGATATTGAAACAGAGGATCTTGCGCTTGTTACTGTGAAGTTCCAAAACGGGGCTTTGGGTTTCGTTGAAGCAACTACAAACGTGTATCCCCGAAATCTGGAACAGACAGTGAGTGTCTTTGGCGAGAAGGGTACAGTTGTACTCGGAGGCCGCCGAATAGATGCTCTCAGGGTATGGAAAGTAGAAGGGGATCAAGATGAGAATGAGGTTCTTGATGTATGGAGTGAGGATAACGCTCAAAAGCATGATCCCAGTTGGGGACATGAGAGAGTCATCAGAGCCTTCATGGAGCAACTGAAGTCAGGAATCAGTATTGCTCCTGAGGTAAGTTGTGCTGCTATGGCTATTAGAGTGATAGAAGCGGTATTGGATTCATCCTCCAGGACTGCCTGTAAATAACTCTGCCTATGTAATGCCAACGATAAGCAGGATTCCCTATTCTTTTGATGAATACAACAAGGTAAGCCTAATTTCGTCGAATTGTGCCGTATGAATATAGGCATTTTGAAATAGAGAGGATTTGTACGTTACATATGGCGACACAAGCAATAATTGACCCGAGTTCACGGGTTGGAAAAAATGTTAAGCTTGGAAATGGCGTTGTAGTAAGAGCGAACGTCATTATTGAAGATAACTCCATAATCAATGATGACGTGATAATAGACTACGGTGCTGTGGTGAAGAGCGGTACCAGCATAGGCAAAGGCACTTCCATTGGAGCTAATGCTATAGTCGGACAAGCTCCGTCCAGAGCCAGGACGAGTACGCTTTCCGCTGATTCGGATCTTCCATGTCTCAAGGTGGGAGAGAACTGCCAGATTTGTGCAGGCGCCATAGTATATGCAGGGACCGTCTTAGGGTCAGGTTGCTTTATCGCTGATTCTGCACAAGTCAGAGAGCATTGTGAAGTAGGCGAGAACGTAATTGTCGGACATGGCTCAACAATCGAGAACAACTGCATAATCGGGGACAGGACAAAGATTCAAACCGGTGCATACATTGTGGCCGATTCTGTACTTGAAGAGGATGTTTTCATTGCTCCTATGGTGACTACTACCAACGATAACTTCATTGGTCGTACAGAGGAGCGTTTCAAATATCGAAAAGGTGTTACTGTGAAGAAAGGCGGAAGAATTGCAGGTAATGCTGTAATCCTTCCGGGAGTGACAATAGGCCAGGAAGCTTTGGTTGCTGCAGGAAGCGTGGTAACGAGAGACGTTCCGCCTTTTAAGGTCGTGATGGGTGTTCCTGCTAAGGTGGTACGTGACGTACCTCCTGAACAGATTATTTACCGTGACTAAACTGAGTGGGTGGTGTTGTTTTCTTATGATACCGGGATTTAGCCTTACCCGGCAGAATGCCGAATTAGAGAAAGAACTGACTGAGGTCATTCTTGAGGTAGTACGCGGAGGGCAATTCATTTTAGGTGAGAATGTAGCTAAGCTTGAGAAAGAAATTGCGGAGCTTTGCGGGGTCGAATATGGAATAGGGGTAGGAAATGGTAGTGATGCCCTGTATCTGGCGCTACTTGCATGTGGCGTAGGACCGGGAGATGAAGTTATTACTACACCGTTCACCTTTTTTGCCACAGCCGGGGCTATAGCGCATACCGGTGCCACACCGGTGTTCTGTGATATTGATCCGAAAACATTCAATATTGATCCTTGGAAGATAGAGGATGCCATAACAGAGCGCACAAAAGCCATATTGCCGGTTCATCTTTATGGACAGGCAGCTGATATGGATCCTATCAACTCTGTCGCAAAAAAGCATAATCTTTACGTCATTGAAGATGCGGCTCAGGCCATCGGAGCCAAGTATAAGGGGAGGCCTGTTGGTTCTTTGGGAGATATCGCATGCTTCAGCTTCTTCCCAACCAAGAACCTTGGGGCGTTTGGTGACGGTGGAATGTTAACGACTAACGATCCGGAGCTTGAAGAACGTATTAGAATGCTTAGGGTTCACGGATCTAGGAAGAAATACCATCATGAAATTCTAGGCTGTAATAGCAGACTGGATGCACTCCAGGCCGCTATTCTAAGCGTTAAGGTTAAGTACCTCGGAGACTGGACTGATGCCAGGAGGTCACTGGCTGAAGGGTACAGGCAGAAGCTTAGCGTGGCAGGAGATGCAATAATACACCCTGTAGTGATGGAAGGGGCATACCATGTGTACCATCAGTACACTATACGTGTTCCTCACCGTGACGCTGTTCAGGAGGAACTAAAATCAAGAGGCATAGCCTCTACAGTATACTATCCGTTATCTTTGCACTTGCAGCCGGTCTTTAAGAACCTAGGCTATAAACCCGGGGATTTTCCTGAGAGTGAAAAGGCGACTGAGGAAGCGTTGTCGCTTCCGATGTTTCCTGAGTTAAAGCCTAGTGAGCAGGATCGTGTAGTAGAGGAGCTTTTCGACATAGTGAAGAGCTATGCTGGCAGGTAAAACCGGCGGGAGGAAGAGTTCATGGTACTAGGAGCTAAAACAGAACCAATGCCTGATTATGCAGAAGAGCTAAAGGCGAAGTTTAGGAACCACACTGCGGTCGTAGCGGTTGTAGGTATTGGTTATGTAGGGCTGCCGTTAGCTGTCGAGAAGGCTAAGGTGGGCTTTCCCGTTATAGGGCTAGACCGCAACGAAGAGCGGGTCGGGATGATCAACCGTGGAGAGAATTATATCCGTGATGTTAAGGATGAAGAGCTTAGGAAGGTTGTATCAGAAGGGAAACTGCATGCTTCAAATGACTTCTCTGGGCTGAATGATGCGGATGTGGTTATCATATGTGTTCCGACTCCCTTAACCATACACAGAATGCCTGACCTTCAATATATAGAGAATGTAACCGAGCAGATAGCAGAGCATATGCATCCGGGTCAGCTTATATGTTTAGAGAGTACTACTTATCCGGGTACAACCGAAGAAGTAATACTCCCCAAGCTTGCTGCTACAGGGCTGAAAGTCGGGGAGGACTTCTTTCTGGCACATTCGCCTGAAAGAGTGGATCCGGGAAATAAACGGTATACGACTCAGAATACCAACAAACTCGTAGGCGGTGTTACTGAGACTTGTACTGAGGTAGCAGCAGCATTCTACGGAGAGACTATTGTTAAGGTCATAAAGTGTTCTTCACCGGCTATCGCAGAGATGGCTAAAGTGTTTGAAAATACATACCGTGCGGTTAATATAGCGCTCGTCAATGAGATGGCGCTTCTTTGTGATAGGATGGGGATCAGTGTTTGGGAGATGCTTGATGCTGCGTTTACTAAACCCTTTGGTATCCAGCCGTTCTATCC
>CZCA01004716.1_pt1 | contig 15362 bp, 14 predicted proteins | sample 591981 | NCBI WGS metagenome assembly CZCA01 (sample SAMEA3556810, study PRJEB10932) | anaerobic digester metagenome
CCGCCAGCTCGGCAAAGAGGATGGCGCTGCCGGTCAGCAGCCGAGCTTCGAGCAAGCTGGTCTGGACCGTGATGTCGTCGGCTGCCGCAATCAGGCACTCGTCCACCGTACGCACCGAGTGCCCGACCTCCAGCCCGATGTCCCACAGGCCGCCGACGAGGCTTGCTAGGCGCGCCTGCATGGCTTCGTCCGGCGGATCGGGCAGGAGGATCAGCAGGTCGACATCAGATGCCGGAAACAGCTCGCCGCGGCCATAGCCGCCGACCGCCACCACGGCCGCTTCGGCCGGCATCCGGCAGGTCATCCATAGTTGGGTGATCTCCCGGTCAACCAGCGCAGCGCGCCCCTTGAGGACGGTCGCGGTGTGCGGCCGGGCCTCGTACTCCACGCGCAGTTGCGCCATGTCCTGCGTCATGCGCTTGCGCGCTTCGGCCAGCAGCGGTTGCAGGGACGTAGTGAGCGCGTCGTTCATGGCGATGGTTCCGGGGGGGCTCAGCCAGGTGCGTCAATCAGGCAAACCGGCCAGCGACCACCGCGGGCGGGGGCGGCGCTTTCGCCGATAGCGTCAGCACTTCGACCCCGGTCTCGGTGACGACGACCGTGTGCTCCCATTGGGCTGACAGGCTGCGGTCCTTGGTGACGATCGTCCAGCCGTCCGGCAGCTCGGAGATCGCAGCTTTGCCGGCGTTTATCATCGGCTCGATGGTGAAGATCATTCCGGGTTTGAGCTCCGGGCCGGTACCCGCCTTGCCGTAATGCAGCACCTGCGGCTCCTCGTGGAACTTGCGCCCGATGCCGTGACCGCAGAATTCGCGTACCACGGAGAAGCCGTTGCCCTCGGCATGTTTCTGGATGACCGCGCCGATGTCGCCCAGTCGGCCGCCCGGCCTGACCGCGGCGATACCCAGCCACATGCACTCGTAGGTGATCTGGGTCAGACGCCGGGCGATGATGCTCGCCGCGGCCTCGCCGCCGACCATGAACATCCGGCTGGTGTCGCCGTGGAAGCCGTCCTTGATCACCGTGATGTCGATGTTGACGATGTCGCCCTTCTTGAGCGCCTTCTCGCCTGGCACACCATGGCAGACCTGGTGGTTGATCGAGGTGCAGATCGACTTGGGGTAGGGGCTGTAGCCCGGCGGTGCGTAGTTCAGCGGCGCCGGGATGGTGTTCTGCACATTGACCATGTAGTCGTGGCAAAGCCGGTCGAGCTCACCCGTGGTCACGCCTGGCCTGACGTGGGGCTCGATGTAATCGAGCACCTCGGCAGCCAGCCTGCAGGCCACGCGCATATGCTCGATCTCTTCCGGAGTCTTGATGGCGATGCTCATTCTCTGTCTTCTTCGTCTTGGGGCTGAAAAGCGTGAAGGCTATCGCATGCACCCCCTGGCGGGCAAACACGCCCGTGGCGAAATCTTGAGTCGCGTCATGTGCGCGTGCTAATATCGTCGGCTTGTCTGTTCAAGCAGGCAAAATCCGCACGTCCCGTGGCAAAGGGTCCGTCCGGATCACGCGAGTGACGGCGCCGGTATCGGTGCGCATTCGAGGTGTTTCGGGTGGCGTATTCGCGGAGCGGTCCGGCGCATTGCGCCGAACCGCTTGGCATCCGCGGGGCGGAGGTTTGAACCCTTTATCAATGTTTGGAGTTACACATGTCCGTCACGATGCGTCAGATGCTGGAAGCCGGCGTCCACTTCGGTCACCAGACCCGCTTCTGGAACCCGCGCATGGCCCCCTACATCTTCGGTCAGCGCAACAAGATCCACATCGTCAACCTCGAGAAGACGATGGTGAAGTACAACGAAGCCATGGACTTCGTGCGCAAGCTCGCCGCCAACCGCGGCAACATCATGTTCGTCAGCACCAAGCGCCAGGCCCGCGAGATCATTGCCGAAGAGGCGCAGCGCGCCGGTATGCCCTATGTTGACGAGCGCTGGCTCGGCGGCATGCTGACCAACTTCAAGACCGTCAAGCAGTCGATCAAGCGCCTCAAGGAAGTCGAGGCGATGATGGAAGACGGCTCGATCGAGCGCCTGTCCAAGCGCGAAGCGCTGACCGTGCGTCGTGAGCTCGAGAAACTGCAGAAGTCCATCGGCGGCATCAAGGACATGGGCGGCCTGCCCGACGCGCTGTTCGTCATCGACGTGGGTTACCACAAGATCGCCATTACCGAAGCCCAGAAGCTCGGCATCCCGGTCGTGGCCGTGGTCGACACCAACCACTCGCCGGAAGGCGTGGATTACGTGATCCCGGGGAACGACGATTCCTCGCGCGCCATCCGTCTCTACGCTCGTGGCGTGGCCGACGCCGTGCTGCAGGGTCGCAGCCAGGTGCTGCAGGAGATCGTCGATGCGGGCGGCGACGAATTCGTCGAAGTCGAAGAAGGCACGCAGGAACAGGCCTGATCGATGACACACGGGGCCGCGAGGCCCCGTTTGCAATCCGGGGCGATCGGCAGCGCTGCCGACAGTCGCCCAGGGGGCAGCAGGTTTCAGGACGCAGTGCGGTCGCCATTCATGCGCCACTGCGTCCTTACGCAAGACGTTCAACCCAAGATACTCAGGAGCTAGCATGGCGGAAATCACCGCAAGCATGGTCAAGGAACTGCGCGAGAAGACCGACGCGCCGATGATGGAATGCAAGAAGGCGCTGACCGAGGCGGCCGGCGACATGGGCAAGGCCGAAGAGATCCTGCGCGTCAAGCTCGGCAACAAGGCCTCCAAGGCTGCCGCGCGCGTGGCTGCCGAGGGTGTGGTCGGGATCAGCATTTCGGCCGATGGCAAGCTCGGCTCGATCATCGAGGTGAACTGCGAGACCGACTTCGTCGCCAAGAACGATGACTTCCTCGCGCTGGTGCAGGGTTGTGCCGAGCTTGTCGCCGCCAAGAACCCGGCCGATGTCGCCGCGCTGTCGGCGCTGCCGATGGGTGAGGGCACTGTCGAGTCGACCCGTACCGCGCTGGTCGGCAAGATCGGCGAGAACATGTCGATCCGCCGCTTCGCGCGCGTCGAAGCCAAGGGCAGCCTGTTCTCCTACATCCACGGCGGCGCCAAGATCGGCGTGCTGCTGGATCTGGTCGGCGGCGACGAGCAGCTCGGCAAGGACATCGCGATGCACATCGCCGCCTCCAAGCCGAAGGCGCTGGACGCCTCGGGCGTGTCGCAGGACCTGATCGACGCCGAACGCCGCATCGCCATCGAGAAGGCACGCGCCGACAACAAGCCTGAAGCGATGCTCGAGAAGATCGCCGACGGCACCGTGCAGAAGTTTCTGAAGGACGTTACCCTGCTGGCCCAGGTCTTCGTCAAGGCCGAGGATGGCAAGCAGACCATCGAGCAGCTGCTCAAGGCCAAGGGTGCTTCGGTGGCCGGCTTCACGCTGTACATCGTCGGCGAAGGCATCGAGAAGAAGGTCACCGACTTCGCTGCCGAAGTCGCCGAACAGGCCGCTGCCGCCGCTGCTGCCAAGCAGTAAGGAGATGGACATGTCCGCCGCCTATAAGCGCATCCTGTTGAAGCTCTCCGGTGAAGCCCTGATGGGCGACGACGCCTACGGCATCAACGAGGACGTGGTCACCCGCATCGTGTCCGAAATCGCCGAGATCACGCGTCTCGGCGTCCAGGTCGGCGTGGTGATCGGCGGCGGCAACATCTTCCGTGGCATGAAGGGCGCGGCCTCGGGCATGGACCGCGCCACCGCCGATTACATGGGCATGCTGGCCACGGTTATGAACGCGATGGCCCTGGCCGACGCAATGCGCCGCATGGACGTGCCTGCGCGCGTGCAGTCGGCGCTGCGCATCGACCAGGTGGTCGAGCCCTACATCCGTGGCCGCGCTATCCGACATCTGGAAGAAGGGCGGGTGGTCATCTTCGCTGCCGGCACCGGCAATCCCTTCTTCACCACCGATACCGCCGCGGCGCTGCGTGGCGCCGAGATCGGTGCCCAGATCGTGCTCAAGGCCACCAAGGTAGATGGTGTCTACACCGCCGACCCCAAGAAGGATCCGCAGGCCCAGCGTTATCACCGCATCAGCTTCGACGAGGCCATCGGTCGCAACCTGGCGGTGCTGGACTCCACCGCGTTCGCGCTCTGTCGCGACCAGAAACTGCCGATCAACGTGTTCTCGATCTTCAAGCCGGGCGCGCTCAAGCGCGTGGTGATGGGTGAAGACGAAGGCACGCTGGTCCATTCCTGAACCCTGGAGAATGCGCGCATGATCCCTGAACTCAAGAAGAACACCGAGCAGAAAATGCAGAAGTCGGTCGAGGCGCTCAAGACCGACCTGGCCAAGGTGCGTACCGGCCGCGCCCACACCGGGCTTCTCGATCACGTCATGGTCGAGTACTACGGCTCGATGGTGCCGGTCAATCAGGTTGCCAACATCACCCTGATCGACGCGCGCACGATCGGCGTGCAGACCTGGGAAAAGCCGATGCTCCCCAAGGTCGAGAAGGCGATCCGCGACAGCGACCTTGGCCTCAACCCATCGAACATGGGTGAGCTGCTGCGCGTGCCGATGCCCGCACTGACCGAAGAGCGCCGCCGCGACCTGACCAAGGTCGTCCGCCATGAAGGCGAGACCGCCAAGGTCGCGATCCGCAACCTGCGCCGCGACGCCAATCAGCAGCTCAAGGATGCGGTGAAGGACAAGGCGATCTCGGAAGACGACGAGCGTCGCGGCGAGGACGAGATCCAGAAGCTCACCGACAAGTACGTCGCCGAGATCGACAAGCTGCTCGCCCAGAAAGAGCAGGAACTGATGCAGATCTGATCCTGCCTGGATCGGCTGGTCCCGCATGGGTTCGACAGGAGGCAGATCATGACCGGTGGTCGTTTCAGAAGCTCCACCCGGGAGATCCCCGAGGTGTCGGCAGTGCCCCGGCATGTCGCCATCATCATGGACGGCAACGGACGGTGGGCGCGCAAGCGACTCATGCCGCGCGTTGCCGGGCATTCACGCGGCGTCGAGGCCCTGCGCTCGGTCATTCGCGGCTGCATCGAGCACGGCGTCGAGTACCTCACCGTGTTCGCGTTCAGCTCGGAGAACTGGCGTCGTCCGCAGGACGAGGTTTCGTTCCTGATGCAGCTGTTCCTGAAATCGCTGCAGAAGGAAGTGGCGCGCCTCCACGAGAACGGCATCCGCTTTCGTGTGATCGGCGATCTGTCCCGGTTCGAGGCGCCGCTGGTCAATGTGATCCGCGAAGCCGAGGCTCTGACCGCCGGGAATCAGCGCTTCAACCTGACGGTGGCCGCCAACTACGGCGGACGCTGGGACATCATGAACGCGATGTCGCGGCTGATGGCCCGCCACCCGGACCGCCACGATGGTTTCACCGAGGACGAGCTGGCGAGCGAGCTGTCAATGCACTTCGCGCCCGAGCCGGATCTCTTCATTCGGACGGGTGGCGAGAAGCGCATCAGCAACTTCCTGCTCTGGCAGCTCGCCTACACCGAACTGTTCTTCACTGATGTGCTGTGGCCCGATTTCGACGCCGCGGCGCTGGCGGACGCGATCGCGTCCTATCAGGGGCGGGAGCGCCGCTTCGGACGCACGAGCGAACAACTCACGACGGCTGCAGCCGCGGGGCGGTCGCTCGATGCTTAAGGACCGCGTACTTACTGCGATCGTGTTGCTCGCGGGCCTGCTGGGCGCCGTCTTCCTGCTGCCGGCGGCGGCGTGGATGGTGCTGTGCGCCGCGCTGTGTGGCGGGGCGGCCTGGGAGTGGGGTGGGCTTGCGCGCTTCGAGCGGCCGCTTCGCATGATGACGGCGATCGTGTTCGGCGTGACCTGTCTGATGGTGGGTTTTCTGTCTGGCCTGGGCGATGGCAGCCTTGCCGGAGCCTTCCTGCTGATTCCGCTCTACCTCGTAAGCGCGGTGTTCTGGGTTTTCGTCGTGCCGGTCTGGCTTGCGCGCAAGTGGTCGCTATCCAGCCCGACGCTTGCGTCCCTGGTGGGTTTTGTGGTGCTGATCCCGACTGCGCTTGCGATGATGCATCTGCGCACGATCGGCCCATGGGTGCTGCTGGGCACGATGGCGGTCGTATGGGTCGCAGATATCGCTGCGTATTTTTCCGGACGCGCGCTCGGCCGTCACAAGCTCGCGCCGAGCATCAGTCCGGGAAAGACCTGGGAAGGCGCGGGCGGGGCCGCGGTCGCGGTACTGTTGTTCGGTTTCGGGGTGCTCGTCGCTCTCGGCGCGCGGCAACCTGGTGGGGCGCTTGCGATCGCAGTCGCCTTGCTCGCCTGGACGGCGATCAGCGTCATCGGCGACCTCTTCGAGTCGCTCCTCAAGCGCCAGGCAGGACTCAAGGACAGCGGCAGTATCCTGCCCGGCCACGGCGGCATTCTCGACCGCATCGACAGCCTCACGTCGACGCTTCCGCTCGTGGCCCTCGTATCGGTCTGGCTCGCTGCTTGAGTCTTGCCGAGGCCGACACGGCTCTGGATCTGGAATACAAAAATGGCTGAATCCGCCCTCCGGCGCCTGACTGTCCTGGGCGCCACCGGCTCGATCGGGCGCAGCACGCTCGATGTCGTCGCACGCCACCCCGACCGATTCGAGGTCTTTGCGCTCAGCGCCTTCCGCCAGCATGAAATCCTGCTCGCTCAGTGCCTGCAGTTTGCTCCCCGCTACGCGGTGCTGGGGGATGCTGCTGCCGCGGAGGAACTGGCCCGGGCCCTGCGCACGGCCGGCAGCCGGACCGAAGTTCTGTGCGGCGAGGCCGCGCTTGAGGAGGTTGCAGCGGCCGAGCAGGTGGAGATGGTCATGGCGGCGATCGTCGGGGCGGCGGGCCTGCGGCCGACGCTTGCCGCGGCCCGCGCCGGCAAGAAGGTGCTGCTCGCCAACAAGGAGGCCCTGGTCCTGTCCGGCCAGCTCTTCATGGATGCGGTGAAGGCGGGCGGGGCGACGCTGCTGCCGATCGACAGCGAGCACAACGCGATCTTCCAGGCCCTGCCACCGAATTACGCGCGCAGCCCTGCGGCGGCCGGTGTGCGGCGCGTACTGCTCACGGCCTCGGGCGGGCCTTTCCGTACTGCGCCGCTGGAGTCGCTCGCGGAAGTGACCCCTGAGCAGGCTTGTGCCCATCCGAACTGGGTGATGGGGCGAAAGATTTCGGTGGACTCGGCCACCATGATGAACAAGGGGCTGGAAGTCATCGAGGCGCACTGGCTGTTCGGTGCATCTGCCGACATCATCGAAGTGGTGGTTCATCCGCAGAGCGTGATCCACTCGATGGTCGATTACGCGGACGGTTCGGTCATTGCGCAGCTGGGCAACCCCGACATGCGCACCCCTATTGCGCACGCGATGGCATGGCCTGCGCGGATCGATGCAGGCGTACGGCCGCTGGATCTGTTCGAGATCGCGCGGCTCGACTTCGAGCGCCCCGACTTCGCGCGTTTTCCCTGCCTGCGCCTGGCCTTCGAGGCCCTGCGTGCCGGCGGTGCCGCACCTGCGGTCCTCAATGCCGCGAACGAAGAGGCGGTGGCTGCCTTCCTCGAGCGCCGCATCGGCTTTCTCGACATTCCTGCGGTCATCGCCGCCTGCCTGGAACGCAGCGGCAGCCTGGCGGTCGATTCGCTGGATGCGGTGATTGCCGCTGACGCGCGCGCGCGCGACTGGGCGCGGGCGGAGATCTCACAACGGACGGTCCGCCGATGAATCTGCTGGATTACCTCGTTCCCTTTGCGCTGGCGCTCGGGCTGCTGATCCTGGTGCACGAGCTGGGCCACTATCTGGTCGCGCGCTGGTGCGGCGTAAAGGTGTTGCGTTTTTCGATCGGCTTCGGCAAGCCGCTGGTCGTAAAGCGCGCTGGCCGTGATGGCACCGAGTGGGCCCTGGCAGCCTTCCCGCTGGGCGGCTACGTCAAGATGCTGGATGAGCGCGAAGGCCCGGTGGCTGCGGAAGAGCTGCATCGCAGCTTCAACCGGCAGAACGTCTATCGCCGATTCGCGATCGTGGCCGCCGGGCCGATCGCCAATTTTCTGCTCGCGATCGTGCTCTACTGGGGTCTGTTCGTTGCCGGTACCGACGAGTTGCGGCCGCGCGTCGCGCTGTCGGACACGCCGGCCATCGCTCAGGCTGCGGGCATCCGGGACGGTGATCTGGTGGTGTCGATCGACGACGAGCCGGTGCGGAGCTGGCAGGACCTGCGCTGGATGCTGCTCCAGCACGTGCTGGACAGCCGTGAGCTGGTTTTGAAGGTCCGTACGCTGGAGGGCGTCGAGGCCTTCCGGCGACTTGATCTGCGGGGCGTTGCGATCGACGAGGGCAACACCGACCTCATCGCGCGGATTGGTCTCAGACCATGGCGGCCGCACATCCCCGCGATTGTCGGCAAGATTTCCGACGACGGCGCCGCGGCGCGCGCGGGGATGCAGTCCGGGGACGAGGTGCTGGCCATCGACGGGCGGGAGATCGACGCCTGGGGCGACCTCGTTGCGTCCGTACGTGGGGCTCCAGGGCGCAGCCTGCCCTTCGAGATTCGGCGCGGCGAAACGATCCTGACGCTGCAGGTCACGCCCGACGAGGCGAGCGAGAACGGTGAGCGCATAGGACGCATCGGTGTCGGCGTCGCGGAACCCGCGCCGGGCGGCGTGTCCATGTTCGGCGAAGTTCGCTACGGCGTGGCCGAGGGGCTGGCGAGAGCGGTGGGTCAGACCTGGGACACCAGCGTGCTTAGTCTGAAGATGATCGGCCGCATGTTCACGGGCGAAGTTTCCTGGAAGAACCTTTCCGGACCGGTCACGATTGCGGATTATGCCGGGCAGACGGCGCAGCTCGGGCTGAGCCATTACCTCAAGTTCGTGGCCCTGATCAGCATCAGCCTGGGGGTCCTTAACCTGCTCCCCATCCCGGTTCTGGATGGTGGACACTTGTTGTACTATACGGTCGAAATCATCAAGGGCGGTCCGATTCCGGAGCGCGTCATGGAGATCGGTCAGCAGATCGGTCTCGTCCTCCTGGTGATGCTGATGGCATTCGCCTTCTACAACGACATCAACCGTCTCATTTCCGGCTGAATTCCCGCATGAATCGCAAGCTCCTGCCCGGGCTCATCATGGCCCTCTTTGCCGCTGCGCCGGCGTTCGCGTTCGATCCCTTCGTCGTCAAGGACATCCGGGTCGAAGGCATCCAGCGCACCGAGGCGGGCACCGTCTTCAACTACCTGCCGGTGCGGGTGGGTGAGACCTTCAGCGAGGCGCAGGCAGCCGACGCAATTCGGGCGCTGTTCGCCACCGGCTTCTTCAGCGACGTGCGTATCGAGACCGAAGGCGACGTGATCGTCGTCGTGCTCGACGAGCGTCCCGCAATCGCCGACATCAATTTCGTCGGCGTCAAGGAATTCGACAAGGACGCGCTCAAGGCGGGTCTGCGCGAGGTCGGCCTTGCCGAATCGCGGATCTTCGACCGTGCGCTGCTCGAGCGCGCAGAACAGGAACTCAAGCGCCAGTACCTGTCGCGCGGCAAGTATGCCGCAACGGTGACCACCACCGTCACGCCGCTCGAGCGTAACCGCGTCGGCATCAACTTCGCGGTGGAGGAGGGTGACGTCGCCAAGATTCGCCAGATCAACATCGTCGGCGCCAAGGCGTTCGAAGCTGATGACCTCATTGAGCAGATGCAGCTCACCACGCCAGGCTGGCTCACGTGGTACACCAAGAACGACCAGTACTCGCGCCAGAAGCTGTCGGCCGACCTGGAGACCCTGCGTTCCTTCTACCTGAACCAGGGTTACCTCGACTTCAACATCGACTCGACTCAGGTCTCGATCACGCCCGACAAGAAAGACATCTACATCACGGTGAACATCACCGAGGGCGAGCAGTATACGGTGACCGGCGTGCGCTTCACCGGCGATCTGGTGCTGCCGGAATCGGAATACACCGCGCTGACCCAGATCCGCCCGGGCGAGATCTTCTCGCGCGAGAAACTCACCGAAACCACCAAGGCGATCACCGATCGCCTGGGCAACGAGGGTTATGCCTTCGCGAACGTGAACGCGGCGCCGGAGGTGGACAAGGACAAGCGCGAGGTCGCCTTCACCGTCTTCGTCGATCCCGGCCGTCGCGTCTATGTGCGCCGCATCAACGTCGGCGGCAACACCAAGACGCGCGACGAGGTTGTTCGCCGCGAGATGCGGCAGATGGAGGGCGGCTGGTACGACGCTGCTGCGATCAACCGCTCGCGCACCCGCATCGACCGCCTCGGCTTCTTCGATGAGGTGAATGTCGAGACGCCCGCTGTTCCCGGCACCACCGACCAGGTGGATGTGAACTTCACGGTGAAGGAGCGCCCCACCGGCAACCTGATGCTGGGCGCAGGCTTTTCCAGCGCCGAGAACATCGTGCTGTCTGCCTCGATCGCGCAGCAGAACCTGTTCGGCAGCGGGAACGCGCTGACGCTTGGCCTGAACACCAGTGAGTCCAGCCGTACGCTGGCATTGTCGTTTACGAATCCGTACTACACGGTCGATGGCGTGAGCCTGGGCTGGGACCTCTATCACCGTACCTATGATGCTGACGAGCTCGACTCGGTGTCGCCGTACAAGACGGTGTCGACCGGCGCCGGCATCCGGCTGGGGTGGCCGATCGCGGAAGACGATCAGATCAACTTCGGGCTGACTGCGGACCAGACCGAGATCACCACTTACACGCTCAGCCCGAAGCTCTACAAGGACTTCTGCAGGGACTTTGGTGGTTGCAATAACCCGGACGGTACCGGCGATGTGACCGTGCGGAGCTTGCTCGCAACGGTGGGGTGGTCGCGCGATGGTCGTGACAGTTTCACCTACCCGCGTTCGGGTACGTATCAGCGCCTGTACGGGGAGGTTACCGTACCGGTCGGTGATCTGCGCTATGGCAAGCTCGGCTACCAGTATCAGCACTGGTTCCCGATCGGCCGCGACTATGCCCTGATGCTCAATGCTGACGTCGGCTACGCCAAGGGCTTCGGTGGCAAGGACGTGCCGTTCTACAAGAACTATTACGTCGGCGGCATCGGTTCGGTGCGAGGTTTCGATCAGGGCTCCATTGGCCCGAAGTTCCGTGACACGGACGGCGACATCACCTCGACCGGTGGTACGCGTAAGGTCGTGGGTAACGCCGAGTTCTACTTCCCGATGCCGGGCGCCGGCAAGGACCGCTCGTTCCGCGTTTCGGCGTTCTTCGACGCGGGCTATGTGTGGGGCGAGGACGAGCAGCCGCTTGGAAGCGACAGCTTCGTCGAGCAGGATGTCCGTTTCAGTGACCTGCGCTACAGTACCGGCCTCGCGTTCTCGTGGAGTTCGCCGATCGGCCCGCTGAAGTTCAGCTTCGGCCATCCGCTGAACAAGAAAGACAACGACGAGATCCAGCGATTCCAGTTTCAGCTCGGCAGCGTCTTCTGATCTGCGGGCTACCCAGTTCCATCCGGAGGCATAAGTGAAAGTCAGTACCCTCTCCCTGCTGGCAGCCGCACTGCTCGGCGTGTCGCAGGCTGCGATTGCCGAGAACAAGATCGGCTTCGTGAATTCCGACCGTGTCATGCGCGAGGCGGCGCCAGCCGTGCGCGCGCAGCAGCGTCTCGAGAAGGAGTTCGAGAAGCGCGATCAGGAGCTCCAGCGCATCGCACGCGACCTCAAGTCGATGCAGGAAGACCTCGAGCGCAACGGCCCGACCATGGGTGACGGCGATCGTCGCAACAAGGAACGTGCGTTCAACGAGCTCAACCGTGACTTCCAGCGCAAGCAGCGCGAGTTCCGCGAAGACCTGAACCAGCGCCGCAACGAGGAACTTGCCTCGGTGCTCGACAAGGCCAACCGCTCGGTCAAGGAGATCGCAGAGCGGGAAAACTACGACATCATCTTCCAGGAAGCGGTGTACGCGAATCCACGCATCGACATCACCGACAAGGTCATCAAGGCCCTGTCCGACGCCAAGTAAGCGGTCGCTCGCGCGCATGTTTCGACTGCAAGAGCTGATCGATCGACTCGGGGGCGAACTTCACGGTGACGGGAACGTCGCGGTGGCGCGTGTCGCCACCCTCGAGAAAGCTGGCGAGGGCGATCTCGCCTTCCTCGCCAATCGCAAGTATCTGTCTCAGGTCGCGGCGTGCTCAGCCAGCGCGCTGATCGTCGCTCCTGAGGTGCGCGAGCAGCTCTCGGACCGGGCGCTGATCGTCACCGCGGACCCTTATCTGTACTTCGCCCGCGTCGCCCAGCTCTTCAACCCGCAGCCAGCGCCGCGCGCGGGCGTGCATCGATTTGCGGCGGTCGAGTCCGCCGTCCCGGCCAGCGTAGAAATCGGGCCGGGTGCGTGCGTGGAAGAGGGGGTCGAGCTTGGCGAAAACGTGGTGATCGGCGCCAACTGTTTCGTTGGCCGCGGCACGCGGATCGGACGCGGGACCCGTCTGTACGCCAACGTCACCGTCTATCACGATTGCGTCATCGGCGAAGACTGCATCCTGCACTCGGGCGTAGTGATCGGCGCGGACGGTTTCGGCTTCGCTCGCGAGAAGTCGGGCGCATGGGTGAAGATCCCCCAGACGGGCCGTGTCGTCATCGGCAACGACGTCGAGATCGGCGCTGGCACGACGATTGACCGCGGCGCGCTCGACGACACCGTGATCGGCGACGGCGTCAAGCTCGACAACCTGATCCAGATCGCGCACAACGTGCGCGTAGGCGAGCACACCATCATGGCCGGCTGTGCCGGTGTGGCGGGCAGCGCGCAGATCGGCGCGCGCTGCATGATCGGTGGCCAGGCCGGCATCTCCGGCCACCTCAGCATTGCCGACGACGTCGTGGTCTCGGCGTGGACCCTGGTGGCCAAATCGATCACCAGGCCGGGCGTATATACCGGCAACCTGCCGCTGCAAACCCATGGCGACTGGGTGAAGAACTTTTCCCATCTGCGCCATCTGGACGCGCTCGCGAAGCGTGTCCGCCAACTTGAACAACATAACGACGGTCCCCAGGACCGCACGCCGGGCTGAACGATCATGGACATCAAGGAAATCCTGCAGTACCTGCCGCACCGCTATCCCTTTCTGCTCGTCGACCGCATGCTGGAGATCGAGCCGGGCGTGCGCGCGCGCGGGCTGAAGAACGTGACCATGAACGAACCCTTCTTCCCGGGCCACTTCCCGCACCACCCGGTGATGCCGGGGGTGCTGATCATCGAGGCGATGGCCCAGGCGGCTGCGCTGCTGTCGTTCAAGAGCACCGGGGTGAAGCCGGACGACAACTCGGTCGTGTACTTCGCCGGCATCGATAACGCGCGCTTCAAGCGCCCGGTGGTGCCTGGCGACCAGCTGATCTTCGACGTCGAGATCACTCACGCCAAGCGCAACATCTACAAGTACAAGGCCCGCGCAAGCGTCGACGGCGAGCTGGCCGCCGAAGCCGAACTGATGTGCGCGATCAAGACGCTATGATCCATCCGACCGCCATCGTCCATCCCGGCGCGAAGCTCGCTGCCAACGTCAGCGTCGGTGCCTACTCGATCATCGGCGAGCACGTCGAGGTCGGGGAGGGTACGCGTATCGGGCCGCACGTCGTGATCGAAGGCCACACCCGCATCGGCCGCGACAACGAGATCTTCCAGTTCTGCTCGATCGGCGCCAGCCCGCAGGACAAGAAGTACGACGACGAGCCCACCCGGCTCGAGATCGGCGACCGCAACACCATCCGCGAGTTTTGCTCGTTCAACGTCGGCACCAGCCAGGACGCGCACGTCACGCGCATCGGCAGCGACAACTGGATCATGGCCTACGTGCATGTCGCGCACGACTGCCAGGTCGGCGACCACACCATCTTTGCCAACAACGCCACGCTCGCCGGCCATGTGCATGTGGGCGACTGGGCCATCCTGGGCGGCTTCACCGGCGTGCATCAGTTCTGCCGCGTCGGCGCGCACAGCTTCTGCGGCGTCGGTACCGTGCTGCTGCAGGACCTGCCGCCTTTCGTGACCGTGGCGGGCAATCCCGCCAAGCCTCACGGCATCAACAGCGAGGGGCTCAAGCGCCGCGGCTATTCCGCAGAGGGCATCGCTGCCATCAAGCGCGCCTACCGTGCGTTGTACCGCTCCGGGTTGACGCTCGACGAGGCCCGCCAGCGCGTGGCCGAGATCGCTGCCGCCCAGCCCGAAGTTGGCCTCTTCTCCGAGTTCATCGCCGCATCCGGCCGCGGCCTCGTACGCTGAGGCAGCGGCGACGCAATGACCGTCCGCATCGCGATGGTTGCCGGCGAGACATCCGGCGACCTGCTTGCCAGCCACCTGATCCGCGCGCTGCGCCAGCACCTGCCCGACGCCGAGTTCTTCGGCATCGGCGGCCCGAAGATGCAGGCCGAAGGCTTCGATGCGCGCTGGCCGTGCGAGCTGCTCGCGGTGCACGGCTATGTGGATGCGATCAAGCGCTACCGGGAGTTGTCCGGGATTCGCCGTGAACTGCTCGCGCAGATCCGCCGCGAACGCCCGACGGCCTTCATCGGTGTCGATGCGCCGGATTTCAACCTTTGGCTGGAAGGCAAGGTGCGCGACGCTGGCATTCCATCCATCCACTTCGTCAGCCCGTCCATCTGGGCCTGGCGAGGTGGGCGCATCAAGCGCATCGCGCGTTCGGTCTCGCACATGCTGTGCCTGTTCCCCTTCGAGCCGGAGCTCTACGAGCGCGTCGGCGTGCCGGTGACGTACGTCGGTCACCCGCTGGCTGACGTCTTTCCGCTTCATCCCAAGCGTGAGGAGACCCGCGAGCGGCTCGAGATACCGCTCGAGCGCAAGGTGATCGCGATGCTGCCAGGCAGTCGCCAGTCCGAGGTGCGCAACCTGGCCGACTCCTTCATCGAGACGGCGCGGCTGCTGCTCGAGCGTGATCCCGAGCTTCGCTTCCTGGTTCCGCTCGCCACGCGCGAGACACGGCTGATCTTCGATGAGGCCCTTCATCGCAACCAGGCTACCGGGTTGCCGATCCGCATGCTGTTCGGGCACGCGGTTGATGCGATGACCGCGGCTGACGTGGTGCTGGTGGCCAGCGGCACCGCGAGCCTGGAGGCCGCGCTGCTCAAGCGCCCGATGGTGATCACCTACCGTATCGGAAAATGGCAATACCGCTTGATGAAGCACATGGCGTATCTGCCCTGGGTCGGCCTGCCGAACATCCTGTGCAACGAGGGCATCGTCCCTGAGCTGCTGCAGGACGACGCAACGCCCGCGAACCTGGCCGACGCGCTGGAGGACTGGCTGCAGGATCCGTCGCGCCGCGCTGCGGTCGAGGCGCGCTTCATGGACCTGCATCTGGCGCTCAAGCAGGACACGGCGCGGCGCGCGGCCGAGGCGATCCTGCCGTATCTGGGCGTGGCCGCGGGCTGGGGCCTGG
>CZCA01000424.1_pt1 | contig 15267 bp, 6 predicted proteins | sample 591981 | NCBI WGS metagenome assembly CZCA01 (sample SAMEA3556810, study PRJEB10932) | anaerobic digester metagenome
TGAGAGGCATCCACTCTGAGGCTGAAGGGCCTTGTCCACTCTGCATCTTCCCCATCAAGGATAACCAGGTCAAACTCCAATACAGTGCCGTCAGGACAGCTTTCGGAGATAATGAATGTGAAGGGTGTGCGGTTGTAGCCCGTAGCTTCGCCGTCTATGGGATAGTAAGAAGCTGTATCTTGCACCACGGTGACGTAGGGGCTGATGGTGGTTAAGGTAGCCCTGAGCTGATCTGCAACAGTGTTGCCGATGTTGCTGAGCTCCACGCCCAATTCGATGGTTTCGCCGGGTTCACACACGCCGTTACCGTTTGGGTCTACTACATGTGTTTCACCAATCACCATATGAGGTGCTTCATAGTGGATTGGAACATTGGTGATGAAGAGCGCACGGTTGTTTCCAAGCGGTGAAGCAGCATCGGGATAGGTATTGGCAAAGCTGTATTCCAAGCCAATGTTGCCCAGCTCATTTTGGATGCCTATGGTGGCATAGCGTCCGTGTTTGCCCGGGATTGAGGTCGTTGCGTCTACATTGTTGAAGGTGTGATATTGGATCTTGATAGGGCCATCGCCCATGGAACCTGCATGTATGGCAGGATCATATAGGATAACCTGGAATGTTTCGGGCGAACTTCCGTTCGATCCATTTCGCATATTGTACCATTCGATGATGAAAGCATGGTTGCCACGATCAAAGTAGGTGTAAATTCCGCTGCCGGTATGCGTGGCCAAGTCGTCCCAGAAGGGTGCGATCATGGGGCCGGGAGCCATAGGTCCGGGCAGACGATAGTTTCTGAATGCGCCATCTTCGTTTTCTCCAAAGACGAGGAAGCCGTTGGAGCTCACTGTAATCTCGTTGTAAGTGATTCCGTAAAACTGGAAGGGGAAGGGTAGCGTGACTTGGGCCAGAGCTGTGCTGCCCACCTGGTCGCCTTCGTTGTTTGCTGCATAGGAGTCTGTGATAGCCAGCGCTGTGCCGGAACCTCCTTCTGCAGGCGCAATTCCCATCCAGTCATAGATGGGGCACTCATCATAGAACACGTCTCCATCATCGTAGATCACATAGCCATATTCATCTGGGCCCAGAGGATCATGCACGGTGACATTGCCCACGGTGAAGGAGAAGTAGACCCACTGCACAAATCCACTGTCATTGTAGAGCTTCATGCGCATGGGAATGATCATCCCGGGCAATACCTTATCTCTGGCATTGAGCCCAAAGGCTTCATTCATGGGTGTGACCTGGATATTCTGAAGCAGGTCTCCATAAAATACGGTGTGAGAACTTGGCACTACCGAGACCAGATCGTTGTCGCTATAAAGCCTGGCATAGACGCCGGTCAGGCCCTGGGCTCCGATATTGCTCACGGTAACTCTCAAGCCTCCTGTCTCTCCCGGATCCAGCACGTTGTTTGGACCCGCATCCACCACCATATAGGTGTGATACATGATCTCGGCATTTTGAACCAACAGCTGGTCAATAACTTCATATTGGTTGTTTTGGGCATCTGTCAGGTGTAAGGTAAATCTCACGTACGTCTCATTGGGAATTTCGTTGGAAATATCCATCACAATGGCAGGACTATTGAAGACCATCTCCCCGGCAGGGATGTTTCCAAAGGTGGCGGTAGAATCCACGATGGTCACATAGGGGCTGTCACAGCTCAGATAGCCACTCACGCCGTTGATTGCTTCTGTCTTGGTGTTGTTGATGCCAAAGGTAAATTCAATCGTCTCACCCGCATTGGCCAATCCATCTGCGTTACCCTGGGAAGCTCCGTCGTTGTCATCATCCACCATGAGCATACCGGGAGTCAAGGTGCCGCTACCATCAACGCTGATGGTGATCTGAACGGGCTTGAAGTCGTGTTTGCTGATGGTGAGCACGCAGTCTGTGCTGTCCATCACAGCCGGTAGAGCCAGTGTGACGGCTCCATATTCATCGGTGTAGCCTCTGCTGAGGATGCTGTATCCCTGTGATAGGGTTACGCTGGCTTTAGCTACATGTTCCAGGGCTCCATTCAGTGCCACCACGTCTATAAGGCGGTCTCCCAGTTTGATGGTAGTGGGAGCGACAGCGCTGAAAGTATCCGGAGTACCGCAGTAAACTTCCATGGTGGGATCGCCCATCAGGTTGAACCAGCCAACATGGTTCTGTATGGTGGAGGCATAGGATGGGCCAAACACATTGCTCATGAAGGTCTTTCCGTTGAGAATAGCTTCGCCCATGGTGCGCATTCCAAAGGATAGGATGCCGCCAAAGGTACCACCGGTAAGTGCGTTGTTGGTAATAGTCTTGGTGCTGGAGGTAGACATTCCCGTAGCAGTAACTGCTCCCTTGGGCACGGTTGCAGAACCCAATCTGATAAAAGATTCTGAGGTGGCAGGACTGGAGCTGCCGAAGTTTCCGCTGCTACAGGTGGGAATAACGGAGTGAAGCAATTTGAAACTATTGGAGAGTGACTCGCTGGGACTCCATCCGCTCATATTGATCCATCCACGGTAGACAAAGAAGCCTACGCCGTTGTTGATCGCCTGGTTCATGCTGGAAGGAGAGGGATCACTACCGTAGAGCTCGGTAAAGGTGTAGTTTGGATTGACCCTGAGCGCCATCTGTTTGATATATTTGTTGATATACACGCAGCTAATGCCACTTGGGCTGGTATCCCCCACCAGCAGCATTCGATTGAGCCAATCTGCAGTATTGATGTTCAGGTCTCTCTCATAGAGATAGATCTTGGCAAAAAGAGTCTGCAATTGAGAAAAGTTCTCCACAGAAATACGACCGATCATCACATCGCCCACCTGGTCGTTACCGGCCAAATGTGTGTAATTGTAGTCCGTCACTCCATGGCCTTGAGCGAAACATGGGACAGAGTATGAGCCCTGGGTATCTCCCAGGATAATTATATAGTCCGGGCGGGTGAGCGGGTTGTCATATCTGGCCTGAATGTAGTTTTTGATGGTAGTGGTTGAGCTGCCTGCCTCGCTTGAGGCGGTGCTGGCCAAGTCAACATCTGCACCCTTCTGCCTCTTCCAAAGCACAAAGTTGTTGAGTGCATTTTGGAAGCTTTGATCATGGTTGCTGCCACCGTAGATGAGCAGATAGCGCGGCGGCTGGTTTTCATGCACCATATAGCGATAGTCGGCAAAGTTGTGGATATTGGCTTCGTAAATCTTTTGGAATGCGGGAGAATAGCCTGTGAACTCGCCGTCCATTTCGTTTACACTGGGTTGATCTGTAAAGTCCAGCACAAACTCCATGCTCTCATTCACGGTCAGCTCTTGTGTACTTGCGTTGTAGCTGAAAGGATTTACTTGGATGCTCACTAACCTGAAATCTCTGAGGATGTAAGGCTCGCCACACACCAGGGAGCTTTGGGGATAGAGAGTGTTGTTTTGATAAAATTCAGCATCAAACACAAAACCCTTGGGATTCTCATTGGCCATCCCCTCTTGGACAGGGTAAGCGTTGATGTTGCTGATCACCTGTGTCTGAGTGCTGGACAAGCTAAGCTGTGGTGCACCCCGACGCGGAATGGCAAGAGTGAGCGTTAAAAAAGGTAGTTGTGGCAGACCATCGTCCAAAGTGTGTCCAGCATCTTTGATGTGGACTTTTTGGAACTGAGTGTCGCCTACTGTGATGTTTTCAAGTGTGTAATCAGGCAGGGTGAAACGGATATTCATCTGGCCTGAACTATTGTTGGTGACCTTAAAGGCCGAACTGTGGTCGATAGGGACATAGTCATTGATTGCAGCAAAAGCAGAACCCAAGATCAATGCCACCACGATTAACAGTATGTGTTTTTTCATTGATGTTTCCTCTGTTCTCCAGGTTTGGTCTTTTTTACTTATATATGATGCAATTATCATTCCAATTGCATAAGATAATACTGATATATGCTGGCACGAGAATGAAGCCCGTAGCCAAACGTCTCACACTATAGCAGTTGCACTTGTCATAAATCCGCGTATTCCTCATTCTTTACACCACGCCCAAGATCCTCATCATAAATCTCACCGGCGGGAATACCAGCTTGCCGATGATATTTAAGCCCAGGAAATTGGAAACCACGATGATGATAAACAGGGCTATCATGCCCTTTCTTTCTTGATAGGTCCACTTCAGATAGGCCTCGTCTGTCAAAAACATCCCCAGCACCTTGGAGCCATCCAAAGGTGGGATGGGAATGAGGTTGAAGAAGGCCAGCAGGAAGTTTAGGAAGATCACATTCACGCAGATCTGGCTCACGATATAGGTGCCGGCGCTAAGGTGGTAAAACAACGCAAACACGATGCCGATGAGGATGTTGCAAAGTGGCCCGGCAAGTGCGGTCAGCCCCGTATCCCTCTTATAGTTTTTAAAGTTGTAGGGATTGATGGGGATAGGTTTGGCATAGCCCCACATAAAACCGAGGGTAAAGTACATCAGCAGCGGCAGGATCACCGTGCCAAACCAGTCAATATGTTTGAGGGGATTGAGGCTGAGGCGTCCATGCCTCTTGGCCGTATCATCTCCCAACCACTTAGCTACCACAGCGTGACTGATCTCGTGTAAGATAATGCTATAAAACACGATGATGATCATCACCGTGGTGATGGTTCCACGCATAAGCTTCAGCTGTAATTCTACGCTCATTATGCCTTTACCAGCCTAAGATATCTTCTCTTGCCGGCCCGGATGATGGCCTCGTCTTCAAAGTTCAGAACGTGGTCCCAAGCCTCAATCCTGTCGCCATCAACACTCACGCCTCCACCTTGGATCAAGCGCTTGGCCTCGCCTTGCGAATTGCACAAGCCGCTATCCACCAAGATGTTGGTGAGCCTGTATTCACCGCTGGCCAAAGCAAATTCCGGCATATCTTCCGGAACTTCGCGCTGTGAAAACTGACGGTCAAAAGCCTCTGCTGCCTCATCTGCCTCAGAATCGCTGTGGTAAAAGCTCACAATCCTATGTGCCAAGCGCTTCTTGATTATCATGGGGTTTATGCCCCGCTTCAGCTCGGCCTCCACCTCCTTGATCTCATCTTCCAGTGCGAAGGCGGCGTAGTTATAATAGTTGATTATCAGGCTGTCCGGAATGGACATCACCTTGCCATACTTATCGTTTGGTGTATCAAAGACGGCGATGTAGTTGTTCAAGGATTTGCCCATCTTATTCACTCCATCCGTGCCGGTGAGGATGGGCGAAAGCACCGCCACCTGCTGTTCCTGGCCAAAATAGCGCTGCATATCACGGCCGCAGAGTATATTGAACTTCTGCTCTGTAGCGCCCAGCTCCACGTCGCTCTCAACCGCCACCGAATCATAGCTCTGCAGAATGGGATACATCAGCTCATGCATACCCAGGCTCAAGCCCTGTTCATAGCGGTTGCGGAAGGTGTCATGCGCCATAAACTGCGCCAGGGTGAACTTGCCCAGCAACTGCAGCACATCATGCAGAGTCATGCCGCCAAACCATTCCGTCTGATAGCGGACTTCTGTCTGCTCAGGGATCAGTATAGTGTAAAGCTGCTCCATATAACGCTCGCTGTTGTACATGATCTCTTCATGTGTAAGCGGAGGACGTGTCTCATCTCTGCCGGTGGGATCACCAATCTGGGCTGTAAAGTCACCGATAATGATCACGCCCAGATGACCCAAGTCTTGAAAATCTCTCATTTTGCGGATGGGCACCAAATGCCCCAAATGCAAATCGTAACCCGTGGGATCGATGCCAAGCTTGATCCGCAAGGGCTTGCCTGTCTTTTCGCTCTTCTCAAGCTTGGCGATGAGACCATCCATGGGGACAATCTCTTCCACCGCACGCTTGAGCAGCTTTATTTCTTTTTCAAAACGCATTGTTGTTTCCTGTCTTATATTTGAATTGTCTTTTGGGATTCACCAAATCTTCAAGGCCCTATTTTGTCAAGGAAATCAAAGTGACAGTGCCTCGGATGCTGTAAAACCCAAACTGACAGGGATGAGTTTGGTGTGAAATAAAAACAGGATTTAACAGCCTGATAAAGGTACTGTTAAATCCTGACATATATTATAAAGACCTTGATGAGCTATTTAGATAACATCACTCTACGCGTGTTGCTCTTGCCATCTGCCGTAAACTTGATTAGATAAACACCGCTGCTGAGCTGTGGTTCCCAGGTGTATCTGTGGAAACCGCCAGCTTGATTGCGCAGCGTAATCTGATCCACCAATTGCCCTTTAAGATTGTAGACTTTGAAACCCACATCCGATCCCCTTTCCAGATAATACTCAAGCTGAGTGCTGGGATTGAAGGGATTGGGGTAGTTGCGCATAAAGCCGGTCTTGAGCGGGATGTCCGGGCTGTGGTTACCACCTCCATTCAGCGTCACTTGCGCCATAGCGGGGCCGTGCAGTTCGATCTCGCCTGCAAAAGAGACGTCCTGCAACCAATAGTAGTAGACTCCATCATCGTTGAGGCTATCATCCTTATAACTATAGACGGCTCCCTGCGGACTATTTGTCGCAACAATCAGGCTTGAAATCACCGTGGCACTGGTAGCGTCCGGCTCCATCGATCTCAAGATATAAAAGCCAAGGTTATTGGTCTCGGTCTGCGTCTCCCACTGCATCGTCACACTATCGAATCCATTAAATACCGCATTGAAATAGCTCAGTGTGACGGGGAGAGTCTCGCCACCTCTCACCCAGCCCCACTCGGTATTGGGATCGGTGTTGGCGGAAGGCGATGCACTGCCTGATATTTCCAAAGGCTGGAAGTCAGGACACAGGTCCAACCCTCTGTCGTTGAGAATGATGAGATCATGAACCCTGTGTTGCGTGGGATCAAGATCTGTATAAAAACAGCCACTGAATTGCACGCGATTTGAACTGGCGTCTTGATAACTGTCTCCATCGAAGTGATAATTAGCACCGCTGGAGTAATCAGCACTATTGGTTTGAATAGCCCCATATCCTATCCTGTAGCCGTTTCCATTGGGATGAGAATATGAGGATATTCCATCTTCATGGCCGATAATGAGTGTAGCTCCACTCTCTAAGATAAACTCAGACACCCCTTTGTCGCTGTCCAGATCAGATGTGATCGTATGGTTTTTCAGATCAAGCGTGGAGCCGCTGGCCACTCTCACCAGAGGGTAGCCCTGCAATATACTTCTGTCACCTTGGATGGTTAGATCTTTGGTTAGTGTGAGTTTGTGCCCGCTCTCGACAATCAATTTAAAAATCGGTACTCGGATATCTCCAAGAATCTGATCCGTATTACCATCATAAATGTAGGTGCATTCATATACCTCGTGAGTACCGGTCAACTGAAAGGCCTCATCTCTGCCACCGGCATTGGCAATCCTGAAGGTAGCATCGCCCGGATCCGGAGTAGTAATTCTCCCTGAACCTACTATTGTCCCTGTGGCTCTGGAGATAATCGTAGCATAGTTTCTCGTATCCACTTCCCCATTTAAAGTTATGGTGCCATAGTTATCAAGTATCCCGCCTGTAGTTGCTGAAGTTCCGGCTCTCAACCAGATCTTTGAGTCTGGGCTTGTCATTGTGGTGATACCGTGATTGATAAATTCACTTGCAATACTTGACTCTACAACATCAACTGTCAAATTGCCATAATTGATGAGCTGCCCCAATGTTTCTATATCCACTTCGTGGACTGACATGGTGCCGCTTTGACCCACAGTTAAAGTTGTGGGATCTGAAGTTGTGCCATTGATAATATCCAATATCGCTCCCGGTCCGCCAGTCCAAGTACCATTGAGCACAAAGTCGTTGGTGATATTAACTCTGGTGTTGGCTTCCATATAGATATTCCCACCAAAGGGTGATGCATCTGATAGGCGCGGATAACCGGACGACAATGCTGTCTTCCAACCCTGCAAAGCACCCGGGCCGGTATACACTTTCCAACCGACTCTGCTATTAAGGTTACCCGTGGTACCACCGTCGTACCAATAGTCTCCCACCTGCCACGGTTGTGGTGGCTCTGCATAAGCCGCACCCATTATGGCAAGTAATGTCACAACGATTATATGTTTTATATAGTTCTTCATATATAGCTCCTGTCATTCTCTATTTTATCCCAAGCACACCTGTCGCCACTGCTCATAGAGCTCCTGTTTATCTGGAACCTATCATACTTATGGGACCAATCTGTAGGCAAAGTAGTCACGCTTTTGTTATGTAATTGATGTGAATGCAATTCAGAATCCTCTCTTAATTTATTGATACGTAAAACCTAACGGCTATAGACAGGTTTTTGGATGCCCCTTTTCTGTCAACATCTTTTTGAGTGTCCTCAATATTCTTTGCAAGTTCTGGTTCAGCAAACTGCGGGGATATTGCTTGTGATCGACTTTTGGCGAGTATTACCTGAATGGCAGGATCCTACTATCACCGTGGCTTCACCCTGCGGGTAGATAAAAGCCAAGGCGTAGGGGAATGCTGTGTCCTTATAGGTAGGCCTGCTTAATATTTCGGCAAAGTATATATCCTGTAGATAAACAAAAAAGGATTTAGCGGAATAGGCACCGCTAAATCCTGACAGGTGTTATTATGAAGGGTAGGCTAAGTTTGTTATTTGGATAAAATCACTTTGCGGGTATTGCTCCTCCCCTCCGCAGTAAATCTGATCAGATAGATACCGCTGCTGAGCTGTGGTTCCCAAATGTATCTGTGGAAGCCTTTGTCTTGATGACGCAGTGTAATCTGATCCACAAGCTGACCTTTAAGATTGTAGACCTTAAAGTCAACATCAGAGTCGTTTTCCAGATAGTACTCAAGCTGAGTGCTGGGATTGAAGGGATTGGGGTAATTGCGCATAAAGCTGGTCTTGAGCGGGATGTCCGGGCTGTGGTTACCTCCTCCATTCAACGTCACTTGCGCCATAGCGGGGCCGTGCAGCTCGATCTCGCCCGCAAAAGAGACGTCCTGCAACCAGTAGTAGTAGACGCCATCATTATAGAGGTACTCATCCTCAAAGCAGTAGACGGCGCCCTGCGAGCTGTTTACCGCAGGGACAAGCTCAGATACGATATTCGCTTGGCCCGCATCCGGCACCTCGGCTCTGAGCACATAAAAGCCAAGGTTATTGGTTTCAGTTTGCGTCTCCCATTGCAGCATCACGCTATCAAAGCCATTGAAAACAGCATTGAAATAACTCATGGTCACGGGGAGGGTGGGAGCTCTGATATAACCGTAATTGGGAATATCGGGGTTTGTGTTGAACTCGCCTGTGACCACACCTGTGACCTCCAAAGGCCTGAATTGTGGACAGAGGTCCACCCCATGAGTACTTTCATTGGTAAGATTGTGCACCGTATTTGAGGCGCCAGACGTTGCAAAGCAGCCGCTGAATTGACGCCCCCCCGTTCCATTGAAGACGTAATTTGCACCGCTGGAGTATGTGGCATTATTCATTCGGATGGCACCGTGACTAATTGTATAGCCATTCACACTTTGTTTCAATGAAGATATGCCGTTCGGATGAGCAGTGATAAGGGTTGCTCCATCTTCCAAAGTGAATGTGGACACACCACCGATATCGTCTCTGGTAGATGTTATCGTGTGCTCCCCAAGATCAAGCGTTGAACCACTGACCACTTTTACGTAAGGGCTGCCTTGTGCCAAGGTCCAGCCGCCGGTGATCTCTATGTCTTTGCTCAAGGCAAGCTTGTGCCCGCTGTTGACGGTCAAACTAAAAATCGGAGAAGGGATGTTGCCGGTTACCTGATCTGTATCGCCGTTGAACACATAGCAGCAATCAGATACGACGTTAGAACCCGTTAACTGTATGGCCTCATCCCAGCCGCCTGCATTGGCAATCCTGAATTGCACATCACCCGGATCTGGCGTAGTGATGTAACCGGCACCCACGATCTTTCCATTTGGCCCGGAGGTGATCAAAGCCTCGCTCTGAGCTTCCAAATGCCCTGGCAGATTGATGGTACCCTGGTTATTCAAGCCACCTGCACCTTGGTCAGTCAAAGTACCAAAATATTTTAATGCAAGCTTGGAATTATCAGACGTAAACGTCGTGGTGCCCTCATTGACAAAGCAAGCACCGGGATTTACATCCATGCTGTGAAGGGTACAACTGCCATACTCGCCCAAAGTGAAAGTGGTTCCGTGATGCATAATGGTTATTTTGGTATTAGTCCCGCCCGTGAAATTGCCATTGAGATTAAAACTGGAGTTTATCCACAAATTGTTGGCCACATATATATTATTTACGAACGGATCTATGCCTGATGGAGCCGGTTCACCAATCCTTAAGTCCCTCCAGCCGGTCGCGGTATACACCTGCCAGCCTGTTCTTGAATTGATTAAAGCCGGATTAGAGTTTAGGTTCCTATAGTCGCCTATTTGCCACGGTTGTGGCTGCGCAAAAGCCATACAGACCATACACAGTAACGCCAATATGATCAGAACACCTTTAGCATTAAAGCTGATACAGACCCTCATAAAATCCTCCCGAAACTGTCTTTTAATTCTTGAGCGTGGCGATATGTATCGCAGATGCATACTTGCCACCCGCCTTTTTGAACGCCACAGCCTACTTGAGTCCCAAGTGTTGGTACAAAGACCAACCCGGTTTTGTTTAGCCTAACAGAATCCATTTAAATGTCCTCGATTGATTTTTAGAATGCTTAGCCTTACGACTGTGCACATCTTTCTATATGTGCACTTTTTGTCAAGCCATATTTTAAGCTAACCCGTGCCACTACAACAGGTTACGAATTCATGCTTCGGCTTTGTCGGATACCGTAAGTGCATATATTGTGTTAATTGCACAACTGAACAGAAATTCTGTTCACGTATGTAAAATATCTTGGAAAATGTGATGAATAGAGGGCAAAACATACTCGCCATTATGGCAGAATCTTGGCGAAACCACCCCAATTATCAGTGCAAAATGGTAGACACAAAAAAGGACTCAGTGGTTCAAATGCACCGAGTCCTTATAGATTCTATGAATAATATTGAGAAGCTACTTGGCTAAGATCACCTTACGGGTATTGGTTCTGCCATTGGCAGTAAATTTCACCAAATAGATACCGCTGCCTAACTGTGGTTCCCAAGCGTGCCTGTGAAAGCCTTTGCTCCGGTTGAACAGGGTAAAATAGTCCACCAGCTGCCCCTTGAGGTTGTAGACCTCAAAGGTGACATCAGCCTCAGCTTCCAGATAAAACTCCAGGTAGGTTCTGGGGTTGAAAGGATTTGGATAGTTGCGCATCAAACTGGTAGTATACGGCAGATCTGGCACCTGGTTTACATCAGTACTCAGGAACACTTGTACCAAGATGGGGCCATGTGTTGTTACCTGGCCCGAGATCGAGACATCTTGCAGCCAGTAACTGTATGTGCCATCGTGAGACAGCTCTTCATCCACAAAGTAGTATACTGCTCCCTGGGAACTATTGACAGCAGGAATGAGCGGTGAGATGACGTTGGCATTGGCTGCCTCGGTATCTTCGCCTCTCAAGATATAGAAACCGAGGTTGTTGGTCTCAGTTTGGGTTTCCCACTGGATCACCACGCTACCGTTGCCGTCAAACTGGGCATTCAAGTAGCTCAAGGTAACGTTCACGGTGATAATCTCGTAATAACCGTCGAGAGTTCCGGGAGGTTCCACATACAAAGTACCGGCAATAATCAGAGGGTTAAAATTGGGACAAAGCGTCAAACCATTGGGGTTTAACACAGTAAAATCGTGCACGGTGTGCGTATCAGGGATAGTTTCAAAACAACCACTGAATTGATCCGGATGATTTCCGGTGTAGGTATAGTTTGCCTCACTGGAATAAGCGGCATAGTTTGTTTGGATAGAACCGCTGCTGATCTTGCCGTTTACTTTTTGAGAAGAAATCCCATCTTCATGGGATGTGATGAGTGTTGTGCCGGGATCCAAATAGAACGCCGATGTTCCGTTGTCTTGTCCTTTGATAATATAGGGCCCTACATCCAGGGTTGAACCATTTTTCACGTGTACATGAGGCTCGCCTCTCGCCGGGTTGGTCGTAGAGGTAATGTTCACAGAGCAAGACATAGTAAGCTTGTGCCCGCTTTCAATATCAATGGAGTATACATTACTTGGGAGAGCCCCTGAGACCTGATCTTCATCCCCATTGAATACGTAGCTAACATTGAAAAATCTCACACCGCCGGATAGCTGGAAAGCCTCATCAAATCCGCCCACGTTGGCAATTTCGATCAAGCATCCCATATTGTTGCTGCTGTAATTTTGCCCCTGCCCAGAGCCCGTGATAGTGGCACCTTTCTTGGATACAATCTTGGCATTCTGGTATGCAAACAGGTAGCCTGAAAGATTGATGTTGCTATGGTTCTCCAATATACCTCCATTTCCCATGGCAGAACCACCGAACAAGTATATTCTGGAAGAGGGATCAGTCCCCGAAACTGTGCCCAGATTGACAAACTTCGCTCCCGCCAGCACCCGAAGCTGGCGAAGCTGGTAGGTGCCGCTTGAGGTAAAGGTAGCGCTGTTCTTAACCTCGACAAGGGTACCGCTATTAGGGCTGATGATATCGCCGGTAATGGCAAAATCTGCATCCACACTAAAGGTATGGCGGGCATAGATATCACCATCAAAAGTGGGCTGAAAACTGCTTAAAGGCGCAGTGGCCCCCACCCAGGCACCTCCACTATACACCTCCCAACCGGTGACACCACTTACTGTCGCATTTGCTGCCACCGTTTGGTAGTCCCCCTCCTGGGGTACCGCATTAGCCATACAGATCAAAGAAAGCAACGCCCACATAATGAGAATGCGTTTCTTATAAAAACTGTTACACGTAGGTTTGATCATATTAATCTCCTATAGTATCTCCGCATTTCCAGAGTATGAAACTGATTATAAAATTAGCTACACAATGAACGGGTACATGGTTTCATAATACCACTTTTTTGTCAATCTTTAATTTTAAAGATTTGAAATATCTTTGCACCCGCAGGGATAGCAAGCTGCCATGGCAATGAACGCAATTACCGTGAATTAACAAGTTAGACGCTGACACAGAATGTTGTTCACTAACCCAGAAGGTGCGATAACAAGTACAAGCAAACTGCATAAAAACAGGACTCAGCAGTCAATATCCACCAAGTCCTGTCAGGTGTTATTATGAAGGGTTGCTAAGTTGTTATTTGGATAAAATCACTCTGCGGGTATTGCTTTTTCCAGCCGCGGTAAATCTGACCAGATAGACCCCGCTGCCCAGCTGAGGTTCCCAAGTGTATCTATGGAGACCGCTGGCTTGGTTGCGCAACGTAAATTGATCCACCAGCTGTCCCTTGACATTGTAGACCTTAAAGTCCACATCCGCTCCCTGTTCCAGATAGTATTCAAGCTGCGTGCGGGGATTGAAGGGATTGGGGAAGTTGCGGACAAAGCTGGTTTTCAAAGGGATGTCCGGTGTTTGGCTTGATCCGCCGTTCAGGGTCACCTGCGCCATAGCGGGGCCATGCAGCTCCATCTGGCCTGTAAAAGAGACGTCCTGCAGCCAATAATAGTAGGTGCCGTCTTCATAGAAGCTGTTATCTTCAAAGCAATAAGCAGCACCTTGGGAGGAGTTTGTAGCGGATACGAGCGCAGACACGATCTTAGCCCGGGTAGCATCCGGCTCACTTGATCTCAGCACATAAAAACCGAGGTTATTGGTCTCAGACTCGGTTTCCCACTGCAATATCACGCTGTCAAAACCATTGAAACAAGCATTGAAATAGCTCATGGTCACGGGCAGTGTCTGATTATAAATACCTGCAACAGGGCCTTCTGAGTAAAATGTGCCCGTGACAGTCAGGGGCTCCATCTGGGAATTGATCTTCAAGCCGTTGGGGTTCTCGATGATAAAATCGTGCACAGTGTTTGCATTATGGTTAGTTTCAAAATAGCCACTTACTTGATCTTCATCGTTTCCATAATAGATGTAGTTTGCCTCACAGGAATAGCTGGCATAGTTGGTTTGGATAGCGCCGCACTGAATCCTGTTTCCTTGTGTGTGATGCTCTCCTTTTATGGAGGAGATGCCATCTTTGTTTGAAGTCCTGATCGTGGCACCCGGCTCCAGGATGAAAATTGAGTCACATTTGATATGGCAATCAATAGCAAAAATGATAAAGTTTTGTGTATCGAGAGATGCACCGCCCTCTACTCTGAAAAATGGGCGGCCTTTAGGCTCCTGAGTATCAGCTATAATCGTAATGTTCTCGGTCATAATGAGATTTGTGCCTTCTGCCACGGTCAGATTATAGATTTTCTCGGGCAAGTTGCCGGTGAATTGATCTCCTGCACCGTTGAAGATATAGCAGCAGTTCTTTACGTTTTGATTTCCTTTTAGCTGTATAGCAGCTTGATAACCACCGGGATTGGCAATGGTGAAACCTGCACCCAAATCATGAACTTTGATGTTTCCACTTCCCCGGATAACTCCATTGGCTCCAGACACAATCCTGGCATAGCTGCCCACATTCAAGTTGCCATCTGTGGTGATGGTACCATTGTTTTCCAGGATGCCGCCGGTTCTCGGGGCAGGTCCATCTTTCAATTCGATACTGGACTTGGGCCCCAATGACGATATGGTGCCGTTATTGACCACGCGGCCCCCCGCCTGTACCACCATTGAGCAAAGCTGATATTCACCATCGGGACCGATAGTGAAGGTCTTATCTGAGTTTATGTTTATACATTGTTTATTGGGGTTGTACATAGTACAATTGATGGTGCAGTCTGCATCCACTATCACATCGTTGTTTTTGCAGATAGTGATACACCCTGCTGCCGCTAAAAGCTCTGGCATAGTCTCCGGTCCAGCGGGAATCACCCAGTCTCGCCCATCATAGATTTGCCAGTTATTTTTGTTACTGACCTTGGTATGCTTACCGTTGGTTCTCAGGTCTCCTACATTTTGTGCGTTTGCCAAACACACTATCAAAAGCAATGCCCAAACGATAATAATGTTTCTCTTCACGCTGAGTGAATGGTATTTCATTAATAACTCCTGTTTATCTACATTTGTGCCAAGGCATAGCAATAGGAATCGCACGTTCTCGAAGGTCAGCCGTTCAAAGTGCCTTCCTGCTTTAGAGAACGGCAAAGTGACTTGGTGGAAGAGATGTCTTGAATGATCTGCATTTATTTGACGGGACGGTTGTTAGCATCCAAAACAACGATGGTGGGCTGATGCGCATCAGCCTCTTTGTCTTCCATCAAACCATAATTGACGATGATCACAATATCGCCAACCATAGCTTTACGAGCGGCGGC
>CZCA01000398.1_pt1 | contig 15141 bp, 13 predicted proteins | sample 591981 | NCBI WGS metagenome assembly CZCA01 (sample SAMEA3556810, study PRJEB10932) | anaerobic digester metagenome
TCTGATGAGGTTTTTGTCTTAAATAACGGGGTAATTCAGCAACGCGGAACGCCTATGGATATATATGATGAGCCTGTCAACAGGTTTGTGGCTGACTTCATCGGAGAATCCAACATCGTCCCTGGAATAATGATCGAGGACTATCTGGTGGAGTTTGTCGGAAACCGATTTGAGTGTGTAGATCAGGGATTCTCTCCTAATGAACCTACGGAAATCGTTATACGTCCTGAGGATTTGGAGATCACGGAGAAAGATCAAGGCAAGTTGCAGGTTCGTGTGGACTCCCAACTATTCCGCGGTGTGCATTATGAAATCTGCTGCTATGACAAGGACGGAAACGAATGGCTTGTCCATTCCACAAGGAAAGTCACAGTAGGAGACGAAATTGGCCTTGATTTCGGTCCTGAAGACATACATGTCATGCGACCAGGCGAGACTGAGGATGAATTTGACAGACGTTTGGAATCGTATGAAGAGGTGCGCCATGCAGGATAGAACACGTAACATTTATCTAATTCCGTATATGTTATGGATTGTCTTGTTTGTCATTGCGCCGATTGCTCTTATCATGTACTACTCTATGTTCAACATCGACGGCGCCTTTAGCTTAGAAAATTACACGCGGTTTTTCACGCCGGTTTACCTCAGCATGACATTCCGGTCATTTTGGTACGCTGCGATAATCACCGGAGTTTCGCTGCTTGTCGCTTATCCGACTGCATATCTACTCACAAAGACAGAGCATAAGCAGCTTTGGCTTCTGCTTATCATACTGCCGTCCTGGATCAATCTTCTTCTTAAGGCATATGCCTTTATCGGTATTTTGGGATTCTACGGCCCTGTCAACTCTTTCTTGAATATCATCGGGATTGGAACGAGGCAGATTCTGTTTACAGATTTCAGCTTCATATTTGTGGCTGTATATATCTTCATTCCGTATATGATCCTGCCGATATTCAACGCACTGGAAGAACTGAACCCTTCCCTTGTTGCTGCAGCCCGGGATTTAGGAGCGTCATCATGGACAACGTTCCGCCGGGTAATCTTCCCTTTGACATTCAGCGGGGTGAAAGCAGGCTGCCGAGCAGTTTTCATTCCGGCGTTGTCCTTATTCATGATTACACGCTTGATTGCCGGTAACCGGGTGATTACTTTAGGGACTGCCATTGAGCAGCACTTCCTGGTTACGCAGGACTGGGGCATGGGTTCGACTATTGCCGTCTTCCTCATTATTGCCATGGGACTCACTATGATACTGACGGAAAATGGGAAGAGGGTGAACTAGCATGAGGAAAATGGGGAGACTGTCTGTCATATATCTAGTTGTTGTGTTCTTAATCCTATATGCGCCGATTTTCTACCTAATGTACTATTCTTTTAACAGCGCAGGCACTATGCATAGCTTTGAAGGATTTACTTTCGACTGGTACAGAGACGTCTTTCACGATACGCGGCTCTTCATTATTCTCTTAAACACCCTTGTCATTGCGCTTCTCTCTTCAGCCATATCTACGGTTATCGGTGTCTTGGGCGCACTTGCCATCACTCGCGTAAAAACGAAGCGATTTCAGAACGCGCTTCTCACCCTAAACAATGTGATGATTGTAAGCCCTGATGTGATCATCGGAGCTTCATTTTTGGTTCTCTTTGCAATGATCGGGATGAAGCTGGGATTTGGTTCTGTTTTGATTTCCCACATTGCATTTAGCGTCCCCATTGTTGTCCTGATGGTCCTTCCAAACCTGGAAGAGATGAGTCCTACTTTACTTGACGCTGCACGGGATCTTGGGGCAAGCGGATGGGACGTGCTGACGAGAGTTGTAATCCCGTACATCTCCCCTGGAATCCTTGCAGGCTTTTTCATGGCCTTGACATATTCCCTGGACGACTTTGCAGTGACTTTCTTCGTGACAGGAGGCGGCTTTTCCACCTTGTCAGTGGAGATTTACTCCCTTGCAAGGAGGGGAATATCCCTGACCATCAATGCACTGTCCACTTTGGTTTTCCTGGCTACATTGGTTCTGGTCATAGGGTATTACATCATAAGCAAGCAAGCGATGAAACCCAAGGAAGCGAGGGTTAGGGAATGAAAAAAGTGATGCAGATGTTCACAGTGATAATAATTTTGGCGCTGGGATTGATGTACCTTACCTTCGTTCTTAATTCGCAGCAAGGCTATTCCAGTAGGAATACCCTCTCTGTATATAATTGGGGAGATTACATCGACCCTGACCTGATTACGAAATTTGAAAAAGAGACGGGAATAAAGATCATCTATCAAACCTTTGATTCCAACGAAGCGATGCTGACGAAGATTGCGCACGGAGGAACAACCTTCGACATTGCGATCCCGTCTGATTATGCAATCAACAAAATGAAGGAGCAGGGGTTGCTTATTCCCCTTGATCATTCGAAGATTCCAAACTTGAAGTATATCGATCCTCGTTTTCTCGATCTCCCGTTTGACGAGAATAATGAGTATTCGGCTCCGTACTTCTGGGGAACTCTGGGGATCATATATAACCCTGAAGTACTTGAAGATATGGAGTTTAAGAGCTGGAATGATTTATGGGATGAAAGGCTCAGAAATGAAATCTTACTCTATGACAGCGCCCGTGAAGTAATAGGCATGGGCCTTAACAGCCTATCTTATTCCCTAAATGAGACTGACACAGACCGTCTTCTTGAAGCTAAACGAAAGCTGGATACTCTTACCCCAAACATTAAGGCAATCGTCGGGGATGAGGTCAAGATGCTCTTAGCCAATGAAGAAGCTGCGATAGGTGTTGTCTGGTCAGGCGATGCATCGGAAATCATAGGGGAAAACGATAAGCTGGACTATGTCATACCTGATGAAGGGACGAACGTATGGTTCGATAACATAGTGATTCCGGCGAGCGCCAAGAACGTTGAAGGCGCGCATCTTTTCATCAACTTCATGCTGGATCCGGAAAACGCAGCCCAAAATACTGAATACGTCGGGTATTCCACGCCTAACATGAAGGCGCTGGCGTATCTTCCTGAGGAAATCACCGGTGATGTACGGTTTTATCCTGGCAGGGATATCACTGATAAGTTTGAGCTCTATGAAAACCTGGGCAAGAAAATGACAGCTTACTATAACGAGCTTTTTCTTGAATTTAAGATGCATAGGAAGTAGGGACGGCTTAGTGTGGCAAGTGTCAACGGAGATCCGGGTCTCTCATACCCTTAAGCTCAGGTATGAAAGAGACGCCGGCCGAGACAAAGATGACAGAGTCGCCATGCCTATGCATTCATAATGAGATTGGCACCGGCACCCAAATTGGTGTTTGAATCATACTTGGTATGATCGTCGCTGTCCCACACAACTCGATACAACTTCTCAGCCAGACTGCTCCTGGTTACGAGACCCTTTAATCTATTGGAACCATCGACCACAGGCAATATTCCTGCATTACCCAAAAACAGCGCCTCAAATGCAGCTTTTGCTGAAGAGCCTTCAGGGATTACAGGTATATCGCCCTGGACTATGTCAGCAACCTTACCGGAACGATTCTTGTGCCTCCTAATATCTCTGGCGGTTGCAATTCCAATAAGCGTTTCATCGTCCTTAACAACCACGAGAGTGCGGACTCGCATTTTGCGCATCCTCTGAGTAGCCCTGGCTAAACCCATGTCCGGAGAGACAGTAATCGGCGTCTTAACCGCTACTTTCTCGACAGTCAGGGCCTCAGCGTTCTTCCCAGGGCGATCCAGTCCTATGAACTCCTCAACGAACTTGTTCGCGGGATTCTCCAAGAATTCCTCAGGAGAATCAGCTTGGACTATCTTGCCCTGCCTCATCAACACGATTCGGTCTCCAAGCTTGAATGCTTCATCCATATCATGTGTAACTAAGACTATTGTCTTCTTCACCATGCCGTGCAGCTTCTTCAGATCATCCTGAAGGTTCTTTCGGGTAATAGGATCCAAAGCACTGAAGGGTTCGTCCATCAGGAGAATGTCAGGCTCTCTGGCCAGCTCACGGACTATACCTATACGTTGCTGCTGTCCACCGCTTAGCTGGCTCGGAAATCTGTCCATGTATTCTGACGGATCCATACCCACCATCTTGAGAAGCTCCTTTATCCGTGCATTGCTGCGCTTCTTAGTTCGCTCCTTCGATCCAGATAATCCAGCCGCCTGTCTGATGTTTCTCCCAATCGTAAGATGGGGAGACAAGCTGGTTTGCTGCGTCACATTCCCGATATTACGCTTCAACTCCGCCTCGCTGATTTTACCGATATCCTTGCCATTAAAGCATACTGAGCCTCTCGTCGGCTTCTCCATGCCATTCATCATCCGGAGAACCGTGCTCTTACCGCAACCGCTGGGGCCGATAAGCACCAAAAACTCTCCTCTTTTGATCTCGAGGTTGATATCGTCTACAACGACTACTTTGTCGTCGTAGATTTTGCTTACATGTCTAAACTTTATCATTAATCAATAATCCCCTCCAATTACTGGATTCAGACCATGGGGATACCGGACTCCGGGCATGACTAAACGTTCAAAGACTGCCCAAAACCCCGGAATCATAATAGGGTACTGAAAGTAACCATAAACGAGAAAGAAAAAATCTCAGCTCATCATTCAGCTTGCTCAGGGAAAACAAAAAAGCATGGAAGCATGAAGGATGGAAAGATAGGAGCCGCTCTTTAGGCGGCGGCCTGAAGTGAAAAAGCCTTAAGAACTCTCACACAACCGGAAAACACTCGTAGTTGTGGTTTCCATCAATAATTCTACCTATGTAACGATCCTCATGGAATGTATTTTACTTAATGAGTATACCATAGATAGGTAATTTGTCAAATCTGTTCCAATCAGTCTGTACCAATCAGTCCCAATCAATACAGCACGCTTTCCCGTCCCGCAAAGGCAACCGAATCCCCTGCATTGAGTCTTCAACACTGAAGGAGATTACCTCTGCCCCCCTGCCTCCTGTGGCCCACACGGTTTTGTGCCTACGGGTTTCCTTGCCGTGGCTGTCCCCCCTTAGGATGAGTGAGTCCACGTGACGTATAGCGCCGACAGTATTTGCCTCTGCATATGATCCGTCCCTGCAGGGAGTAAAGCCAATACTCGTGCCTTCGTCGTCAATGACGAATATATCTGTCAGTAGTTTATTCAAGTCATAAGTTCATCCCGTCACTCGCCATTTTTGCTAACCGAGCAACATCATCATGCTCTACCAGGTCCATTTGGTCATGTTCTTTTCCCATTTGTCCCGGTTTGAGGTCATGTATTCAATGTATTCGGGAAGGCTCTTGTACATGGGACTGTCGATCATAAATGAGATGTTTTTTCCCAGTAGTTCAATCTTCTCCAGGAAAGCGATAGTCTCTTCAAAGTTCATGTTTGTGTACGGAGTTTTGAACACAGGGAACCTTCTTGGATTGTCCGTCTGTACAGTCGTGATAAACCCGGATTTGGGCTCGTAGATGATGACAAAGGCCACACCTCCGTCGATGTCCCAGAGAGGGCCATGCAAGCACGCACCATCACGTGGATTGAATAGACCATTGCTCAATGTGTAGTTGCCTTGAGGAGTATAAGCACCGCATATTACATGCCCCCCTCGCCCGCCAATTCTCCACCAGTTTGTTTCAAACACTTCCCACCCATTTACATCGGCCAGAGTAAGCACGGACATGGTGCTATTTGCCTCAACAAGGCAATTCCCAAGATGGGATAGCAGCTTGTCATCGAGATTAGGTAGCCAGCAATGATAGTAATTGCCGTACACCCGCTCTGAGTGATGGTCTGTTCTGTGGAAACGCCCATGATAGGCATTTCCCAGCCGTTCAAAGGCCTTCCTGGTATTTGATGCATTCGCCTGAACGTCCGATGCCCATACCGATGCAATAGGGCAAAGCCGGTTTCCCATTTCAGTGACCACCATTCCGGTACATTGTTGCTCGTATGGAGAATCCCCAAATTGGTTACCCTCCTTATGCCACTGGGTGAATACCTTTTCCGAAATGTCGGCCAAGGGCTTAACCCTCCACGTAAACTGGTTCACTATCCGCATGGCAGCAATAGTGGCACAGGCAAAATCGTAATCGGTCGCCAGCCTCGTTCCTTCGGCCAAATCCAAAAGGATCTCCGCCTCAACCGCACTGAGCCTAGGCATAGAAGATGAACTGCAATAAGCGTCAACTACCTTCTTCAGCCTTGAATCTTTCCCCGTATCATCTCGGTTCATCAAAGGATACCAGACACACTTGCTGTTCATGACCAAGAGGACATCTGACCCAACCTCTTCCACAACAGAATCAGTAAGAGGATCGTACAGCTTCGCCTGGCCGAAGAAGGGCACCTCAGCGACAAAGCCCTTTCTGTCATGTGTGATGAGCAAGTAGGCTTTCTTGCCTTGTGACACCATTTCAAGGTACTTAGCCTCAACCAGAGATGTGTATGGCATCTGCCACTTCATACCCTTCATAGCGCTCCAGATAAACATCAACCGATGATCCAAAACGCTAAACACGGGGGCACCCTCGTACATGTTGAAGAGATCCATAGCATTCCTACGATGCTCCGTCCACCGGAATTCCTTCCAGTCAAAGGGATCCTCGGCCTTTTCCGATTCTGTAATGTGAAGCCCGTCACCAATTTTAAACTCGACCTTCTCGTACCAACCTGTTTCCTTCGTAAGTTTTCGGTCTCGGGCTAGATAGTTGGCGCCCCACCCGCTGTAATCGTACATCATCTTCATCCACGCTTCGTCCGCCTGCAGGTAAACCTCAGGGTTCGCAACTGCAAGCGATCTGGACGAGTAGATGGCGTACTTTTGAAAGTCGCTCCCTCTAACTGCACTTTCAGCAGCCTGTCTCCATGCGCGTTCATGAATTTCCCGAGGTGTCTCCACTATGGATCCTGCAGCGCAGCATTTTAGTGCCGTCGTCCCAGTGAGGTTCAGAAGCAGTAAAAACATGACCGAAACAAGGATAAGTCGTAGAGGATTACTGTGGAATCTTGACATAGTACATAATCGAATAGCTAGTCGTTTTTCACAACTGTCACTTTCGGAAAGCAATCATTTTTCCTCCTAGTGTAGAATTGCGTCCACTACATTGATGAAGCCTGTAGGCATAGCATCTGTCCTCATTCTGCAGCGTCAATTCATTGAAGGCATAGCTATGACCGGGCTTAAAGGGTAGCGGAAACCCTGAAAAAGGAGAAGTCCTATTTGCTTGTCTGCCCCGACTCGTAGTGCTCGCCCAAAGCTGCAGGAGGCCTGGATCGGACCACTGCGCCTGCAAGGATCAGGATCGTAAGAATGTAGGGAATCATTTGCACTAATTCTGTTGCTATGCGCAGCTTGGAAGTTTGCATGCGCATTTGGATCGCGTCTGTAAATGAGAACAAGAAACTTGCGCCTAAACCTTTCAGAGGATTCCAACCGCCGAATATACATGCTGCCAAGGCCATATATCCACGTCCTGCAGACATATCCTTGCTGAACCAGTTAAGCTGTGCAAGGGATAGATATGCCCCTCCCAACCCTGCCAGACACCCGCTCAAAATCACGCAGAAATACCGAATTGCGCGCACATTTATACCCACTGTGTCAGCAGCCTCCGGATGCTCCCCTGTCATCCTTATGCGAAGTCCCAGAGGTGTCTTAAACATCAACACCCATCCAAGGAAAATCAGCAGAAAAGAGATATAGACCAAGGGAGAATGCGTGCCAAGAATCGTCCCGAGGACGGGCACGTCACGCAGCCCGGGCACAGACCATGTCGCAAGCCCGGCAACCAGATCCGATGTGCCTTTACGCTTCCAAATAACCTGCATAAGCCATGTGGTAGTACCTGAAGCTAAAATGTTTATCCCGACACCTGTAACCACATGATCCGCTTTCAGACCAACTGTTAACACAGCATGAATTGCTCCGACAAGCCCTCCTCCGATAATAGCGAATAAGACTCCCAGCCACGGGCTACCTGTAATCTGACACGCAAGCACTCCTGAGAACGCCCCTGTCAACATCATGCCTTCAAGCCCTATGTTAACCACTCCGGATCTCTCAGAGAACGCTCCTCCCATGGCAGCCAAGGCTATCGGCACAGCCATTCTGATAGTGGCTGTAAGGTTGTTGATATTAAAGACTATATCCATGAATTCGCTCATTCTAGGCCACCGCCTTCCTTGGCGCGTATCTTCAGTCTAAAGAGCAAGCTCCCTAGGGCCGGAGCAGCCACAAACAATATCACCAATCCCTGCACCATTGTCATAAGCTCCATGGGTATCCCCGCGAAGAGCTGCATAGTCTGTCCGCCGGACTGCAATGCTCCGAAAAGAATTGCTGCAGGAATGACAGCCCATAGGTTTTGGCCTGCAATGACCGCTACTGCGATCCCGGTGAAACCATAGCCGGGCGAGAAATGCGGAATGAAACGATACAAGGTTCCCATAACCTCCACTGAACCTGCAAGGCCTGCCACAGCCCCGCTAATCATCATAGCTTGGACAGTCTTTGCGCTCACGCTTACTCCGCCATACTCAGCCGCGTGTGGATTCTCCCCCACAACCCGTATCTCATACCCTAGCACGCTTCTTCTCATTATATGGTTGAGTAGGGCTACGGCAGCTATCCCTAAAATGATGCCAAGGGACACCCGGGTTCCCCGGATGAGTTCAGGCAACCTTGAACCTGAAGGAAGAAGAACAGTCTGATCCACAGGTCCCGGGTCCTTAAAGTATGTCTTCACCAGGAAAGTCGTGAGGAATGTGGCGACATAGTTGAGCATTATTGTGGTAATGACTTCGTGCGCTCCTAGCTTAGCTTTGAGATATCCGGGCACAAAACCCAACAAAGCCCCTGCGCCTGCGCCTGCCAGAAGCGCTATGACAACTCGCAGCACAGGAGGCAGCCACCCAAGCCCCAGCGCCACCACTGCTGATGTGAGCGCGCCTACGTAAAGCTGTCCTTCAGCCCCTACATTGAACAAGCCACACTGAAACGCAAATGCCACTGACAATCCTGTAAAGAGCAGCGGAGTTGACATCACAATAGTTGTTGCAAGACTGTACACTCCTCCGAAAGCTCCCATAAAAAGATTGGAGTACGCGTCTTTGACGCTGTAGCCTGACACTGCGATGAGGACAGCGCCTACCAACAACGCAATTACAATTGCAACAACTGAGTATGCAAACTTTGACACATCTTGCTTTGGGCCCATCTGTCACACTCCGTTCCTCTCGCCGGTCATAAGCAAACCTAACTCTCGTTCGGTAAATTGACCGGTCGGGCGCACATCCACTATTTGACCTTCATAAATAACCGCTATCCTGTCAGACAACTCAAGTATCTCATCGAGCTCCGCAGACACAAGCAAAACTGCTTTACCCTTATTACGGCTGTCAAGAATCTGCTCCCTGATGTAGTAAGCAGCCCCTACATCCAATCCCCTTGTAGGCTGGCACGCAATCACGACACTATGGGGCCTTGTCAACTCGCGGCCAACAACCATTTTCTGCTGGTTCCCGCCTGACAGGGACCCCATAGGTTGATGGACGGATTCAGCACGCACGTCATACTTGGCAATGATCTCTTCCGCGTGCTCGTCGATGATATCTTCTTGCAGCACTCCGCGCTGATTGAAATGGGCGTGATGATGCATGCCAAGGACGGAGTTTCTGGACAAACTGAGGGATGTCACCATCCCCCGTCTCAGCCTGTCGGACGGGATATATGCAACCCCTTTGTCTCTAATCCTTCGGGTATCATTGCCGGTCAGGTCTTGACCGCTCATGATGACTTTGCCTTTCGAAGGCCTCCGCAACCCGCACACAACCTCCTCCAGCTCCAGTTGGCCGTTGCCGTCAACACCCGCTATTCCCAGTATCTCTCCGAACCTGACGTCGAGATTCACACCGTCCAACCGGGCCCGACTCCCTTTTCGTCCCGCTACTGACACGTCCTTAAGCTCAAGGGCAATTGCTTCCTTTGGAGCCATGCGGCAGTCATCATGCACGGGGAGACTCCGTCCGACCATCATTTCAACAAGACTTTCAGGTGTGGCGTCTTCCGTGTTTACAGTACCTACCTTCTTACCGTCACGTAGCACAGTCACTTTATTGGAAATCTCCATAGTCTCCTTGAGCTTATGCGTGATGAATATGATGGTGGTTCCGGATTCTGAAAGAGTCCGCATTACGGTAAAAAGCTCACTTACCTCGGGAGGCGTAAGAACAGCAGTAGGCTCATCTAGAATCAGCACTTCGGCGCCTCTCATCAGCGCCTTTATGATTTCGACCCTTTGCTGCTGTCCGACAGATATGTCTTCAACTGTGGCATCAGGATCCACTTGAAGGCCGTACCGCTCCGAAACCTCCAAGATATCTCGGCGAGCCTGCTCGTAATTGAGCAACCCGCGTCTCTGCGGTTCGCATCCTGCCACGATATTCTCAGCAACGGTAAGCTGTTCAGCAAGCATGAAGTGCTGGTGCACCATGCCGATACCAAGAGAGATCGCGTCACGAGGGCCTGAGATGGTCACCGGATTGTCATTTACATAGATGGAACCTGAATCCGCGCGGTAAAGACCGAACAGGATCCTCATCAGCGTGCTCTTCCCTGCCCCGTTCTCCCCCAACAGACAGTGAATTTCGCCGGGAGATGCAGCAAAAGACACATCATCGTTAGCCACAACACTACCAAAGCATTTTGTTATATTTTCCATACGGATGGCATACATAATAAGGTGAACCCCTTTTCCGGCGTAGACCTAACAAGGCAGGGGGAGAACATCCCCCCGCCCGCATGCACCGATCTATGGTTGTCTTTCGACTATTCCTATCTATTTCCCTTCGGCTTTCAACCAAGGCTCAACTTGGTCAATGTCCTCCGGCACTTCCAGTTCGCCGGATGCGACTTTTGCTGCAAGCTTATCTACCTCAGCGATTATGTCAGATGGGACCAAGCTCTCTGAATAACCCAGTGCCCCTTCATTGATACCCAGCATGTTAATACCCGGTTTGAACTCATCTTTGAGCACCGCTTCTATAGCCATGTAGACAGTATTGTCCACAAGCTTCATTCCATTGGTCAGGATGTTATCAGGAGCAAGATACCCTTGGTCTGAGTCAGCGCCTATAGCGTAACGGTTGCGCTCCTCTGCAGCCTTGATTCCACCAAGACCTGAACGGCCGGCAGCAAGCCACAGCACGTCTACACCCTCATCCAGCATAGCATTGGCCATCTCCTTGCACTTGGCAGGGTCAGCCCAGTGTCCGACATATGCATATTTCACTTCTACCTTAGGATTTACATACTTGGCGCCCGCAATATACCCTGCGACATTGGCGCGGATAAGCGGGATATCCATTCCGCCGATGACTCCGACTATCTGCTTGTCGGAAACAATGCGCGGATCGCCTGTTCTGGTCGTTATCAGACCGGCTACTGCCCCTACCACAAACCCACGCTCTGCTTCCTTGTATACGTAGGATGCTACATTGGGAGCATCAACTGCAGTGTCCACAATTGCGAACTTCTGATCCGGGAATCTCTCAGACACAACCTGCAAGGCGTCTGCCTGGTCGAAACCTATGGATATAATGAGATCGTATTTGCGAGTCTGAGCAAATCTCATCAAGAGACTCTCGTACTCCGCAACAGCCTGAGGTTCAGCTTGATCAAACTCTATTCCAAGCTCTTCCTCTGCACGCTTCATACCTTCGTATGCAGAGTCATTAAACGATTTGTCTCCGAGACCACCTGTAGCAAATACAATAGCCATTCTAGGCTTGGCAGCAGCCACGCTGAACGAGGCTATTCCCATTACCATCACTGCGACCAAAGCAACACTGAATACCGCTAATGGCTTTCGGATCCTATTCATTTCTGCGCTTACCTCCTATAGTTTGATTGCTATCTAATTCAGGCGCTAATTTTGCGCACCTATTACCGCATCAAGGCTGAGGACAGCTTCCATAGCTTCAAGAGTCTCAATCACAGACCACGGGTTGTTTTCGTATCCTTCAAACGGGGTCTCCATCTGGTCCATGAGCCAGTCTGCACCGGCAATGGCATATACGAGGTAATTGGCTCGTCCGGTTACCCTGTAAGCATGAGCCATGGTAGTAACCACCTGATGCGTACCGTAAACAGCAGGTTTGGTGAAGTACACCCGGACACCGGATTCAGTTACTACAGGCGCGGTCTCGTGATCGATCACCCAATCCAACGCGGTAATCGCATAGTCAAAGTACTTTCGATCTCCCGTCGCCTCGTAAACAGTTAAGAGTCCGGAAGCAACCTGCGCGTTCACACATCCCTCATCCCCGGACTCCTTCATACAGAAACTGGCGCCGGTGTCGAAGTCGTATACCGCGTCAAAACGACCCTTTTCATCATTCCACATCACGTCAATAAGCCAATCTGCGATCCCGATGGCCTCATCTTTCATCCCGAGCTCAAGGAAAACGGGAATGGATCTCGAGTTCATACACGCAGATTGCCTGCGAGACCCCCAGTGAATATAATCTATGTCTGCAAAACCATCACCGTCAGTATCTGAATAGGCCTGACAGGTCATGTAGGCAGGGAACGATGACTCGCCTGAACAAGGCCTTTTGTTTTCCAGGTCAGTACTGAACCATCCTGCAATAACCGTTATCACATCATCATACTCGTCCTCAAACTGGAGGAATGCTTCGACGGGCTTGACAATGCTGGCGCAGAACGGAGTATCTGCACTACGAACCCATGCATGTCCATCCTTCTCCGCCCAGAATCCAGAGGCGAACCCTCCTTGGACCTTATCATAGTCTTCATCGGTCCAATCCAGTTTACCGACTTTGTTGTCATAAGCCCAATTCCAATCACGAATCTCATCGCGACTCCCAATGAATGCCTTGTCAATCCATGAATCAGCTACCCTACGTGCAGCATCACGGTAGATACTGTCTCCCGTGATGTCTGAGAGGATGGCAAGCTGCTTAATCCCGTGGAACGATGTGGTTGCATCAGTCTTACCCGTATCCCACGGAGATACCCAACTTCCCAGAGCCGGATCAATATTATCGACTAACCAGTCTCCCATGATACGAGCAGCGTTCATGTACTTGTTTGGAAGCGAAGTCGGCGCGCCGAGTGCTAAAGAACTTGTGAACATAACCAAAGCCGTCAGAACTGCAATAACAAATAATGGTTTCCTTTTCACGAAATCACTCCTTTTTAGCATTGACACCAATAGCTTACCGCTCTGTAAACCGGAGGCCGGAGCCTAACCGCAGCCCCGCATTCGTCCACCAATACTGCTACATCTAACGGTCGCAGATTAACCATAACTCCTGAATTCATCCTACAACATATCCTTTTCGCGGCTTCCTTCGGACTTGATAGGACGCAACATTAGAACATTCGACATTCTCGCGCCGGACTCCTCTTTGATCGAGGAGTCTTACAGGTCGAAATCTTCTCAAAGCCCCGGTAGCTCTGTGTAAGCCTTCTTCGAGTCGCTTATCCATCGGATCCAAAATCTATCAGTATCTTCAAGCTTCCGCGGGTGCATGCTGCGTCGAAAGCATCTATCATCTGATCAGCTGAAAAAACCGCATCAATTAGCGGTTCAGTGGCGACTGTTCCTTTCTCCAGGAGTCGCAGCGCAGGTAGAAACGGCCCGCACCGTGAACCTACGCATGTAATCTCATTACGCACTATCGGTGTAAGGTTAACAGGGACGCCTCTATGAAAAGTGCTCTTTAGCACGATTGTTCCCTTCGGGCGGACTATTGCCATGGCAGTTTCAATGCCTGACGCATTGCCTGTACAATCCACAGCCACGTCAACTTGACTTGTAAACCTTCCGACGAACGAACCATCCATGCCTGTGCTTTCTGCAATTCTCAGCTTCTTATCATGCTTACCTAAGACAACAACGTGATGTCCAAAAGCGTGTATTGCCTGGGCTGTGAGAAGGCCCAGTTTGCCGTCGCCGATGACAGCGACCAGGTCAGTAGGCAGTATGTGGACTTGCTCCAGGACCTCAATGCCTGCGGCGAGGGGTTCGGTAAACACCGCCTGACGGTCAGTGACTGAATCCGGAACAACGTGGAGATTGTGCTCGGGCAAAACTACATAGTCAGCAAAACAGCCCTGCCATCCGTTAATGCCCATGGCTTTGACATTATCGCAGTGCCTGGGGTTGCCGCTCCTGCACATCGGACACTCACCGCATACTATGTTGATCTCCCCCACGACGCGTTTTCCTATAAGATCTGCATCATCGGCGTCTTCGACCCTGCCTACGAATTCATGTCCCATGATTCCCCTGTATGCCAAATAACCCCTGGTCACTTCGATGTCTGTGTTGCAGATCCCCGCAAGAGAAACACGTATCAACGCCTCGTCCCTTTCCCGTTTCGGGATGGGCATGTCCACTACTTTGAGACCTTCGTCGAAAAGCAGCGCTCGCACACATGATCCCCCTTCCTCTTACCTCCGCCGTAAGAAGGAGCTCTTCACCATTTAGCCCATAAGTTGAGAAGTATCACTGCTTACGGCGCTCGAAAAACTAACAGCAGGATCATCGGGCAGAATTACCCATACAGACTCTATTTTACCAGTGACTGCGAGACAGTGCAATTTTGAGCCTCTCCACGCATTCACTTCTAAACTAACACATTCGCCCCTATGCTGACTCCAATATCTCTCGCCACTGCTTGGCATTTTACCTTCAATAGAAAGTAGAGCGTACGCCCTGCAGCATCACTAAGGGTCTCGCAGTTACCCTGTCCCTTGCTAATCACGACATCTGGATCACAGTAGAGCTTCAAGAACTCGGGGGCAGCCTTATTCCTTTTCTCCGCTGTCTGGCGGAAACACTCCCCACTTGGCAGAGAAAGTGAGCTCGGTTGTCGTACCATCCATTGTAATTCGCCACTCGCCCGGCATTTCAGCAGGAACTGAGACGCAATGCATGTCAACTTCTATCGTCTCTGCAGTACTGTATTCATCACTCCATGCGACACTCCCATCCGGAGCGACCAGGGTCAAGGTGAAATCAGAAGGCCCAGCAGAAAAGCTGAACTCCAAACCAATCTCGGAACAGTCCGCGGACTCAGATGTAGGTTCTGGAACCTCTATGACCGCTATATTGACTTCCC
>CZCA01002506.1_pt1 | contig 15139 bp, 10 predicted proteins | sample 591981 | NCBI WGS metagenome assembly CZCA01 (sample SAMEA3556810, study PRJEB10932) | anaerobic digester metagenome
GTCTCTTCCAGCCTCTCGCGGGCCGTTTCTGCTTGCTCTTCTTCGAGAACAGGATTCTGGAGTAGCTCATTCCGGACATACTCCACAAGATCGGCTGTGGAGAGCTGAAGCAGGTGTATAGCCTGCCTCAACTCCGGAGTCATGACAAGCTTCTGGACCTGTTGTTGAACAAGCGCATACGACATTTCCACGTTGGTCCACCTCAACTCCCCTGTTGCCCACGTAGCCTATCAGCAGTCTCGGCGATCCTCCTCATTCTGTGGTTCACACCCGACTTACTCAGCCGGGGTGAAAGCATCGCACCAAGTTCCGTAAGGCTTGCTTCCGGGTAGTCAAGCCTGAGCCACGCGATCTCGCGAAGTGCCGGAGACAACCGGCCTATGCCCATCATCTCGTCTATTAGCTGAATATCCTGGACCTGCTTGACAGATGCCTCGACCACTTTGGCGACATTTGCGTTTTCAGCATTGACAAGCCTGTTCACATCATTTCTGATCGACCGCACGATCCTGGCGTTCTCCAATTCCAGCAAGGAGTTGGCTGCCTCGATGACCCGAAGGAACTCCACAACATCATCCCCGTGCTTTATATATACGACGCTGCGCTCTCGGCGCTCCACTATGCCGGCCTTGATCTCGAATTGCTTTAGCAGCCTGGCAATCTCCTCAGCATGGCTCCGGTATCTCAACGCCATCTCAACATGGTATCCCTTTTCGGGCTCTCCCATATAGCCCGACCCCAGAAAAGCCCCTCGCAGGTAAGCCCTGACGCAGCAACGCTTCCTGACGATTGCAGGGTCAATCCCGCTGGTCAGACCTGAGCTCCCGTAGATGCCAAGGACTTCTAGAAGCTCTACTGTCTGATCATGGTCAGCAATTAGCACGACATATGTGTTGCCTCTTGGCAGGCCGCTTCCCTGGCGCACTGCAATCTGTGTGTCAGGACGTCCAAAGCCGCGCAAGAATGTCACTATCTTTCGCGCAACGCCCGCATTCGACTCCCGGATCAGGAGAGAAAGCCGCCCCTGAGATATCTGAATAACTCCGTCTGTCCTCACCAGAGCAGAAAGCTCTGCAATCTCGCAGCATCTCTGCTTAGGCATGACCCTTATGAGTTCATCCTTGAGCCCCGAGTAGAAGTCCACCCAAGCATCACCTCAGCATGTTGCGCTCTTCTTTAATTCCCCACGAAGCGTTCGATTCCCTCCTGCTTTCCGTGTACAAGCCCGGGCAAACGTCCGGCGACGTCATACCCGAGCACTGCAGGAGAATACGATTTAACCGATTCGAAATGTCCAGAGAAGCTATTGGCACCCAAAGGAGGAATGGCCACGTGAGTAAGATATGGCTGCTGATGTTATGTTTGGGCATAATTCTGGCCATCATCATGAAGGGCGCAGGAAGCGTCACGAGTATCGCATTGTCCTCAACTAAAGAGGCGATACAGGTATGCATAGGGCTTTCAGGGTCCATCGCGCTTTGGTCGGGAATCGCAAGAATAGCGGAGGAATCTGGGCTGATGTCGCAACTTGCAGACCTCGTGAGGCCGCTCATATCGCCTCTCTTCCCCGGCATCTCCCCTCGCTCCCGCGCCGTCGGATACATGGCTACAAGCATGGCCGCAAATCTCCTGGGGCTCGGGAGCGCAGCAACGCCCTTCGGGCTGCGCGCCATGGAGGAGCTGGCCGCCGAAGCCCGGCGCTCCCGGGGAGCAAACATATCCCGAGGGGCCAGGCTGCGCATGTCAGCGCAGCACCGGGAACCCACTGACGCCATGTGTACATTCGCCATAGTCACCGCATCTAGCCTGACATTGGTTCCCACTACTGTGCTTTCCCTCAGGGCTGAGCTTGGATCTCGAGATCCAGGCTCTGTAATAGGAGCCACCATCCTGGCAACCATCTGTTCAACTGGCGCCGCAGTACTCTTCGACCGCCTTCTTTCGAAGGGAGGACAATGAAGATGACGCTCCTGTCGTCACTACCCCAACTCTTAGTGCCACTCTTTCTGCTGGGAATACCTGCCTACGGGGCGCTGAGAGGCATCGATGTATACGCATGCTTCATAGAAGGAGCCTCCGACGGGCTGAAAGTGATTGTAAGGATAGCGCCTGCCATAATCGCAATGTTCCTCGCAGTCGGACTCCTGCGCGACTCTGGAGCATTGGGCATCCTTGCGGATACGGTTGGACCTGCGACCGCAAGACTTGGAGTCAAGCCTGATCACATAATGCTGGCCCTGCTCAGGCCAGTGTCGGGTTCGGGGTCGCTAGGCTTCCTGGCAGGCATCCTGAAGGAGCTTGGCCCCGATACCTTCGACGGCAAGCTTGCATCCGTGATCCAGGGGGCATCCGACACATCCCTGTATATCCTTGCCGTCTACTTCAGCTCTGTAAATGCATCAAGCATGCGCCATTCAGTAGTAGCCGCATTCATGGCCAGCATGGTTGGGTTCGCCGCTGCCATCCTCGCCTGCAGAATCATCTTCCAGTGAGCAGGTGGCTTACTGCCAGTGCCATTATCTCCTCGGAGAGTGCTGCCGGGTCATGTCGAGCCAGGTTGGTCCGGCTGATGACCGGGGCATCCATTACCCTAACCCCCATGTGTTCCAGGGCTTCTCGATCCCACGAAACCGGCGAAGAACCCTCTCGGCAGTACTTATCAAGCACCTCTTCTGATATGGGCGAGTTGTTTACGATGATCGCATCTACGACATCAGCCCCCACATGGTCGTATATCGCAGCCAGATGCTGCTGGGCCGTGTACCCATCAGTCTCCCCGGGCTGAGTCATTACATTGCATACATAAACCTTGACCGCATCAGACAGGGCAATTGACTCTGCAATCCCCTCAACAAGAAGATTCGGCATAACGCTCGTATACAGGCTTCCAGGGCCAAGCACAATCACATCCGCATTCTCGATGGCATGCAGAGTCTCAGGAAGCGGAGCACATGCCCTAGGTTCCAGGAAGACCTTTCGGATTGCATAGCTGCTGCTGCTAATTGATGTCTCACCCATCACAACAGTCCCATCTTCGAGCACCGCGCCCAGGGTGCAGTTGTCAAGGGTAGACGGCAGCACGTGCCCTCTCACCACCAGTACTTTGCTGGACTCCTTGATAGCAAGCTCAAAATCGCCTGTTATCTCCGACATTGCGGCGATGAACAGATTGCCGAAACTGTGCCCTGCCAGGGGTCCTTCTCCATTGAACCTGTAGTCGAAAAGCTCTTTCATGAGCGGCTCAGCATCTGCCAGTGCAACCAGACAATCTCGAATATCTCCAGGAGGCAGCACGCCCATTTCCTTACGCAATCTGCCTGAGCTTCCCCCATCATCTGTCACCGCAACAACCGCGGTAATTCGGCTAGTATACTCCTTCAAGCCCCTCAGCAAAGTGGAAAGCCCAGTCCCACCGCCAAGCGCCACAACGCGCAATCTGCGGGACAGGGGTTTGGGCACAGGGCTTCGACGCATCAGAGTCCCTCCTACTTCAATGCGGGTTGATCACCGCTGCCTATCTCGACATCCCTATGCATTGTATGAGTACGGTATCCGAGTTCGCGCAACGGCCTGGCAAGCTGATTTGCAATGACCACCGAACGATGGCGACCGCCTGTGCATCCAATGCCAACCGTCAGGTTGAACTTACCCTCCCTCTCGTACTCAGGGAGTAAGAATCTGAATAGATCCACTAGTTTGTCAATGAATCTGTTCGTCACCGGCCAACGCATAATATACTCATTCACTTCTCCGTCATTCCCCGTCAGCTCCCTCAAGGAGTCAACATAGAACGGGTTAGGAAGAAACCTGACATCGAATACAAGGTCTGCATCTGCTGGCACACCATGTTTGAATCCGAATGATACCAGGGCCAACTGCATGGTAGGCGAACCTGAATCATCCCCGAACCTGCGCACAATCTCAGCTCTCAGTTGCCTTGCTGTCAGCCCCGATGTATCGATCACCAAAGCCGCTCCGGCACGTAGTGTGGCCAGGAGCTGCCTTTCCAGCCTGAGCCCATCCAGAATTCTACCCTCGGGTGCAAGAGGATGCGGTCTTCTGCTCGCCTTGAAGCGATTAACAAGGGTTTCATCGGACGCCTCCAGAAACAGCACTCTGTAGTTGAACCCAGAATCATCCATTGTTCTGAAAACAGAGGAGAGCTGGCCGAACACGTCCTGACCGCGCACGTCTATGACAAGCGCCACCTTGTCGATTCTGCCGGACGTCTGCGAAAGAAGCTCTGCCAGCTTCGGAATGAGCATGACCGGAAGGTTGTCGATGCAAAAATAGCCGAGATCTTCAAATGCTCTGGCTGCTTCAGACTTGCCCGCTCCGGACAGCCCAGTAATTACAATGCAGGAAAGCTCCTGGCCTCTAATTGCCGTATCTGTCATTGGCTCATCCCCTGATGATGAATTCTGGTCGATCTGCAAGTCTCTGGCTCACGACCGAAAAAGGCTGTCGGGCTTGCCGTGCAACTGCGCAGAAGCCCGCCTTACACTCTTAGTTTGCACTTCCGAGTATATCACAGCCCTCCCCAATCGATCCATGTAAAGAGTGAATCCCGGCCAGACGACGTTTCCAGGGTTTCCAGAGATCGTGAATCCAATTGCTCAGATATCGCGGCCTGCGCCAGGACTTCGAAATCTGACAGGTGCTGTGTGAACCGGTCGCAAGCGTACTGGCGAGCCTGACTGGTTGTGACAAGGAACGGCCAATCACTGGCCTCAAGGAGAATAAGCTCTCGGAAGGCTTGCTCCGCCATGGACCGCGACGTCCCCTCCAGCCTTCCAAACACACCCTCAAGCCTTCGGACAGTCTCATACGACCGCCAGATGGCCTCCCACATCCATTCAGTTTCAGAATTGAGCCAAACTGCGTGTTTTCCACCCTGCCCCCACGAACACTCGGGAATCTCAACTTCGTGAACAGGCGGGTGCAACTCAAGATACGACCCCAGAGTAGCGCAGGCAATCTGGCTCGAATCGTACAGCATCCTCATGGCGGTTGAGAGCCAATGTACGCCTTCATGCCACCAGTGCCCAAAAAGCTCCATGTCATAAGGAGCCACTATGACCCCGTGCTTGCCTGTCTCCTCTCTGTATCGGCGGAGCCTTGCCTCTGCAACGCCTGCGAAGTGCTCCGCATGCCTCCTCACGTTCGCAGCCGCATCCTCGGGGTTGTAAAGCTGCTTCTGTCCGAGATCCAAAAGCTTGCTTGTGACTTTCCAATAGCGAAGCCCGGACGAGTCATCTCTCTTGTGGAACTCAAGGTAGTTGCCATCGCCCGGATATCCCACATCCCTCGACCATACCTGGGCAGCCGTTACCTCATCTCGGCCGAAGACGACCAGTTTGGAATTGCGTAGACGATACGGCGCAAGTGTTGCCATGCTTGGTAGGCTAGCTCCCAGCCGGTTCTCACAACCTGTGCGAGCGCCGCCATAGAGGTTGCGCGGATCTCCGCCTGCTATTGCCGGCGTATCCACTATGAAGTACTCGATCCCGCACTCTTCCAAAGCCCGTTCTATGGCCCCGGGGCTGTACCCGCACTCCGGAAGCCAGGCGCCCTTAGGTGAGACGCCGAAGTGCCGTTGGCACGCCTCAAAGCCCAGCCGAATCTGAGTGCGGACACGCGAATCCTGGGATAGCAACGGCAAGTAGGCATGACTGGCCGATGTGGCAAGGAGCTCTACTCCTCCCCGAGCAGCCAGCCTTGCAACGGCGCCCAACAGATCGCAGTCATAGTAGTCTGTGAACCTCCTTTTTGCATTCTCGTAGAAATCGGCATAGTACCTTGACAATCCGGCAAGCCTATCATCGTGCACCGACTCGTGTCGCCTGAGGTCTGCCCGGGCAGCATTGGCACGAGCGTCCATGTATTCCACAGCGCGCGATTGCATGTACGGATCAGCAAGCTGCTCAGCCAAGACTGGGGAGAAACTCAGTGTCACACCGGGTCTTATCGCCTCTTCGAAGCAGGATAGAAGCCAGTCCAGCATGGGAATGTAGGTTTCGGCAACTGCTTCGAAAACCCACTCCTCCCCAAATGGCCATACTCCAGACCTTCGGCAGTACGGAATATGTGAGTGAAGAACCAGAGAGAACGTTCCAATTTGGTCCATTGTGAGCACCTCCTTGAAGCATAAACTATTGTTGCCCAAAGCAAGAAGAGTATCCGATATGGGATAACCTGCATTTCCAGCGGGCAGACTAATCAAGAGATTGCCAGACGGTAAAGGTCGGCAATTGAGCCTCAGGCTTTGTGTGTTTGTAAGGAGGTTCCATAAGTGCAGGACTCGCTCGATGAGGTCATCCAGGCAAAAGGAAGCGCAGAAGCGCCGATCGTGCCAGAGCAGAAACACGCATCGACGAACGATGCCGAAATCGAGCTCAGCCCCCCGGAATTGAGCCATCAACCATTTCCACACAGACCATTCCCGGAGGTAGCTGTATTTGAGCCCGAGGGTATACAGATGGATCCAGCTCGACGTCGCGAACTCCCGATCCTGCCCGGTCTCTATGGAACCACGAGAATAGTCCTCCAGGTTCGTGACCCTTTCTGGATGCACGCCTACTGGGAGATTGCAGAAGACATGGCCATCAGCCTCCGCAGGCAGCTCGGAGAGGAGCTGGACCGCTCCAACCTGACCCTTCGCATTCATGACGTCACAGGTATTGCATTTGACGGACATAACTCAGTCGGCAGTTTCGACAAACAGGTTCATCCCTTTGCAAACAACTGGTACTTGAACGTAAGCGAATCTGACAGGTCCTACTGTGTGGACCTCGGGCTTCTCACAAGCACGTCTCAGTTTCACCTGATTGCACGTTCCAACACTGTGCATACTCCCAGAGTCAGCCCGTCTCCAATTGTAGACGAGGAATGGCTAACGATACGCGAGATTGAAATGCTATGCCGGCCCAGCATGTCGCCTTCGTCGCCAGGCATTCACGAGGCCGCCCTTGCCGAAGAATACATTCGTCAAGTCGCCCTCGGGTCAGGAGGCGTGGGAGCAGTAGGCAGCCCCATGGGCGGGCCGAGCGAAGTCTATCAACCCCGTCGCCATTTCTGGCTCAGGGCAGATGCCGAATTGATCGTCCATGGATCAACAGAACCAGGGGCAAGGGTCGAGATATGCGGAATGCCAATGCCCGTTGGGCCTGACGGTAGTTTTTCGGTCCGCCTTACGCTGCCCTTCGGAGACCACCCTGTTGATATTCTCGCTACATCCGCCGACCGGATCATGCAGAGAGGCATCTCATGGACTGTGTCGAGAGCAGCCAGGGAAGATAGGAGGTCATAGTCATTGTCAACTCCAATGGGCTACCTTGCTATCGTCTTGCATGCGCACCTTCCTTTCGTCCGGCACGCAGACGGAGAACACTATCTGGAGGAAAAATGGTTCTACGAAGCACTGATTGAAACATATATCCCTCTGTACATAGTCCTTTCGCGCCTAGCAGCCGAAGGTGTTCCCTACCGGATCACGATATCGGTCTCCCCAACCCTTCTGTCGATGTTCCGTGATCCACTGCTTCAGACGCGATTCTCAACTTACATGAACAACCTCATCGACCTGGCAGAACAAGAGGTTGCACGGACGCGGTGGCTGCCGCAATTCCATGAGATTGCAAAGATGTACCGGGATCGGTTCCGAGCGGCGCGAGATGTCTATTGGAATGATCTTGGCGGGGACATGACAGTGGGGCTCCAGGAGCTTTCAGACTCAGGCCGCGTTGAGCTCATAACTACAGCAGCCACACATGGATATCTGCCTCTGATGGAAGTCTGCCCTGAGGCCACCCGCGCACAGATCCGCGCCGGAGTCGAGTATTTCAGGCAAGTCTTCGGATTTGGCCCGAAGGGCTTCTGGCTCCCGGAGTGCGGGTACTCGCCGGGAATCGACGGATACCTTAAGGAAGCGGGAATCGCCTACTTTTTCACCGATTCCCACGGACTGCTCAATGCATCTGTACGGCCAAGATACGGCGTGTACGCTCCTGTCTACTGCCGCTCAGGCATAGCAGCGTTCGGCCGTGACATGGAATCATCCAAACAGGTCTGGAGTGCGCAGGAGGGATACCCCGGAGATTACGACTATCGGGAGTTCTACCGCGATATCGGACATGAGTTGGATTGGGAATCTATCAAACATCTGATGGGCAATTGCTCTGTCAGACTGCAAACCGGGTTGAAGTACTACCGGGTAACAGGCCGTACTGATCATAAGGAGCCATACGTACGCCAGTGGGCACTGGAAAAAGCCGCTACACATGCCGGGAACTTCGTGTTCAATAGAGAACGCCAGGTGGAATACCTGGCATCTGTGATGGATCGAACACCCATAATAGTGGCTCCCTACGACGCGGAGCTGTTCGGCCATTGGTGGTTCGAAGGTCCCGAGTTCCTCGACTACGTAATTCGCAAGATCGCATATGACCAAAACACGATAGAGCTGGCAACCCCATCCGACTACCTGAAGCTTCACCCGCGGAATCAGGTCACCACCCCATCCATGTCGTCCTGGGGATACATGGGATACAGCGAAGTCTGGCTGGCAGACTGCAACAATTGGATCTACCGGCATCTTCACACGATAGCGTGGCGCATGACTGATCTGGCCAATTCGCATCCGCATCCCCAACCTGAACTCACTCGGCGCGCCCTGGCTCAGGCCGCACGTGAACTACTTCTGGCTCAGAGCTCTGACTGGGCGTTCATAATGAAGGCCGGAACATGTGTGGATTATGCCAAGAAGAGAGTTGAAACACATGTCGCGCGCTTTCTGCGGCTATACGATGACATAAAAGCGTCAACTATAGATCCCGGCTGGCTTGCGGAGATTGAGGAGCAGAGCAACATCTTCCCTGACATCGACTATACGGTGTACGCAGGCGCGCAAGCCAGCTCATGATCGCCCGGCCCGGCAAGCAGACGCGATTCGAAGTGCCCGCGGAGACCAAGCACCCCCGCCACCGACTGCATTGGACATTTCGGTTCGTGACAACACGTCTGTCACGTGCTACAGGTTGCGCGCGCCTCCGGTCATCTGCGTGTCGGAAATCGTCTCGGCAATCCTGCTGACGTATATCCCTGCTATCTCCTCGGCAATCTCCTGACTCTGCGCCTCACTGTACACGTGGAACAACGGTTCCTCAGAGTCGGGGAGTATCAGCGTCCATCCGTGATCGTCATAGACCTTTATGCCATCTATGAGCTGTACATCTTCGCCATCAGTCTCCTCTATCAGTCTCCTCATCACCCTGCCCTTATCCTCCCACGGGCAATCAACAATCTGCTTCGCCATGTAGGATCTCGGCGCCATCTGCGCAAAGGCCGATAGTGTGCTTCCTTCCCTTGCAAGATGCTCAAAGATCACTGCGAGAGCAAAAACGCCATCCAGTACCGGCTGGAAATGAGGCAGGTTAGCCTCTCCCATTCTGACCCTGGCTTCGATCGCTTTCTCCATCATTGATCTGGGGTTCGCCTGAGTTCGCACGACGTGGCCCCTGAACGCGGCAGCCAGTCGTTCTATTGACGAGGATGCTGTAACCGGCACAGCCACAGTTGCGCCGCGATGTGATGTAAGGAGGGATACGCAAATGAGGGCCAGCATCTCTTCGTTTGAGATGCTTGATCCCGTCTCATCCACTAACAAGAGTCTTTCTGCATTTCGGTCAAGCAGGAAACCGAGGTCGGCTCGTGTCATTGCAACGGTGTCGGTCACTGCAGATGGGGCCCATGCTGAATTGGCGATCTCCACATGATGCAGATCGCACCCGCAGGCATCGCAGAAAGCCCTCATGAGCTCCCCTATGTAAGCCCTGTCATATCCTGCTACAACCTTCATCCCGCGCCCGCGCACGGTATCAACATCTACTGATGAAGTGATGGCATCTAAATATCTCCCTACAGTACCCCGGGTAGCGATAGCCTTCCCTGCCTTTTCGGGGTTCGCGCGCTTGAAGTCCTCTGTGAGGAAGGCATTTTCAATCCTCCTCTCAGTGCCCTTGTCCACATTGATCCCGCTTGAGTCGAGGAATTCGAGGAGCGTGGCATTCCTGTCGGTCGGCGATACCCGCACATGCACTCCCCCGTCGGCCCCGAGTGCAGGAACGGCATATCTGGCCACTGCTGTTGTTCCCGGATCAAGCTCGGCCACTGACATGCCCGAGGATAGGATTCCCGATGTCAAAGCCCGCTTTATCATGTCAGATACGGGATGGATATCGCTGGACACCGCCACGGTCCCGCCGGAGAAACACGAACCATAGGCAGCGCCCAACCGGGCAGCGAAATCCGGAGTGACCTCGATATTGGCAAGCCCGGTCACGCCGAGGCGCCCGAACAGGCGCTTCGACCAGGAAGCCCCCCACACCAAGCTCGTGCTGATCTGAGCGCCGCCGTCCACTGTTTTGTCAGGCCATATCTTGACCCCGGGGCGCACCTGAGCCCGTTCACCTATGGAACAACCTGAACCGACTACTGCCCCCTCCTGGATAGATACGCCTGCCTTGGCGCTCACTCTGCTCCCGAGTATCGCTCCATGCGCCTCTGCACCAGATCCAATGAAGCAACCTGTCGACAGTATGGACCTTCGAACTGACGCTCCTTCCGCTATGATGCAGGACGGCCCCACAACAGAGTACTCCCCGACCAAAGCCCCTGCTTCGATTCTTGCGCCTGCACCAACTACTACAGGCGGGCGCAGGGCTGCCATGTTCCCGATCTCTGCACCCTCGCTTACCCAGATGCCATCATCGACAAGATCACCGGGAATCTTCACAGCGACCTTGCCCTCCAGGATATCCTGGGATGTCTTCCGGTATTGGTCCAGGTTGCCGACATCGCACCAGTATCCATCTGCTATGTAGCCGTACATTGGATACCCTTCACTCAGCAGCATCGGAAAGAGGTTCTTGCTGAAGTCGAACTCACACGACGGATTGACGTTCTTCATTATTTCAGGCTCCAATACATATATCCCCGTGTTGACGGTATCGCTGAACACCTCGCCCCAGCTGGGTTTTTCAAGAAACCTAGTGATCCGGCCATCGTCATCTACGATCACGACTCCGTACTCCAGCGGAGTCGCGACACGGGTCAAAACGATGGTGGCTGCCGCACCTTTCTCCCGGTGGAAGGCAACTGCCGACGCAAGATCAATATCGGTGAGTGCATCGCCGCTAATGACGAGAAAAGTGTCGTCCAGGAAATCGCCAAGAGCTCTCACGCTTCCAGCAGTGCCAAGAGGCGTGTCCTCCACTGAGTAAGTAATCTTGCATCCCATTGACGAACCGTCGCCGAAATAGCCCTGAATTGCCTCTGGCATGTAACACAGGGTACAAGCCAGCTCTATGAAGTCATGGGCAACAAGAAGATGAATCACATGCTCCATCATCGGTCTATTCACGACTGGCACCATGGGTTTCGGCATGCTGCAGGTCAACGGCCGCAGCCTCGTTCCTTTGCCTCCCGCCATGATTACTGCCTTCATCTGAACATAGCCTCCTCTGCATGCCTAGCCTCTCTGAGGACTTCCTCATACACCTTGAGAGTGCGATCTGCTATGGCGCGCCAGTCGTAGACAGTGAGGATGTCATGGTAGGCAGCTGCCGACATTCGTTCGGCAACCTCGGGGCTGTGAAGCAGATGCAACACTCCATCGGCGAGGGAGTTTGCGTTGCCGGCGTAGCATTTCCATCCGTTTTCTCCATGCCTGACAATTTCGGATAGCCCGCCTACGTCAGACGAGACGAGAGGGGTTCGCGCGGCCATCGCTTCCAGGGCGGTTATCCCAAATGGCTCATACAAGCTGGGCACCACGGCAACTCTCGCAAGCTTGTACAGAGCATTTCTTGCCTCGTCAGAGACGAATCCCACCATTCTGACCTTGCCTCCAAGATCCAACCTGGCCGCAAGGTTCCTCAGCTCGCCCTCGTAAGGCCCTTGCCCGGCAATGACCAACAGGGCAGAAGGCCAGTAATGTAAGATCTTGGGCATGGCTTCTATCAGCAGCTGGACGCCCTTCTCATTTACAAGCCTGCCCACAAAGAGAATCACGTTATCCTCGTCAGAGAGCCCGTACATTCGCCTCGCCATGTCCACGTCAGCGTCCTGAAACTGCTCCGGGTGGACGCCGTTGGGAATTACCCGCAGTTTGTCGCCGGGCATGCCGAATATGCTCGCAAGCTCCGCCTGCATATGGCGGGAACAAGCGATGACGCGCCAGGCTTCATAACACAAGAACCATTCGATGTCGGATATCCGCCGCTGCGTAGCATTGTGGAGGCCGCCATTCCTCCCCCACTCCGTCGCGTGAATGGTTGCCACAAGAGGTGTAGCGTATGCCCTCTTCATCCCCACCCCTGCAAACGATGTCATCCAGTCGTGGGCGTGAACGATATCGAAGGCTCCATCCTGGGAAACAAGACTCGCAGCCCGGGCCAGCATTCCGTAGGACAATTGCGTAGCCCAAGACAGAAAATCATCTGTAACAGGACCTATGGGATCAACCCTATGCACCCATACTCCCTGGTCGCGCTCGACATCCGGAGACCCTTCCGCGCTACATGTGATCACATGAACCTCAGCACAGCGCGCCATTGCTCCGGCAAGCTCGTGAACGTGACGAGCAAGGCCCCCTATGACTCGAGGTGGGTATTCCCAACTAAACATCAATATTCGCATAAAGCACCCCTCTCTGAATACCAAAAGACTGCGGCCTGAATTCCAAGCCGCAGTCATATAATTGGCCAAGCAGGATGAATTATGCGCCAGGAGCCTCACGTCGCCTGATATAGATTATTACAGCCGCGAGAACTACGGCGGCGCCAACTCCAACAGCCACCCATGCCGCAAGGGTTCCGCCGACACGAGCATAACCAGAGGTTATCTCCACCGTAGAGTCGCGCACTTCGGGGAAGAACTCATGGCGGCTGGTGCCTTTGACATAAGAACCTGCATTCTCGATCAGCGCCTTTCTGCCTGTAACCAGAGTTGCAACTAAATCGTATCTGCCCTGCGGCATAGGCGCTTCAACCTCGGAGATTGTCTTCCCCTGTGCCGCCCCTTCCTTCCTGGCTGCCCGAGACATGCTAGTCATTGGCATGTCGCTGATGTATCCACCGATAAACTGACGCACTGTACACGCCCTCGTATATGTGGGGAGACCAGCCAGTATCGTTTTACCGCTCCCCTCGATCCAGGAGACTGCCGACGGTGAGGGCCATGTCTTGCCCCGTTGAAGCTCAAAGCCTAATCCTGCAGAAGCACCCGGCGCTATCGTGAACCGATACTCTAGATCCAGGTGCCTGCCGAAACTGCCTAACACAGACGAGACGCGCGAGAGAGGCACATTCTCGTCGCCGTTCTGATGGGGAATGACTCTGATCAGGGTGCCGGAGATTACGTTCATCAGGCCAAAGTTGCTTCCTTGCCGGAGCGAACTCGCAGCTGCACCGTTCGGGTCGTAGTAGACTATGGCATCCCTGCCTCCGGTCTGTATCCAACGCATGTCGGGGGAGAAGTTGTTCGACACAGTAAGATCGATCCGACCGCGCGACTTGATAGTGTAATCGACTGCAAGGGCCCTATCCTTCGCCGCCACTGACTTCTCAATCGTCGTGGAGCCATGCCTGAAAGTAAAGCATGCGTTTGGAAAGCCCTCGCCCAGCTGGGCCTCGTATTCAGCCAAAGGCAGGTCCATTCCGGTTGCAGCCGGGCCTGACATGGTATCAAGCAACACCCTGTCTAATCCGCCGCCTGCCATGGATTCATTGACAAACGATTCCCCCGAGTATTGCTGGATCTCACTCCCCACCAGCACCTCGCCATTTTCGAGATCATGCCAGTATAGAAGTTTCGCCCCTATGGGAGAGAGAACGAACATGTCAGTATTCGTTGTCATGATAACCTCATCCACACCGTCACGGTTAACATCTTCCTGATAAACCGAAACAGTCGGATTCACACACTGCCAGGCCGCAAGGGCCGACACGTACGCCGCCCTTCCCATCTCCCAATTCGCGCCTCCGGAAACCGCGCCGCCCGAACCAGGCCTCCCCAGGCCGTACTGGGCGGATATGAACACCTTCTTCGAGTGGTCAAGCAGCTTCTGAGCTGCGGAAATGTCTTTCCCTGACGCTTCAGCCTTTCTTACTGCTGCCTCCACTGAGTGAATTCGTCCTCGAACTTCAGAATACAGGGTCCGCAACGCCTGAAGATCCTCGGAATCGGAATTGAAGGTCCTCCAGTCTGGGAAACCTTCCTTCGACGAGCTGGCCTGCACTCCCCGGGGCGCGCCTTCGGCTATCTGAATCACACTGCCCGGGGGTGGACCGGATTTCACCCTCTCTCCCAATGTGGTCACATTGATCCATTCCTCATCAGCTAGAGCCTGTAGAAGGGATGCAAGCCTTTCCCACTCCATATCGTCCTCGGCAGCCATCAGCTCTCTGGCGTACACCACCACTGCAGAGTCCTGCTTGTCCCCATCGTAAATCCGACGCAGGTAATCCATGACCGGCCTGGGCGATCCCGTGCGAATCGCATTATCCACAAGCCTTCCGAAATCAGTGTCGGCCTGGAAAAGCACTACCTCTCTGCCGCCCCATGCGACCCGCACCGGGGCATTGGGAGGCAGCATGTCCAACCCGCTGCCGCGAACGATCGTGTCCTCAACTACTGTGTGGGTGTAGCCGCCAACAGCTATGGGTACTACTATCTCCTGCTTCCATACGCCTGAAGAATTCCAGAAGCCACTGGGCTTCTCGCCTGTGAACTCTGCTACCGCTTCAGCCCCCAACGATGTGGCCAGCTGTGCATCCCAAGGCTCCATGGATGCCAGGACTCCCTCTGAGAATGTTGTGCCGAGAGGTTCTATTACCCCTCTGGCAACCCCGTCACGCAGGAGTTGGAGCGCGCTGGAGCCTTGCCAGGCCAGCCCCGTCAGGAGAGTGCCAGATGCTCCGACCGAAAACTTGAGCTCAGGGTATGCAAGAAGAACGCGGAGCAGTCTCTCATAGGGTGCTGAAGTCTGTCCTGTCGCATCTGGGGAAACGTTCCCCATGAGCCCGAACGCCAGGACAACATCGAGCACCCTTTCTGTGTCATCCTCATACGGATCCTCTTC
>CZCA01004932.1_pt1 | contig 15133 bp, 14 predicted proteins | sample 591981 | NCBI WGS metagenome assembly CZCA01 (sample SAMEA3556810, study PRJEB10932) | anaerobic digester metagenome
GGAGCTTTACCGAAAAACTTCTCTACCAATGCCTGAACAGCCGGGATACGGGTTGAACCACCCACCAATATAACTTCATCAATATCGGATGCATTTAAATTGGCGTCTTTCAATGCGGTTTTGCACGGCTCGATACATCTTTGCAACAGATCATCGATCAGCTGTTCGAACTTGGCCCTTGTAAGGGTTTTTACCAAGTGTTTGGGAATTCCGTCCACCGGCATGATATACGGTAAATTGATTTCGGTGGTTGTAGTGCTCGACAATTCGATTTTGGCTTTTTCGGCAGCCTCTTTCAAACGTTGTAGAGCCATAGGATCTTTGCGCAAATCGATACCTTCTTCTTTTAGAAAATCTTCTGCCAACCAATCGATGATACGCTGGTCAAAATCGTCACCTCCCAAATGCGTGTCGCCATTGGTCGATTTTACTTCAAAAACACCGTCACCCAATTCCAACACAGAGATATCGAACGTACCTCCACCTAAATCGAACACGGCAATTTTCAGGTCTTTGCTCTTTTTGTCCAAACCATAAGCCAAAGCAGCGGCAGTAGGTTCGTTTACGATACGACGCACATTCAATCCTGCAATTTCTCCCGCCTCCTTTGTAGCTTGACGCTGCGAGTCGTTGAAATATGCAGGTACAGTAATCACCGCATCGGTAATTTTTGTTCCCAGATAATCTTCGGCAGTCTGTCTCATCTTCTGAAGAATGATAGCCGAAATTTCCTGGGGAGAGTAAAGATGTCCGTCGATATCTACACGAGGCGTATTATTCTCACCCCTGACAATCTTGTAAGGTACCTGCGAAATTTCGTTCAGCACCTCATCATACTTGCGACCCATAAATCGTTTGATAGACGAAACTGTCCTTGTTGGATTTATAATTGCTTGACGTTTCGCAGGGTCGCCCACTTTCCGCTCTCCATTATCCAAAAAGGCTACTACCGAAGGCGTTGTTCTTTTCCCTTCATTGTTGGGGATAACAACAGGATCATTCCCTTCCATTACTGCAACACAGGAATTCGTAGTACCTAAGTCTATACCAATTATCTTTCCCATAATTTAATATTTTATTTTAAATTGATTTCGTTTTTGTTCTATTCTATCTTTTTCAAATGATATGCCAAACCCGGAATTGACAGTTTTTTATGACATAATGTCGGACTTAAAGATTTTTTTAATTCCCCTAATAACTTTCTTTCATCGTTTTTTGACTCTTTATTGGTAAAAATAACTATATTTGAATGTGATTTTAGTTACAATAAACTTGAAAATTTTTAAAATCTGTTAGCGTTATGTTTACTCCCGAAGATTTGCTTCAATTAAAAGAAATGGGGCTCTCTGAAGAAGAGGTGCTCACGCAATTAAAATATTTCAAGGAAGGATTTCCTCCACTATCTATTGTATCGGCAGCTTCTGTTGAAAATGGAATCATGCGAATTCCGCAAGAGGGTGAAACCGCTTATATCGATGCGTGGAACCACTACCGGCAAAGCGACTGCACAATTGTGAAATTTGTACCTGCATCGGGTGCCGCCAGCCGCATGTTTAAAGATTTGTTTGCTTTTCTCGATGCAACATATGACCGTCCCCAAACGGATTTCGAAAAGAAATTTTTCTCCGAGATTGAGAAATTCGCTTTTTTTGACGAGCTGAACAACCTATGTGAAAAAAAATACGGGAAGAATATCGAAAAGCTGAAAGCCGAAGGCGCATACAAAACCATCGTGCGTATGCTGCTTTTACCCGAAGGGATGAATTACGGAAATCTGCCCAAAGGACTACTCCTGTTTCACAAATACCCGGATGGGAATCGTACGCCGGTGGAAGAACATATGGTGGAAAGTTCATACTATGCCAAAGACAATAAGGAAAGAGCCATCCTTCATTTTACGGTTTCTCCGCAACACAAACCGCTGTTTGAAATGCTGATAGCCGAAAAAAAATCCCTATACGAACAACGACTAAACGTTCGATACGCTATTTCTTTCAGCATCCAAAAGCCCTCTACCAATACCATTGCCGTCGATATGAACAACGAGCCCTTTCGCGACGAAGACGGTCGTCTGGTTTTTCGTCCGGGTGGCCACGGCGCACTCATTGAAAACCTCAACGCCATCGATGCCGACATCATTTTCATCAAAAACATCGATAACGTTGTCCCCGACAGGCTTAAAGAAAACGAAGCACATTATAAAAAATTGCTCGCCGGTGTGCTGGTAAAAATGCAAGAACGAGCCTTCCGTTATATGGAGAAATTGGAATCGGACGACGCGACAACTGACGATTTGTCGGAAATGTTGCATTTTACCGAAAACGAACTCTGTATCCGACACGACGGTATATCGCTCGAATCGGAACGCGAATTGCGCAATTATCTAACGCGCAAGCTCAACCGTCCTTTCCGCGTATGTGGAATGGTGAAAAACCTGGGCGAACCGGGAGGCGGCCCCTTTATCGTTAAAAATCCCGACGGCACCGCTTCGCCACAAATTCTGGAAAGCTCGCAAATCAATCCCGATGATCCCGTTGCCATGAATGCTTTTCGAAGCGGAACGCATTTCAATCCGGTTGATCTGGTTTGCAGCGTAAAAAACCACAAGGGCGAAAAATACCGCTTGCCCAACTATGTCGACCGCAATACCGGTTTTATTTCGATAAAATCTAAAAACGGCCGCGAACTCAAAGCGCTGGAGCATCCCGGACTCTGGAACGGCGGAATGAGCAACTGGAATACGATTTTCGTGGAAGTGCCCGTCTCCGCCCCGAACATCAATGATTGTAAATTCGACTTGTAAATCTTGTAAGTAAGGTTACGAAATAAAAAACGTTATTGACGAGTATTTTAGAAACACGTAGTGCAACAAAATATCGAAAGATGCTGAACGAATACCTCAACGCCATACAACAAACCCGAGAACGGGGAGACGCAAGAGAAGAAAGTTATTACGGACATCTCAAAGATTTGATTCTCGCCTTCGCAAGAGAAAACAACCTCCGCCAAACAGATATCACCGTTCTGCCAAAACAAACGGAAGCCGGCAATCCCGATTTCCGTGTTTGGGACGGCAAAAATCACATCACGGGATACATCGAAGCGAAAGATCCTTCGATTACCCACCTCAACAGCATTGAGGAATCGGAACAGCTGAAACGATACCGTAACACGTTCCCCAACGTAATTCTTACCAATTTTTACGAGTTCAGACTTTACCGAGACGGAGAGTTGATAAAACACGTTTCCATCGGCAGACCTTCCTTGGCCAAAAAACTGAAAACAGCTCTTCCGCCCGAAAACGAAAAGGAGTTTTTCGATTTGCTCGATACGTTCTTTTCCTTTTCACTACCCAAGGTTCACAATGCCAAAACATTGGCTTCGGAACTGGCTAAGCGCACCCGATTTTTGCGCGACGAAGTCATCAGTATAGAAATGGCCGAAGAAGAGAAAAAAGGACAAAAAGCCATCCTCGGATTTTACGAGGCTTTCAAAACTTATCTGATTGCCACACTGACCAAACAAACCTTTGCCGACTTGTATGCGCAGACCATAACCTACGGATTGTTCGCAGCACGTACCCGCTCAAACGGCGAGTTCAACAGGGAATTGGCTTTCAAATTCATTCCCAACACTATCGGTATTCTGCGCGATGTTTTTCGTTTCATTTCGCTGGAAGATCCACCAAAACCGTTGCAAATCATCGTTGACGATATTGCCGAAATACTGCAGGTTACCGACGTCAACAAAATATTGCAGGATTATTATCTCGAAGGAAAAGGCAGAGACCCCATTATTCACTTTTACGAAACTTTCCTTTCGGCTTACGATCCTTCAATCCGGGAAAAACGTGGCGTATATTATACTCCCGAACCGGTTGTGAAGTATATCGTACACGCGATCAACAGCCTTCTCAAATCGCATTTCGATATCGCCGACGGTCTTGCAGGCAATAATGTTACGCTGCTCGACCCCGCCGCAGGTACACTCACATTTCCGGCCGAAGCCGTGAAAACAGCCGTGGATGAATTTACCCGAAAATACGGTTCTGCCGGTAAAACCAATTTTATCAAAAACCGGATTCTCGAGAACTTTTATGCTTTCGAACTCATGATGGCTCCTTACGCCATCGGTCATCTGAAAATGAGTTTTCTTCTCGAAGAACTCGGTTACAGGTTGAATGACAACGAACGGTTTAAACTCTACCTTACCAACACGCTGGAAATGGAGGAGCTCAGGCAAATTTCCATACCCGGACTGAGTTCGTTGAGCGAAGAAAGCCATTTGGCGGGCAAAGTAAAAAAAGAGAAACCCATTTTGGTTATCCTTGGCAATCCNNGTCAAATTTATCCGTTTTGCCCAATGGAAAATCCACATGGCCGGAGCAGGTATTGTCGGCATGATTACCAATCACAGCTATCTGGACAACCCCACTTTCAGGGGCATGCGGCAAAGCCTGATGGATACATTCAACGAGATGTATATTCTCGACCTGCACGGCAACAGCCTGAAAAAAGAAACTTCGCCTGATGGCGGAAAAGACGAAAATGTTTTCGATATCCGTCAAGGCGTATCCATAACGCTTTTCATCAAACAAAAAGACAAACAGGGCTGCCGGGTTTTTCAGCGGGATCTTTATGGGTTAAGAGAGGAAAAATACGACTGGCTCAGCAATAACGTGTTAAATAAGGACCATTATACCGAAATCGAACCAGTCTCTCCCTGGTATTTTTTCGTTCCGCGACATACCGAAAACATCCGCCATTATTTACAGTGGAAACGCATCGATGAAATTTTCCCTGTCAACAGCGTCGGTGTCGTCACAGGGCGAGACAAATTTGTTATCGACACCGATAAAAACAGCCTCATCAATTGCATCAATCAACTCAGAAACAAAAATTTCCCGAACGAAATAATTTCTCAAGCATACGATTTGAAAGACAAGCAAAATTGGAAATTATCGAAAGCAAGAGAAGGGTTGCAGCAAATCGATAATTGGCAGGAAGCCATCGTGAAAATTCTTTATCGCCCCTTTGATGTCAGGTATCTATTCTATCACGAAACCGTTGTTGAAAGAACAAGAAGGGATGTAATGCACCACATGCTTCATGACAATATTGCCATAACCACAGTCAGACAGGTAAAGACAGGTGAAACATGGCAACATGCTTTAGTCTCGGACAAACTGATTGAAAGTTGTTACATTTCCAATAAAACCAGTGAAATAGGTTATCTTTTTCCGCTGTATTTATATGACACTTCGGAAAATAAATCCAAACGCTCATCCCATCTCCAAACGGTATTGCTATTCGAACCAAATGAGAAATATCATACCCGAAAACCCAATATCGACAAAAAATTGTACGAAACGTTAAACACAATATACAATAAAGAACTCACACCCGAAGAAATTTTATATTATATTTACGGCATATTTTACAGCAATGTTTATCGTGAAAAATATGCTGAATTTTTGAAAATCGATTTTCCGCGCGTGCCTTTCACGAAAGATCATGCGATATTTTGCAAAATATCGGTTTTGGGCAACCGGTTGGCCGACTTACACCTGATGAAAAGCAAAGAATTGGATAATCCGGTTGCAAAATATGAAGGAGACGGAGATAACGACAAAATAGAAAAGGCGTTTTACGATGAGAAAAAAAAGCGCATTTACATTAATGAAAGCAAGTATTTTGACCACGTCATGCCCGAAGTCTGGGCTTATTGCATAGGTGGTTACCAAGTATTGCAAAAATATTTGAAAGACAGAAAAGGCAAGTCAATGAACGATCCCCGTCATTTCTGCCGAATGATCACCGCTTTAGCCAAAACGCAGGAAATTCAGGAACAACTTGACGAAATATATCCCGAAATCGAGAATCACCTTCTGCCGGAAGAGTTGCCTCAGTAAGGTGGAAATTTTTTCGAACCGTGTGTAAATCGGAAAACATTATGTAAATTTGAACCATATCTTTGTAGATATAGGCATCAATAACCATTTAACAAATAAATTTTATGAAACATCATCTGATTACCTCATCACACGGATCGCTTATCAGAGGTATTATTGCCCTGATTATTGGCGGATTGGCTGTTTTTATGCCAGATATTACCTTACGGAGTTTCGTTATCTACATCGGGATACTGATTTTGATTGGCGGAATAGTTTCTCTTGTTTTTTCTATTCGCAGTGAAGAAAAAAACTCTAAAAACATCCTCATGGCAAATGCCGTATTCAATCTCATTTTCGGATTACTGTTTGTACTATTGCCGACAACAATGGTCAATATTTTTGTCATTGCCATGGGCGTCGGATTTCTGTTGATCGGCATAATTCAACTCATCAGTACATTGATCATCCGACGCGACTACGGCTGGTCGTGGATTTATTTTGCTATTTCGATGCTGATGATCATTGCAGGAATCATCCTGTTTGCCAACCCTTTCGCCGGCGCCGAGGCCCTTCTCATCTTCATCGGCATATTTTTGCTGATCTATGGTGTCTCGGAAGTGTATATGGCATGGAAATTAAGTAAAAAACCGACAATCTCCGACGATGTCGATTCCTTTCAATAACGCAACGCCGATGTTAATCTCGGGCAACGTGCCTGTTGCAATACGACGGATAATCGCGTTCAACCAAGGGAAGGACGACGATCCCGCTCATTTAAGGAAAGCAAAACGATAACAATAAAAAATATGAGCCATGACAACAAACCCCATTCCGGCATAATCGGGAAAGAAAACATTGCCCGTTTCGTTAAAGCCGCATTCTTGCCAATTTTACTCGCCGGCATTTCCTTAACGGGCTGCAAAACGGTCAGAAAAGCCGAAAGCGCCGCACAGCAGCCGCCCCAGGTAAAACTGGTGAAAAACAATGCCGAAGAAGAAAAAGACTCGGTGGAATACGAACTGATCGTGCTCGATCCAAGATTCGAATCCTGGCTGGTTACCCAACCCCCTGCAAATTTTTACTCGCAACAGTATTACGAAACGTGGAACCAACAGTACGTAACCGAATGGAATCACCGCCACAACAACCCGTTGCGCTACGGTAGTTTCTACGAAACGTATATCGACTACGATCCCCACATCGATTACGGCCTGGAACTCAATTACCGGTTGTATTACTATTTCCGGTTCATAGAAGACCAATACGGCATCGTACTCATTCCAAGAGGAAGATAAAATCCATTAGTAAGGGTAATTTTGCGGCTTCAAGATCGAAGTGAGGCACCGCCTGCCCAATACATGAGGCATCATGCCTGCTTCATGCTCGCTCTAAGGCAGGGACAAAAACATCGGATTCCGTAGATTTAAGGTATATTTTTTGCTATCTTTGTTGTAAAACCAAAGAGATAATATGGCATATATCGATTATTATAAAGTACTGGGTGTACCCAAAAACGCTTCGCAAGAAGAAATCAAAAAGGCTTATCGAAAATTGGCCCGTAAGATGCATCCCGATCTTAACCCCGACGATAAGGATGCGCATCGGAAATTTCAAGAAATCAATGAAGCTCACGAGGTATTGAGCGATCCTGAAAAAAGGGCAAAATACGATAAATACGGGGAAAACTGGAAACATGCCGAAGAATTCGAAAAAGCACGACAACAATATCAACAACAAGGGGCATGGAGCGATTTCTTTGGAGGCGGAGAAGGCGGAGCCCGAACATTTTACACGGAAGGGGATTTTACGGACGACGATTTTTCGGACTTCTTCCATTCGATGTTCGGAAGGGGATTTAAACAGCGAAAAACAAGCCGCAAATTTAAAGGACCCGATTATCAAGCCGAGCTGCGCCTCACACTTCGTGAAGCGATGCAGACACATAAGCGAACCCTTACCGTTAACGGTAAAAACATACGCATCACTATTCCTGCGGGTGTAGCCAACGGACAAAAAATAAAACTGGCAGGCTACGGAGGTCCCGGCGTTAACGGAGGTCCCAATGGTGATCTGTACATTACTTTTATTGTTGAAGACGATCCCAAATTCAAACGACTGGGCGACGACTTGTATACAGAGGCCGAAGTGGATCTTTACACAGCCGTACTTGGCGGAGAAATTACCATCGATACGTTGGATGGCGGACAAGTAAAAGTGAAAATAAAACCCGGTACTCAACCCGGAACAAAATTGCGTCTGAAAGGAAAAGGTTTTCCCGTATATAAAAAGAAAGGAAAATTCGGCGATCTTTACGTAACCGTAAAAGTCAGAATTCCCGAAAATCTTTCTCCGAGAGAAAAAGAATTGTTTACCGAACTAGCAAAACTGAGGACACAATGAATACGAACAAATTATTATACAGTGAGTGCATCCGAATTTATAATGTGGAAAGCACTTTCATCGATTCGCTCAGCGAGTCGGGATTGATCCATGTTGTTTCACAGGATGAAGAACGATATATCGATTACGAAGAACTTCCAAAACTGGAACAATTCATGCGTTGGTACTACGATTTGGACATCAACATAGAAGGCATCGAAGCGCTGAATTATTTGCTCGAAAAGGTGAAATCGCTTCAGGAAGAAATTCAACAATTGAAAAACGAACTGCGGTTCTATAAATCGCTATTCCCATAAAAAATCGGTTGCTATCTTCATTTACTTCTTATGCTCAAATCGATCACCATTACAAACTACGCATTGATAGACCATCTTGACATGGATTTCGGTCCCGGTTTTTCTGTTATCACAGGAGAAACCGGCGCAGGAAAATCCATTATTTTAGGCGCCCTTTCACTGGTACTTGGACAGCGCGCCGATAGCCGCCATATTAAACAAGGGAAAACGAAATGTGTCGTCGAGACCATTTTCGATATTTCCAAATACAACCTTCGTTCGTTTTTCGAAGAGCGTGACTGGATATACGACGAAAAAGAATTGATATTGCGTCGCGAATTATGGTCGAGCGGTAGATCGCGGGCATTTGTAAACGACTCGCCTGTTTACCTTAATGACCTGAAAGAGCTGAGCGATCGCCTTATCGATATTCACTCTCAGCATCAAAATCTTGCCCTGAATGAGGATTTTTTTCAGTTGATGGTGATCGACTCTCTAGCGCAAACCGGCCGGCTGCGTAACGAGTACACTGCAGCTTATGCCGATTTTCGTGCTGCAGAAAAACAATTGAACGAACTGCGAGAACTTTCCCGAAAAAACAAAGAAAAAGAAGATTACCTGCAATTTCAACTTCAGGAGCTAACCCATGCCGCATTGCAGCCCGACGAACAAGAAGCACTCGAGGCAGAACTGGAAGCGATTACCCACACCGAAGAAATAAAAGCGGCATTGTTTGCCGTCACCTCACTCCTTTCGGGAGACGAACAAAACGTGGAATCCATGCTAAAAGCGGCATTGGACAACGCCCAAGGTATTCGGCACGTTTTCCCGAAAATAGAAGATATAGCCACGCGTATCCGGTCGGCCTATATCGACCTGAAAGACGTTAGAGAGGAAGCCGAGCGTTTTTTCGAAGAAGTAGAATTTAATCCCGAACGTCAACAAATAGTGGAAGATCGCTTAAGTTTGATTTACGGATTGGAGAAAAAACATGGCGTATCGGACGTGCAGGAGTTGATTGATCTTCAACAGGAGATTGCTACTAAGTTGGAGAACATGGGTTCGCTAGATGAAAAAATCACCGTCTTGGAAAAGGAAGTAGACAAAAAACGGGAAATTATGCTCGATAAAGCCCGTAAACTAAGTGAGATGCGACGGGCAGCAGCTCCTTCGACAGAAAACCGACTAACAGAAAAACTGACGTATCTCGGTATGCCCAACGCACGTTTCGAAATCCGCTTCTCCGAAAAATCGCAACCCGACGAAACCGGAATCGATAGTGTGCAATTTTGGTTTTCGGCAAACAAAAATATCGATCCGCAGCCTGTGGCACAAATTGCCTCCGGCGGAGAGATTTCGCGTCTGATGCTTTGCATAAAAGCCTTGATTGCCGGCGCAACGGCGTTACCAACAATCATTTTCGACGAAATCGATACAGGTACTTCCGGAGACATGGCCGATAAAATGGGGTCCATCATGCAACAAATGAGCAGCGATATGCAGGTAATCGCTATCACACACTTGCCACAGATTGCGTCCAAAGGCAATACACACTATGTGGTTTATAAAGAAGAAAAAGACGATTCCACCCACACCCATATGAAAAAACTTTCCAATAAAGAACGCATTGCCGAGATTGCACGGATGCTCAGCGGTACCGAAACAACAGTTGAAGCAATTGAAAATGCAAAAGTGATGCTTGGTTTTACAGGCTGAAATAAGCCGATTGGCAACAACGGACAACCGAATATGGAATGAAAGAAAAAGAAATGATTTTTGGCATTCGTGCCGTAATAGAAGCAGCAGAAGCGGGAAAAGATATCGATAAAGTACTGGTGAAGCGGGGGCTGCAAGGAAATTTGTTTAAGGAATTGCAGCAGGTGCTGCGAACGCACGAGATTCCGTTGCAGAAAGTACCTGTGGAGCGTCTCAATCGAATCACGCAAAAAAACCATCAGGGCGTGATTGCATATATGTCGCCAATCACCTATCAGCGATTGGACCAACTTGTTCCCTTGCTCTACGAAAAAGGAAGGAATCCATTTATCCTGGTATTGGACGGTATTACCGACGTGCGTAATTTCGGAGCCATAGCCCGCACGTGTGAAGTGGCGGGAGTGGATGCCATCGTTATCCCTGCGCGCGGCAGCGTATCGGTGAATGCCGATGCAATAAAAACTTCCGCAGGCGCCTTGCTCCGCATTCCCGTATGCAGGGAAAAGAATCTGAAAGAGGCAATTGTCTTCCTGAAAAACAGTGGAATAAAAGTGGTTGTTGCCGACGAAAAAGCGGAAAAAAATTATACCGAATCGGATTTTTTACTACCGACAGCCATCGTGATGGGGGCGGAAGATAAAGGCGTTTCAACCGAAATTCTGCGCATTTGCGACGAGTGGATCGGCATTCCGCAATTCGGCACCATTGGATCGCTAAACGTGTCGGTAGCAGCGGGTATCCTGATCTACGAAGTAATCAGACAACGAAATAAGGAATAAGGGGGTTCAACAAAAGAAACCTGATGATATTAGCATTCGTCCGATGAGGATGGTTTGTCGTCGTTAAGATCGGATTTGATTTCCTCTTCAATATCGTTCAAGCCTTTTTTGAAGCTGCGAATACCTTTGCCCAACCCATTCATAAATTCAGGAATTTTTTTACCCCCAAATAAGATCAGGATAGCCAAAATAATAATAGGAATTTCCCAACCATTTAAATTCATACGACAATCATTTTTAAACGTTTAACATCATTAATACCATTCAAACAAAAGTAAGATTTATTCTTGACAGGCACAATAAAATCAAAATAAAGTTTTTTAAAAAAAAATGAAAATAACCTGAACCGAATTGACCTTACATCAAAAACATTATTCGAATACCGAAGGAAGAGTTTCATCGGTTTCTTCAACGGGGTCTTTTTTTACCACCAAAGCACTGATTTCCCACAACAAATAAAGCGGAATAGTTACTACAAAAAGGGAGAAAGGGTCTCCCGAAGGAGTTATTAGAGCTGCGAGTATCAATGCTCCAACAATGGCATGTCGACGGTATTTTTTGAAGAAAGAACGGTAAATGAGTCCGAGATTGGACAGCAACCAACATAACAAAGGAAGTTCAAAAACAACTCCCATAATCAGAATCAAGGTGTAAAAATTGCTCATATAGGAATCGAGCGAAATCATATTTTCTATGGCATCGCTTAATTCAAAAGTAATCAAAAAACGGAAGATAAGGGGGAAAACAATAAAATAGCCAACCAAACATCCTATAACAAACATGATTCCACCGAAACCAAAAGCTTTTTTTACACCTTTTATTTCATTTTCATACAAAGCCGGACTGACAAATCTCCAGATTTCGTATATAATATAAGGGAGGGAAAAAAGAATGGCAAAAGCAAATGAAGTGGAAATATAGGTCATAAACTGCGTTATCATATTAATGTTCAATATTTTGACATTAAAAGACTCCGCAGAAAAATCAGGCATAAAAGGAATGTACTTACTTGCGTTTTCTAGAATGCGATACGTGATAAAATCGGAAGAACGGGGGGCCAGAATAACAGAATCGAATATTTTCGGCATGATAATCAACCCCACAACAGTAAGAACGGAAACGGCAATAATAATTCGTATTATGGTCCATCGGAATTCTTCAAGATGATCCCAAAAGGACATTTCTTTCTCTCTCATCTATTATCTCTCTTCTCCCTCTAATTTTCTTGGTTCCGATAAAATATACTAGAACATCTCGCTGCTCACCAAATCGGCGTGTTTTATATTTTAATTGTTGGTGGAGGGCTTATTATCCGTAGGATCGGCTTTAATCTCTTCTTCAATATCGTTCAAGCCTTTTTTGAAGCTGCGAATACCTTTGCCCAATCCATTCATAAATTCAGGAATTTTTTTACCTCCGAACAAAATCAAAATAACCAAAACAATAATGGGTATTTCCCAACCGTTTAAATTAATAAGTAATGGATTCATAAGTCTGCTGTTTTTGTTTAGTTAGTTAAATCTTACAGTATGCAAAAATAGAATTAATTCTTTAGATGTACAATGAAATTAAGATAAAGTTTAAAAAAAGAGAGCGAAACATTTTTACTTGATTATTAAATCGATAAAGACAGGAAGGTGATCGCTGAAACCGCCCTTATAAACAGGGCCCATGTAGGTACGGTAAGGGCGTTTTTTTCCTTTTTTATCTTCCTCCAACAAAAAATCGGCTTTAAAAACCGTTGCTTCGTTGTTTTTCAAAAAAACAGAAGCATTCTTCGATAACAAATTCCCGCTCACGATAAACTGATCCAATACCTCCCATTGCCCCCGGAATTTATACGTGCCAAAATCGGTTTCCTTTATTCGATGATAAAACAGATTGTAAAGCTCACTCTCGTTTGGTTCATCACTCAACATTTGCGCTTGAAGTACGCATGAAAGACTTTTATCGTTGGGATGATCATTAAAATCGCCCATAATCACGATATGGGCTTGCCCGCGACAACAAAACAAACTATCCGTTTTGTTTCGCAACAACAAAGCCGCATCTTTACGGGCAGGTTCACTTGCATGCTGACCTCCGCTTCGCGAAGGAAAATGGCAAACAAAAACGTCAAGGGTATCGCCATTTACCAATTGCCCTACGGCATGAAGAATATTGCGTGAAGGCCCGGTAGCCGGGTCGGAAAAAGAAATGCGGTATTCGTTCTTTTCGAGAAGTTTAAACTGATCGCGTTGATAAAGAAGTGCCACATCGATTCCGCGCTCGTCGGGCGAATCGGTAACGATATAATCGTACTTTTGTGCACGCAACGGCGACCTTGCCGTAAGATCGAAGACCACACTATCGTTTTCCACTTCACACAATCCAACCAACGCCGGCGAATGCATACCGCCAACAGCAGTGATGACCCGGGTAATGTTTTTTAGTTTTTTCCAATACTTCCGGCCCGTCCAACGAAATTTTCCATCGGGAAGAAATTCATCGTCGTCTTTCAGTGGATCATCTTTTGTATCAAAAAGATTCTCCACATTATAGAACATGACCCTGAAATTTTCCTGAGCGGATATACCGATACTCAAAAAAATCATCGTCAAGCTCACAACCGCGACTTCGACGGATTTCCGAAAAAATTTTGGACGATTGCCCATTCTTCAATCTTCAATTGTTACAATCGCTCTTACGCCGAAATATTTTCCAGAATTTTTACCAAAAACGTCCACCATTTGGCAACTGAAGGAATATGTACTTTTTCGTTAGGCGAATGTACATCGGTCATGGTAGGACCAATGGAAATCATGTCCAAATGCGGATATTTCTCAAGAAAGAGCCCACACTCCAATCCGGCATGAATGGCTTTCACCTCAGGTTCTTGATTAAACAGATTTTTATATACCTCAATTGCTTGTTTCAATATGTTGGAATCGGGATTGGGTTTCCATCCGGGATAGCCGTCACTGTATTTTACCTCGGCACCCGCAAGACGAAATACCGACGTCACCATGTTTACCACGTCTTCTTTGCTCGATTCCACCGAACTGCGCTGACTGGTACCTACTTCTATCACATGATTATCGAGCATCTTTACCGAAGCAAGATTGGTTGACGTTTCCACAAGACCCGGAATATCGCGACTCATTCGCATCACACCATGTGGACATGCATACAATGCAAGAATCAATTTTTCCGCCGTATTGCTGTCGATCACCTTCAACGGTGGTTCTACCGATTCGAGCAACATGTTCAAATTTGGTTCAACCGCTTGATATTCTTCTTGAATTTCGGCAAGAAAAGTATTCAATTTTACCCGTACATTTTCTTTGTACTCATCTTTCACTCCAACTACTGCATACGCTTCACGCGGAATGGCATTATGAAGGTTTCCCCCACCAATTTCGGCAAGCACCATTTTATATTTTTCATCCAGAAAAAAATATAAAAAACGAGTGAGTATTTTATTGGCATTGGCGAGACCTTTGTCGATATCGCTACCCGAATGTCCGCCTCGTAAGCCTTTTACCTGAACTTTAAACCAAAAATACCCCTCGGGAACTTCTTGGGGTTTATAGGTGAAATAGGCCCGGGTGTTTTTCCCGCCTGCACAACCAATATAAATCTCCCCCTCTTCTTCGGTATCGAGATTCAATAAAATATTGCCTGTGAGAAAATTTTCTTCCAGTAAATTGGCACCTGTAAGCCCGGTCTCTTCGTCAACCGTAAAAAGAGCTTCAATTTTTCCATGCGCAATGTCGTTCGATGCCAAAACAGCCAATGCTGCGGCTATCCCCATGCCATTATCTGCTCCCAATGTAGTGCCTTTGGCTCTCACCCAATCGCCATCGATAATAGTTTCGATTGGATCGTTGTCGAAATCGTGAACAACATCGTTATTTTTCTCGCATACCATATCCATATGTGCCTGAAGAATAACGGTGGGCACATGCTCTTTACCGGGCACGGCAGGTTTGGCAATCAATACGTTTCCTGCTCTATCCTGCTTGGCTTCGAGGTTGTTTTTTCGTGCAAAATCAAGTAAATAGGCTCGAATTTTTTCTTCTTTTTTGGAT
>CZCA01000191.1_pt1 | contig 15098 bp, 10 predicted proteins | sample 591981 | NCBI WGS metagenome assembly CZCA01 (sample SAMEA3556810, study PRJEB10932) | anaerobic digester metagenome
CGTAACAGGGTGCTTGTCATCGCCGTTACGTCGGGGGCAGTGACCTACACGCTCACAATCGAAGCGGCTCCCGTCAGGCTGCTTGTGCAACCGCAACCGGCGGCGGCGCGTCGTCGTAGTCGGGCAGATGCTCCTCGACATTGCGCAGCGACGGGAAGAGATAGCCGCCAAAGCAGATTGCCGCACCTGCAAGCGACGTGCCCACGAACATCAGCGCAATGCCGGCGCCCGGGCCTTCACCCACCAGCCAGCCGAATGTAGCCGCCAGCGCGCCGCCTGGCTGCATCCCCGGTTCCAGCCAGCCGTCCGCCAGCACGCCAGCCAGCACATAGCCAGGCGGAATCAGCGACTGGCGCACCATCGCAAAGAGGGCGAAGACGCGCCCCTGCAGCGCCGGCGCCACCTTGCTTTGCAGGATCGCCATGCTGCCGCTGCTGATGAAAGGGATGAAGACAAAGCCGATCAGCGACCCGGCGATCCAGACCGGCGCGCTGCGTCCGAGCGCCATCAGCAGATCACCGCACAGGAAAGAGAACCCGGCGCCGGCGAGCACGCCGTGAATTTTGCGCCGCGGCCCACCCCACACGCTCACCGCCAGCGCACCCACAAGCCCCGCCATGCCCGAAGTCGCCTGCACGGCGGCTAGTGCAAACTCATCGCCGCCGCTGCGCGCCAGGATCATCGCCGGCATCGTCGAGAAGTAGGTCAGCGCCCCCGCAAAGTTCATTGCCATGAAGACCAGCATTAGACCAACCAGCCCCGGCCGCTGCCAGGTGTAGCGAAACCCGTCCGCCAGCTCGCGCCGAAAGTTCGTTGAACCGGCTGCGGCATCCGGCTGCGGGCGCGGGATGCGCACGCACGCCAGCGTTGTCAGCGCCGCCGCAAAGGTCGCCAGATCGACAAGCATCACGCCGCCGATACCCACCCACAGCAGCAGCAGTCCGCCTGCAAACGGTGCAATGAAGAGCACGCCGCTTTCCGCCAGCGAGCGCAGACCGGCGGCGCGCGCATACTGTTCTTTCGGCAGCAGCATCGTCGTCGCAGCGGTGTAAGCCGGGCTTTGGAACGCCTCGCACGCCCCGGCCACCGCCAGCGCCGCGTAGAGATGCCAGATTTCCAGCGCGCCAGCGACATGCAGCAGCAGGAGCGCCAGCGTCGTCAGCCCGGCGCCCGTATCCGCTGCCAGCATCACCCTGCGCCGATCCAGCCGGTCGACCCACACGCCAGCAAAGGGACTGACCAGCAGCGACGGCAGGAAGGCGAAGAAGCCGAGAAATGCCACGGTTGCGGCGCTGCCGGTCTGGTCATACGCCCAGATCAGCAGCGCAAACCGCGTCATCCCCGTCCCGATCTGCGAGACGAGCTGTCCGCCCCAGATCACACCAAAAGTTTGACGTCCATTCAGGCGCATGGCTCATCGCTCCCATCGTGCCGGGCGAATGTTGGCATTGCGCCGAAATAGGTTGTTCGGGTCGTACTTCGCCTTGAGCGCCGCCAGCCGTGCATAGTGTGGCCCGAAGGATTGGCGCATCAGGGCGTCGCCCTCTTCCTGAAAACCGGCGAAATTCAGATAGCGACTGCCGTCCGAGTAGGGCGCCATCGCATCGAAGAAGCTGCGCACCCAGGCGATATTGGCGGAGTCGTCGGCCGGGTCGTGCCAGTTCGCCTCCGGGTTGAGCACATAGGCCGTGTGACGGCCATGAAACGCGCTGGCGTCGCCACCCACGCGTTTGACCGCACCGCCAATGTGCCACAAGTCGGTCGTGTTGAAAGGTGAAGGCTGCTCCTGCGCACGTGCGGCGATAAGATCGATCGCAGCGTCATCGAGCCGCATCAGGTTCAGCGACTTCCAGTAGTAGCGCATCCCGTTGGGGTAGTCCGGATCGAACATCCGCTGCGCATCCACGTAAGGCATCACGCCGCTGTAGTCGAGCAGCGGTGCAGCGAAGGTGCGCAGCGGATGCATGGCGCGCTCGCCTTCGTCTGCCGGCCCAGCATACATGCCGCACAGCAGCACGAAGGGCACATTGTGCAGCTCCGCCGGAAAGTGATCGGACAGCGCCGGGAACCTGCCGCACGCCGCCAGCAAGCTGATCGCATCGGGCGCACCTGCCGTGAAGTCGCGAAAGAAGCGCAGCGCCCGGTTCATGCCGCCGTTACGTCCATCGTGAAAGACGAAGGTGAACATCACCTCCGGCCCCACTGGATGCGCACGGAAGATGAAGCGCGTCACCACGCCAAAGTTGCCGCCGCCCCCGCGCAGCCCCCACAATAGGTCGGGATTCTCGTGCTCGCTCGCAGTGACGATGCGACCGTCGGCGGTTACGACCTCAGCCGCGATCAGGTTATCGCAGCTCAGTCCGTAGCGGTTGCGTAGATGACCGTAGCCGCCGCCCAGCGTCAGCCCGGCAATGCCGGTCGCTGAAACTGCGCCCATTGGCACTGCCAGACCGTGCGCCTGCGTCGCCGCGTCGAGATCGCCGATAGTGGCGCCGCCACCGGCATGCACCAAGCATTGTTCGGCATCGACCTCGACCCAGTTCATGGCGCCGAGGTCGATCACCAGCCCGTCGTCGACGGTAGCGTGTCCGGCCACGTTGTGCCCGCCGCCGCGCACTGCCAGCGGCAGCCCGGTCATGCGTGCAAACGCAATACACGCCGTCACATCCGCCGGCGTGACGCAGCGGGCGATCAACGCCGGGTGACGGTCGAACATGCCGTTCCAGATCGCGCGTGCCGCGTCATAGCCGGCGTCACCGGGCTGGAGCAGTTCGCCGCGCAGTTGCCGGCGCAGTTCATCGATCGCGGCAAAAGTGGTTTTCTGTGTAGTGCTTTCAGGCATTGTCGGTGCCAACATCAATCATTCTCCTTTTGGTTTCTCGTTGGATGCATTCATTTTCAATTAACGACGCCCAGCATAGCGGACGCCCGATCCCCGACTGCTCCCGCCACCGTTCCTCGCACCATTCCCTCCGTTCCTTTTTGCGCAGGAATGGTGCAAGGCGCCTGTTCGTTCATCCAGAAAAGCGTGCTAGAATAGCCGCCATGTCGAATCTACGTTTGCGGCTCTTCGGTGCGCCGCGATTCGAGTCCGATAGCGGTGAGATCGCGTTTGGGCGGCGCAAGGCGATGGCGCTGATCGCGTATCTGGCGATGACGCAGCAGCCGCAAAGCCGCGAACGCCTGCTTGGCCTACTCTGGCCGGACTTTGACCCGCCAAGTGCGCGTAACAATCTGCGGCGTGAGCTGTCGCTGCTCAACGCAGTGTTGGGCGGCGATCTGCTGCGCGCTGACCGCACTGTGGTGGCGTTGGCAGACTCTGTCGATGTCGATGCTGTGACCTTTGTGCGTGCGGTGCGGCAGGCTGGCGTCGATCGTGGCGCGTCCGCCGTCCTCTCTGCGCCGCTGGCGGATGCACTCGACGCCGCCGTCGCGTTCTACAACGATGAGTTTCTCGCTGGCTTCAGCCTGCCCGGCAGCGCCGCCTTCGAGGAGTGGCAGTTTCTCGAACGCGAGTCGCTGCGCCGGCAGCTTGGCAACGCGCTGGCGGCGCTCGTCGGCTGGCGCACCGAACAGGGCGAGTGGGTGCGCGCCATCGAACTGGCGCAGCGCTGGGTTGCGCTCGACCCGCTGCACGAAGCCGCGCAGCGCGCGCTGATGCGCGCCTACGCGCTCGACGGACAACATGCGGCGGCGCTGCGCCAATATGAACTGGCAGTACAGCGGCTTGACGCCGAGTTCGGCGCAGCGCCGGAAGCTGAAACCACCGCGCTCGCCGCTGCGATCCGGGCGCGGCAGATGCCGTCACCTGGCCGCCAGCCTTCGCCGGAAAAGGAACTATCGACATTCACGCCGAAGCCCGTGATCCACGCACCGATTCCTACCACCTCGTTTGTGGGGCGCAGCGCCGAACTGGCAGAGATTGCCGATCTGCTGGACAGACCAGGATGCAGGTTAGTCACGCTGCTCGGACCGGGTGGCAGCGGCAAGTCGCGGTTGGCGCTGGAGGTGGCGCAGCGCGTCAGCAAGCGCTTTGTGGACGGCGCCTATTATGTCGCGCTGCACAACCTGGCTTCACCCGATCAGCTTGCCAGCGCACTTGCCGACGCCCTCGGGCTGGTGAGTGGTCAGACGCACCCTGAAGCAGCGCTGACTACCTTCTTGCAGCAGCGCCGTGTGCTGCTAGTGCTCGACAACTTCGAGCCAGTGATCGACGGCGCTGACCTAATTGGTCGTCTGCTGGCGGCCGGTGTGCACTTTCGCTGCCTGGTGACGACGCGCGAGTTGCTCAATTTGCAGGAGGAGTGGGTTTATCCGGTCGAGGGACTCAAGCAACCAGTCCTCACCGCTGATAGCCCGCCCGATGAAGACGTCGAGGCTGTGCAGCTGTTTACCGAACGCGCGCGGCGCGTGCGGCGTGATTTCAATTTGCAGCGTGACTTGAACGATGTTGCGCACATCTGCCGGCTGGTCGATGGGTTGCCGCTGGCGCTTGAATTGGCGGCGGCGTGGACCAAGACGCTCTCCTGCGCCGAGATCGCCGCCGTGCTGCAGCAGGACATCGACATTCTGAGCGGGACGGCGCGCAATCTACCCAAACGCCACCGCAGTATGCGCGCTGTGTTGGAGGCGAGTTGGCAACGGTTGCGCACCGACGAAAGCGCGGTCTTTGCGGCGCTGGCGATCTTTGAGGGCGGCTTCCGCGCCGCCGCTGCCACAACGGTGGCTGGCGCAACTCAAGAACATCTAAGCGCGTTCGTCGACAAGGCGATGCTGCAGCGTTCTCCTGATGGCCGCTTTCAGATGCACACGATGCTGCGCACCTACGCGCTGGGGAAGCTTGCCCACTCGCCGGATCAGCGCGCCACCAGTGAATCGGCACATGCTCGCCATTTCGTGCACTTTCTGTGCGACCAGCAGCTTGCCATCAAACACTTTGATCAGCGCCGTGCAGTTGCTGCCATCGACGCCGACTACGCCAATGCCCGCAGCGCGTGGTTACACCAGTTACAGCATCCGGCTGGCGCGCCGCTTGCGCTGGCTGCCGATGCGCTCTTTTACTATCTGCAAATGCGCAGCCTCTTCAGCGAAGGTGCTGATTTGATGGCGCGGAGCATTGAACTGCTGCGAGAGGGCGAGCCATTCGCCGGTCGCACCGCTCTGGTCGGCCAGTTATCCTGTTATCTGGGCTGGTTTGCGCTGCGGTTGGGAGATTTAGAGCGCGTCGAGGCGGAGTTTCAGGCTGCCCAGAGGCATTACGCCGAGGCTGGCATCCCGCATGTCAGGCTGACGGGCACAGATCCGCTGATCGGGTTGGGGACGCTTGCCAACACGCGCGGACGATTTGCCGAAGCTGCGCAATTGGGCGAGATCGCGCGCCAGCACAGCGAATCTGCCAGTGACAAAGGCAATCTGGCGGACGCGCATTACGTGCTGATCAGCGCCGCCTACGGGCAGGGCGACTATGTCAAGGCCCTGTATCATGCGCAACAGGCGCAAGCGCTGCTCAAGGAAGTCGGCGACCACTGGATGATGGGACATGTGCTCGCCAACCTGGGCATGATCGCGTTGGCGATGGGCGATTATCGCCAGGCGCACGCCCATTTTACAGCGCTGCATGCGGTGCGCGCAGCGTTCGGCGATCAGGAAGGCGAGGCAACTGCGCTGCGCCTACTGGCGGATGTGGCGCGCCTGGCGGGTGACTTTGGTGAGGCAACGACGCTCTACCGGCGCAGCCTGACAATCCTGCGGCGGATCGATGATCGCGGCGGCATAGCGACGGCGCTGGGCGGGCTGGGCAGCACAGCGTGGGCAGAAGGTCAGCGCGGCGAGGCGATTGCCTGCTATCGCGAGGCGCTGGAATTGGCGCGGTCGATTGGCTACATGCCGCTGACACTGCGATTGCTGGCGCATCTCGGCGCCTGCTGCCATGAAGCAGGCGAATCGACGCAGGGACGCCTGCTGTTGGCGCTCTGTCTGCACCATCCTGCCAGTAGCCAGGAAGTCAAGGATCTGGCGGAGCGTCTGCTCAACCGTCAGCAGATCACGTTGTCGCCGTCAGACGTTGAAGGTGCGCTTGGGTGGGTGGCGCCGGCGCAATTTGCGCTCTTGCTGGCGGATTTGTTGTTGCGAATGGAGACGTTCGCCTGATGCGGACTGTCAATGGATCGACAAGGTGCTGCAGGATGCATCAAGTTGGCGAGGATTGCGCCACCTCCCCTACCGCGACACGACCGGCAGCATCACGCGGCGGCCACTCTGCGTGATGGCGCTGGCTGCTTCCAGCCCGGAAAGATACGCGCCGTGCACCGTCGAGGGATAGTCGCGGTGGGTTGCCTCGCCTGCAAAATAGAGTCGCCCATCCACCGGCGCGGCCAACGCTGCGCGGTCATCCGGCGTAGCGCCGACTGCCAGCGAGGAATAAGCCCCGCGCGCCAGTGGGTCGGACAGCCAGCGTGTGATGTGCACCGCCTCCGGTGCGGGGATGGCGTCGCCGTAGAGCGTGCGCATCGTTGCCATCGCCGCCGCCGTGATCTCGGCGTCGCTCAAGGCTTCGAGGGCGGCGCCGTACTCACCGGCGTTGAACCAAAGCAACACCGGTTTGTCCACATAGTGCGCCAGGTTGAGCGCCTCGCACCAGCGCCCCTTTTCCGCAGAAATGTAGTTGAGCAACTCCGGCGCACGTTCCCAGAAACGCTGCGGGAAGATCAAATAGGTCTTGTTGAGCACGCCGGAGCCAAGCCGGGCAAGCGCCTGCTGTTTGGCGACGGGCAGCGCTGGCGCAAACTCGATGGCGCCCTGCTTGAGCACGCCGACCGGAATTGTGATGATAGCGTAATCCGCCACGAACTCTCCGGCTGTGGTGGCGACGGTGACATCGCTGGCCGTGTAGACGATGCGTGTTGCCGTGACGCCGGTGTGGATGGTCAATCCATCTGCCAGCGCGGTCGCGATCTGATCGTAGCCGTTGGCGAAGATCACGTCGCCGCCGCGATATACTTCGCCTTCGTCCCAGTGGTAGAGCGACAACTGGCTGACATCGGCGGCGAACTCGTGCTCGATCGTGGTGTTGACGGCGAAGGCAAGCTGGCGTCGCTGGCTGACGCTCAGCCCCAGGTTGTCGGCGACGGTCGCGATGGCCGCGCCGAGTGAAATGTCGGGCAGCCCATCCGCCTGACGCGCGGCGCTGATCGCCGCCACCGCCGCCATCACATCATCGAACAACGCCTCGATTTCTGCCTCCAGCGCGTCGGACGCTTCGGCGCCGTTCGTGTCGTAAAGCCAGTTGTTGTCGTAGTCAGTGGGATAGGTTGTCAGCGCCAGATCGCGGGCAAGCGCGGCAATCGGGTTGCCGGTGACGCCGTGAATCCAGGATGCGCCCATGTCCAGCGCCAGACCGCGCGCCGGGTCGCGCACCGTCCACACGCGCCCGCCGATGCGGTTGCGCGCCTCCAGCACGGTCACAGTGTAGCCAAATCGCTGCAACTCACGCGCCGCACTCAACCCGGCGATCCCGGCGCCGATCACCAATACACTGCGCCCGGCGGTGCGCAACGGACGCGCCATACAACTGGCCGGCGCCGTCAAGCCAAGCGCCATCCAGAGGGAAGAAATGCGCAGAAAGTTGCGACGGTTCATGCTCAACTTCGCCGCGTCAGGCTGGCATAGCCCCACGCCAGCGCCAGCACGATCGCACCGTAGACCATTTGCTGGATCGCCTGACCGACGTTGAGGAAGGTGAGCAGCGAGTTGAGCACGCTGAGGATGAGCGCACCCAGGATCGTGCCGGTGTAGCCGCCCACGCCGCCGAAGATCGAGGTGCCGCCGATCACCGCCGCCGCCACCGAGGGCAGCAAGAACGCGCCGGCGAGCTGCAGATCGACCGCGCCGGTGCGCCCACCGAGCAGGATGCCTGCAATCGCGGCCAGCACGCCGGAGAGCATGTACGCGCTCAGCCGCACCTGCCAGACGCGCACCCCCGCCAGCCGCACGGCGGTTTCATTGTCGCCGATGGCGTAGATGAGTCGCCCCCATCCCGACCGTCGTAAGAGCCAGATCACCGCCAGCGCCACGCCGCCCCAGACCAACACGCTGTAGGGCACACTGCCCAGCCACGCGCCGCCGCCCAGCAGCTTGATGAAGGGCGCCACCTGCGTCGAACCGGCAAGCACCGTCTGCGTCCACGCCGTGAACAGCCCCAGCAAAATGCCCGACATGGCAAGCGTCATGATCAGCGGGTTGACGCGGAAGACCGCCACGCCAACGCCGTTGATGCTGCCGATCAGCAATCCAACGAGCACGCCCGCCAGAATCGCCACGCCCGCGCCGTTGGGCGATTGATTGGCAGCCACATACGCCGCGCCGGTGGCGATCATCGTCACCGAGAGATCGATGCCGCCGGTCAGCATCAGCACCGTCTGCGCTGCGGCCAGGATGCCCAGCGGCGCCGCCTGTAGCAGGGTGTTGCGCACGCCGTTGACGGAAAGAAAATTGGGTTGCACCGCGCCCGTCGCCAAAAACAGGGCGACGAACACGATGACCAGGGCGATGAGCGGGTTCTGCGCCAGCCAGGTCTGCGCTTTACCGGCGCGATAGGCGCGCCCCGTCACAATCCGTGTTTCTCCACTCATGATCGTCGCTCCCGCAAAACCGCGCTCAGCCCGCCGACCATCATCACGCCAGCAATCAAGACGCCCTGGATGACCTGGGCGTTGTTGGAGTTGACACCCATCGCAATCAGGATGGGGTTGAGCATGATCAGCGTCACGCCGGTCGCCACCACGCCAAAGACGTTGCCGACGCCGCCGGTGAGCGCAATGCCGCCCAACACGACCGCCGCCACACTGTTGAGGGTGGCGCCGGCGCCGACGGCAAAGCGCGGGTCGCCCGTGCCGGTGATGGCAACCATAGCCAGACCCGCCAGCGCGGCCATGGCGCCGCCGATGGCGTAGGCGACGATCTTCGAGCGGCGCACATTCAAGCCCGCCAGTTGCGCCGCAGTGCGGTTGCTGCCCGCAGCGTAGAGCGTCAAGCCCAGCCGCGAGGTGCGCGCCCACACCGCCACCAGCAACCCCGGAATCAGCATCATCAACAGCGGGGGCCAGTACGATCCGCCGATGCCGGAGGGCGAGCCGGTGAAGAGCCAACGCATCTCCGGTGCGGTGCCGCCGCCCGGCGAGGGCAAAATCCACAACGCCAGCCCTGACCAAATGTAGCTGGTCGCCAGCGTCACCACGATGTCGGGCACGCCGGAGAGGTTGATGACGTAGCCGGTGAGCGCGTTGAGCAGGGCGATGCCCACGACCAGCGCCAGCCCAATCGCAGCGACGACGCCGACCGGTTGACCTTCCATGAAGCGCGCCGCGATCACGTTGCTGAGCAGCAGCAGCGCGCCCAGCGAGAGGTCGATGCCGCCCGCAATCACGATGATCGCCTGACCGATTGCCAGGTAGACCAGCGGCAGGCTGTTCTTGGTGATCGACGTGATTTGGAACGGTCCAAAGACCGGGATCAAGGTGGTGTACCAGAGCAGCAGGGCGCCGAGCAGCAGCCAGACGCCCAGCACCCAGCTGTTGCGCAACAGGGCGCGCAGCGCCGGGTGCGTGCGCGTCGCGGCAAGAGCATTCGTCATGCAGGAGCCTCCAATCCGTGTGCGGCGGTCAACAGCGAGGATTCGGTGGCGCGCGCCGCATCCTGCTCATCGACGATGCGCCCGCCGTGCATGATCAGCACACGGTCACACACCAGCCCGATCTCCGCCAGCTCGCTGGTGTAGAGCACGATCGCCGCGCCTTGCGCTGCCAGATCGCGCAACAAGCTGTAAATCTCGCGCTTGGTTTGAATGTCGATGCCGCGCGTCGGGTCGAAACAGAGCAGCGTGCGAAAGCCGCTCACCAGCCAGCGCCCCAGCACGACCTTCTGCTGGTTGCCGCCCGACAGCCGCCGCACCTGCGACGCCGCACGCGTGTCAATCGAAAGCTGCTCAACCGCACGGTTGACGCGCGGGCGTTCGTCGCCAGGGATGCGCCACCAGCTGGTCAGCTTGCCAAACAGGGGCGTCGCCAGGTTGTGCTGAACCGATTGGTTGGGCAACAAGGCAATCAGACGGTCGCCCGGCACCAGCACGACGCCCTGCCTGACCGCGTCATACGGCGAGCTGAAGTGGCGTCGCTGCCCACCGACCAGAATCTCGCCCGCCGTCGGCTGCCGGTTGCCAGAGAGCAGATCGAACAGGCGATCCTGTCCCTGGCCTTCGAGCGCCACCAGACCCAGAATTTCGCCGGCGCGCACCGCAAACGACACCTCGCGCACAAAGTGACGCGCCGACAGGTTGCGCACTTCCAGCGCCACCTCGCCGAAATGCCGTTCGGTGCGAGTGCGTTCAGCCGCTGTCGCCGGTGCAATCGATGCACCCAGCATCGCCTCGACAAGCTGATGCTCGGTGACATCGGCAGGCGACAGTTCAGCGACGTTGCGGCCATCGCGCAGGATCGTGGCCTGGTCGCAGATGCGCATCACTTCCGCCAGGCGATGGGTGATCAGCACGGCTGCCTTGCCCTGTCCTTTCCACTCGCGCAGCAGTGCAAAGACGCGTTCGGCTTGATCCGCCGTCAGCGCCGCGGTCAGTTCGTCGAGCAATAGGACGTGTGGATTGCGCGCAATCGCACGCGCCAGATCGACGATGCGCAGCGTCTCCAGCGGTAGCTCGCGCACCAGCGCGCCCAGGTCGAGTTGCGCCAGGTCGAACCACGCCAGCCACTCACGAAAGCGCGTCATGTCGATGTGGCTGAGGCGCAGGTTTTGGGCAACGGTCAGGTCGGGAATCAGCGCTGGGTCCTGGAAAACGGTGGCGATGCCCGCCGCAATGGCGTCAGCCGGCGTCTGGAAGCGCACAGCGCGGCCATCGACGGCGACAACGCCGGCGTCGGCGGATTGCACGCCGGCAAGAATCTTGACCAGCGTGCTCTTGCCGGCGCCGTTGGCGCCCAAGAGGGCGTGAATTTCGCCGCTGCGCACCGTCATATCGACACTGCGCAGGGCGACCACCGGCCCGTACGATTTGGCGACGCCCTGCGTGGAGAGCAGTACGTTTGGTTCACTCATGGATGCGTTTTGTGTTGCGTGTTGCGTGGGACGTGGTGCGTGTGACGTGGTGCGTGGTGTGTCCGTTCTGTCCACGCAACACGCACCACGTCGCACGGCTCACTTTATTCGCCCGGCGCCTTGCAAGCCGAGACGTCGGCGCTGCCGTTGTAGCTGGTGTACGGCGGGATGTTGACGTAGGTGCTCCAGCCCACCTGCTCATCGGGAGCGTAGAGCGCCTGCAAGCCTTCGACGTTGCTGGTGTCGAACAGCTCAGGCGTGAGCAGCGTGACGCGCTCCGGGTTCTTGCCGGTCAACGCATCGAGCGCAATCGCCAGACCGACGGCGCCGATTGCCGGCGGATTGGTCACGGCCGCGCCGACCAGCCCCTCGTCCGCCAGCTCCAACAGTTGTTTCACAAAGCCGTTGTTGTCAGCGCCCACAATCGGGACAAAGGGCACATTCGCCGCCTGGAACTGCTCCACCACCGGATAGTCAATGCCGGAGGTCCAGATGCCATCGATTTCCGTCGTTGTGATCAGGTCAAGCGCCTGCTGTGCACCGGTCGAAGGATCCCAGCCGGTGAACGTCTCAGCAACGACCTCGATGTCAGGATACTTTGCCAGCGCTTCCTTGAACCCGTTGTGGCGGTCGGTGTCCGCCGGCACGCCGTCAATGCCGCGCATCTCAACAACCTTGCCCTTGCCGCCCAGCGTCTCGAAGAGCCATTCGGCGCCGATGCGGGCGTAGGCGGTCTGATCGTTGGTGACCACGTAGGCGCCTTCCGCCGTCACCGCCTGGTCGACGGCCACGACGACGATGCCCTGCGCAATCGCCGCTTCGATCACAGCGTTGAGGCCTTCACGGTCGGTCGGGTTGAGAATGATGGCATCCACACCCTGCGAAATCAAGCCTTCCAGGTCGGCGATCTGCTCGGTGGGGCCGCCGTTGCGATTGACGACAATGACCTTGTCCACCAGCCCGCTGGCGGTCGCCTGGGCTTTGATGGCGCAGATCATCTGCTCGCGCCAGCCGTTGCCGACCAGCGTGTTGCTGACGCCGATGGTGAAGCCGCCTTCCTTCGCCGGCGCCTCGGTCGCGGCAGCGTCAGCCGCACCGCCGGCGGGTGCAGCCGGTGCACTGACCGGCGCCGCACAGCCCGCCACGAGCAGCGCCAACACCATCAGCAAAATCCCGACCACGTGAACTCGACTACGATGTTTCATGTGTCTTTCCTCCTATCTGTCTCTGAAAAGTGGAAATCGGCAAGCCAACCATCAGGATGTCACTCTGCAGACATACTCTGATGCGACTATCGAAAGGTCGTCGGCGCACGCGCTGCATGGCTTTCGGCCAGTGCAACGCTTCCAAGAAGCGATGAGATGACAGCTGCTGCGAACGCGCTACGAAAACTCTTGATTGTGAAAAGGCTACGAAGTTCCTGGATAGTCTACCAGAGCATCGAAATTCTGTCATCTCGTGCAAAAACGCGCAATCTTCGTCACTCAACATCCAGCTGCAACAAGCGCGCCGGCGTTGCGACGATCATTGCTGCAATCTGCTGCGCATCGAGACCGCGCTCGTGCAGCCAGGGCAGAAAGCGCCACAAAATGTAGGTCAGCCCAGGCCCGCCCCAATCGCCATACGCAGGCCAGTAGGAAGCACGCGCCAGATCGCCAGACAAGCACAACTGTGCGGCGTAGCCTTCCGCAACCATCGCCAGGATCAGCTCGATGCGGCGGCTGTCCGGCAGATATTTCTCTTTGCCGATCTGGTCGATGCCCAGGTTGGCGCCGGTCTGCGCCACCGCCCGCCAGTACTCCAGCTCCGGCTTGTGGTCGAGGTGGCCGATCAGGATGCGCTCCGGCGCCACCCCCTCGCTGCGCAGCAGCTCGATCTGCTCCAGCGCCAGCGTGCCCTTCTCGGTGTGGGTGGTGATCAGCGCACCGGTGGCGTGATGGGCGCGCGCCGCGGCTCGGAAGACTTTCTCCTCGGCAGGCGTGATCGTGTCGAGGCTCGACGCTGCCTTGATCACACCTGCGCGCACGCCGGTGTCGTCGATGCCGACCATAATCTCGCGGATCATCTCCTCCGCCAGGTCATCGACCGTGCGATCCACCACCCACGGGCGACAGAATTTGTCCTTGAGCCAGCCGGTCGTGCAGATGATGTGGACGCCGGTCGCCGCCGCAATCTCGCGCAGCGCCAGCGGGTCGCGGCCATAGTCGCGCGGGGTCATCTCCACCAGCGCGCACCCGCCCGCCAGGTGAAAATGGCTGAGTTCACGCGTCGCCGCAGCGATGCTCTCCATCGCCAGGTCGCGGTCGGTGACGCTGGCGGGCGGGTGGGTGATGACATGCTCGTGCATGTACGTGACGCCCAACGCCGCCGGTTCAATATCGCCCAGAACTGTACGAATCTTGCCCATGATGGTTGTCCTTTATCTCACCGTCCATCCGCCATCCACTGTCAGCACGACGCCGGTGACAAAGCGGGCGTCATCCGAAAGCAGGTAGACGGCGGCCGCGGCAACATCCTCCGGCGTCCCCATCGCGCCGGTGAGCGGTTGAAGCTGTGGCAGCCGCGCCAGGATCGCCGGGTCTTGCTGCGCACGCTGGCTCATCGGCGTGGCGATCAGCCCTGGCGCGATCACGTTGACGCGCAACCCCGCTGGCGCGTAGTACGACGCCATCGCCCGCGAGAGTCCGATCACCCCGGCTTTGCTGGCGGCGTAGGCGTGCGTGGCGAAATCCGCGTCGCCGCCGACCAGCCCCAACACCGACGCCAGGTTGACGATAGCGCCGCGACTGGCGAGCAGCGCCGGCGTGGCATACTTGCAGACCAGAAAGACGCTGGTCAGGTTGAGATCGAGCGTCCAATGCCACCCCTCCACCGTGCACTGATCGACAGGCCCGTCGCCATGGCGCCGCCCACTGCCGCCGGCGACGTTGAAGACGCCATCCAGCCGCCCCCAATGCTCTACGGCTTGCGCCACCGCAGCTTCTACGGCGGGCGGCTGCGTCAGATTCACTGTCACCGCCAGCGCCCGTTCCTCGCCGATACTGGCGGCGGTCTCCGCTAGCGCATCAGCGGCGATGTCGAAGAGTACGACGCGCGCCCCTTCCGCCGCACAGCCCAGCGCCGCCGCCCGGCCGATGCCGCTGGCTGCGCCGGTGATAAGGATGACTTTCTCCGCCAGCCGCGTCATGTGGTGGTCGCTCCGCCGGGGCAGCCGTAGACCTGCGCCAGCCGCGCCCGATAGTCGTCGTAGGTGCGGTCGAAGAGTTCGGCGGAGGCTTCGCTGCCGATCAGCGCGGCGCTCGTCAGCACCAGCGGCGGCTTGCCGCGACGCACCAGTTCCTCCGCCACCAGGCACTTGAGCATGTTGACCACCGCCACATAGCCGATCGACGACCCCGGGCCTACCGGCGTCGCCAGCCCGTCGATGCTCACCATGGCGTCGCCCACTGGCGAACAATTGTCGATGGTCACGTCGGCGATCTCACTCAGGCGCTTGCCAGAGGAGTGACGCACGGGAGAAGCCAGGCTGTGCGCCAGCGAGAGCACGGCGATCACCGGCAGTCCGCGGCGTTTGGCGCCCAACGCCACGTCGATCACCACGCCGTTGACGCCGCCGTTGGAGAAGACGATCATGCTGTCCTGCGCGCGAAAGACGAAGTTGCGCAGGATCACTTCGCCAAAGCCCTCCAGCTTTTCGAGATACATCGCCTGGCGTTGACCGTTGGCGCCGACGACCTGCGTGTGGTTGGTCAGCGACAGCTCGACGATGGGATGAAAGCCGGGAAAGCTGCCATGGCGCGGGAAAATTTCCTCCACCGGAATGCGCGAATGCCCGGTGCCAAAGAGATGCACCAACCCGCCCGTCGCAATCGAATCCGCGCAGATGCGCGCCGCCGCCTCGATCGCCGGCATCTGTGTCGCGCGAATCTGTGTCAACATCTGCTGCGCCGCCTCCAGATAGCGCAGCGCCGGAGAATCCGAAAGATTCCTTGTTA
>CZCA01002874.1_pt1 | contig 15026 bp, 14 predicted proteins | sample 591981 | NCBI WGS metagenome assembly CZCA01 (sample SAMEA3556810, study PRJEB10932) | anaerobic digester metagenome
GGACTACGGCCTCGCGGACGCCGATGGCCAGACCTGGCTGGTGCGTGGCAGCGAGCGTCTGCTCGCGCTTGCCGACCTGCCGCTCGCGGGCCGCCACAACGCTGCCAATGCCCTTGCGGCGCTGGCCTTGTGCGAGGGCGGTCTGGACATCCCGCCGCGTCGGCTGATCAACGGGCTCCTTGCCTTTCGCGGCTTGCCGCACCGGGTCGAGCTGGTCGCCGAGCGTGCCGATGGCGTGCGTTTCTACGACGACTCCAAAGGCACCAACGTCGGCGCTACGGTGGCAGCGCTGGCTGGCATGGACTGCCCGGTGGTGCTGATCGCCGGCGGCGACGGCAAGGGCCAGGACTTTTCGCCGCTGGCCGAGGTGTTCGCACGCAAGGCGCGAGCCGTGGTGCTGATTGGCCGTGACGCGGCGCGCATCGAGGCGGCGGTCGCAGGCTGCGGCGTCGTGCTCGAGCATGCTGCCGATCTCGACGCCGCTGTCGTGCGCGCCAATTCGCTCGCCGAGCCGGGCGATGCGGTACTGCTTTCGCCGGCCTGCGCCAGCCTCGACATGTTTCGTAACTATGCGCACCGTGCGGAGGTCTTCGTCGCCGCCGCACGCAGGCTGCCGGAGGTGATGCCGCGATGAAGTTCGCGAATGCCCTGTCCGGGTTTCTGCATCGCGCCGAGCGCAAGCACGATCCTGCACGCGCAGCCGCCGAACGGCTGGCGCGCCAGTCGGCGCCCGCGCGTGAACTCGACCTTATCCTGATCTGGTCGGCGGTCGGGCTGCTGCTGCTCGGCTTGGTCATGGTCTACTCGGCCTCGATCGCAATTGCCGAAGGCAGCCGGTTCACCGGCTACCAGTCGCATTACTTCCTGATGCGGCATGCGATTTTCCTCGCTGTCGGCATTGGCCTTGGGCTGGTCAGCTTCCAGTTCCCGATGGCGCGCTGGCAACAGCTGGCGCCGGTTCTGTTCGTCGCCGGCGTGGTGCTGCTCGTCGTGGTGCTGATTCCGGGCGTGGGGCGCGAGGTCAACGGCGCGCAGCGCTGGCTTTCGCTCGGGCCGGTGAACCTCCAGCCCTCCGAGTTGATGAAGATCTTCGCCGCGCTTTACGCCGCCGATTACACCGTGCGCAAGCTCGACGTCATGGGCAGCTTCATGAAGGGCTTCCTGCCGATGATGTCCGTGATCCTGTTGGTGGGCTTCCTGCTGCTGCGCGAGCCGGATTTCGGTGCTTTCGTCGTCATCACTACGATCGCCTTCGGCGTGCTCTTCCTCGGTGGCGTAAACGTACGCGTGTTCATCCTGCTTGCCGTGGCGGCGCTGATCGGCTTCGTGGTCCTGATCTGGACCTCGCCCTATCGTCGCGACCGTATCTTCGGCTTCATGGACCCCTGGCAGGACGCCTTCGGCAAGGGGTATCAGCTCTCGCATTCGCTGATCGCCTTCGGTCGCGGCGAGTGGTTCGGCGTCGGGCTGGGCGGCAGCGTGGAAAAGCTCTTCTACCTGCCCGAGGCGCACACCGACTTCCTGCTTGCGGTGATTGCGGAGGAACTCGGTTTCGTGGGCGTGGCCGTTGTGGTCGCCCTGTTTGCGCTGGTCGTACAGCGCGCCTTCCTGATCGGGCGCGAAGCCATCAAGCTCGAACGCTACTTCTCCGGTCTGGTTGCGCAGGGCATCGGGCTATGGATCGGTGTGCAGTCCTTCATCAACATGGGCGTGAACATGGGCCTGTTGCCGACCAAGGGTCTGACCCTGCCGCTGATGAGCTTCGGTGGTTCGGGGATCGTCGCCAACTGCGTTGCCCTCGGCATCCTGCTGCGTGTTGACTGGGAAAACCGCCAGCTCAAGCGCGGAGGCCGCGCATGAAGACGTTGATGGTGATGGCGGGCGGCACCGGCGGGCACATCTTCCCCGGTATCGCGGTGGCCGAGGAGCTGCGCGCAAAAGGCTGGCGCATCGTATGGATGGGTAATCCGGAGGGTATGGAGGCGCGCATCGTGCCGCCGCGCGGCTACGAGACGGCCTGGGTGCGCTTTGGCGCGCTGCGCGGCAAGGGGCTGATGCGCAAGTTGCTGCTCCCGCTGAACCTCTTGTCGGGTTTCTGGCAGGCGCTGCGTGCGCTCCGCCGGATCAAGCCCGACGTGGTGCTCGGCATGGGCGGTTACATCACCTTCCCCGGCGGCATGATGGCGGCGCTGCTCGGCCGACCGCTGGTGCTGCACGAGCAGAACTCGGTCGCCGGGCTCGCCAACCGGGTGCTCGCGCGCGTCGCCGATCGGGTGCTGAGCGGCTTCCCGGCCGTTCTTGAGCAGGCCGAGTGGCTGGGCAATCCGGTGCGGGCCGACATCGCCGCGGTGCCGCCGCCGGGCGAACGCTTTGCAGGCCGGACGGGACCGCTACGCGTCCTGGTCGTCGGTGGCAGCCTCGGGGCGGCGGTGCTCAACGAGACCGTCCCGCAGGCACTCGCCCGGCTCACGCCCGAGATGCGACCGCAAGTCGTGCATCAGGCCGGCGAGCGCCAGATCGAGGCGCTGCGCGCAGCCTACGGGCGGGCGCAGGTCGACGGCGAACTGCGGCCCTTCATCGACGACATGGCCGCCGCCTACGCTGATGCGGATCTGGTGATCTGCCGCGCCGGCGCGCTGACGGTGGCCGAACTCGCAGCAGCGGGCGTGGCCAGCCTGCTGGTGCCCTTCCCGTTCGCGGTTGACGACCACCAGACCGGCAACGCCCGCTTCCTCGCCGATCGCGGTGCAGCCTACCTGCTGCCGCAGACCGAACTCTCGCCCGACCGTCTGGCGGGCATTCTTTCCAGCCTGGACCGGGGCCGCCTGCTGAACATGGCAGAGCATGCGCGCACGCTCGCGAAGCCGCTTGCGGCGGTCGCGGTGGCGCACACCTGCGCCGAACTCGCTGGAGGAGACGCCACATGAAACACAAGGTGCGCAACATTCATTTCGTCGGCATCGGCGGCTCGGGCATGAGCGGGATCGCCGAGGTCCTGGTCAATCAAGGCTATCGGGTCAGCGGGTCCGACCTCGGCGAGAATGCCGCGACCCGGCGTCTGCAGAAGATGGGGGCGAAGGTCGTGCGCGGCCATGCCGCGCAGAACACGGCGGATGCCGACGTGGTCGTCGTGTCGACCGCGGTGAAGGCCGATAATCCGGAGGTGGTCGCCGCGCGCGAGCGCCACGTTCCGGTGGTGCCGCGCGCGCAGATGCTCGCCGAGCTGATGCGCTTCAAGCATGGCATCGCCATCGCCGGCACCCACGGCAAGACCACCACCACCTCGCTGGTGGCGAGCATCCTCGCCGAAGGCGGCATCGACCCCACCTTCGTCAGGCGGCATCGCCCCCCCCTTCGTCATCGGCGGCCGCCTCAACGCTGCGGGTGCCAACGCCCGCCTGGGCACGGGCGACTACCTGGTGGCCGAGGCGGACGAATCCGACGCGTCGTTCCTGCTGCTCAATCCGGTGATCTCGGTCGTCACCAACATCGACGCCGACCACATGGAGACCTACGGCCACGACTTCGGGCGGGTCAAGCAGGCGTTCGTCGACTTCCTGCAGCGTTTGCCGTTCTACGGGGTGGCCGTGCTGTGCGAGGACGACGCCAACGTCCGCGAGATCATGCCGCAGGTGTCCAAGCAGATCGTGCGCTACGGCCTGTCGCCAACCGCCAACATCCGCGCCGAGAACGTGCGCGCCGACGGCGGACGCATGGTTTTCGATTGCGTGCGGGTCAATGGCACGACCACCCGGCTGTCGATCGAGCTCAACCTGCCCGGCATGCACAATGTGCTCAACGCGCTGGCCGCGATCGCGGTGGCGACCGAGGTGCAGGTGCCGGACGCGGCGATCGTGAAGGCGCTGGCCGAGTTCAACGGCGTCGGCCGGCGCTTCCAGCGCTACGGCGAGGTGCCGCTGCTTGATCAGGATGGCGACGAGGCTGGCAGCTTCACGCTGATCGATGACTACGGCCACCATCCGGTGGAGATGGCTGCAACCATCGCCGCGGCGCGCGGCGCCTTCCCTGGTCGGCGCCTCGTGCTGGCCTTCCAGCCGCATCGCTATACCCGCACCCGAGACTGCTTCGAGGACTTCGTCAAGGTGCTGTCGACGGTCGATGGCCTGCTGCTCGCCGAAGTCTACGCGGCCGGCGAGACGCCGATCGTGGCTGCGGACGGCCGCTCGTTGGCGCGCGCGATCCGCGTGGCGGGGATGGTTGAGCCGGTGTTCGTCGAGGAGGTCGCCGACATGCCGAGGATGATTCTGTCTGCCGCGCGCGATGGCGACGTGGTGATCACCATGGGGGCGGGCAGCATCGGCACGGTGCCGGGCAAGCTCGCCCGTATCGAGGAAGCAGTGTGAAGGCGAAGTACGGAAAGGTTGCGGTGCTGTTCGGCGGGTCGTCCGCCGAGCGTGAGGTGTCCCTGATGTCGGGCAAGGCGGTGCTCGCCGCGCTGCAGGCGGCCGGGGTGGATGCGCATGCCTTCGATCCGGCCGAACGCGACCTGCACATCCTCAAGGAAGAGGGCTTCGAGCGCGTGTTCATCGCGCTGCACGGCCGCGGTGGCGAGGACGGCACGGTGCAGGGCGCGCTCGAGCTCATGGGCATTCCCTACACCGGCAGCGGGGTCATGGCCTCGGCGCTGTCGATGGACAAGTGGCGCACCAAGATGGTGTGGCTGGCGAGCGGCCTCCCGACGCCGCGCTACGCGATCCTCGAGGCCGGCACCGACTGGGACGCGGTAGTTGCCGAGCTCGGGCTGCCGATCTTCGTCAAGCCCGCCCATGAAGGCTCGAGCATGGGTGCGACCAAGGTGACCGAGGCGGCACAGCTCGAGGGCGCCTGGGAGCTGGCGGCGCGTTACGACAGCCTGGTGATCGCCGAGGAGTTCATCCGCGGCGATGAGCTGACCGCGCCTTTCCTCGAGAATCGGCCGCTCCCGCTGGTGCGCATCGTTGCGCCGGATGGCAACTACGATTACCAGAACAAGTATTTCACCGACGACACCCGTTACGACTGCCCCTGCGGCCTGCCTGCGGAGCAGGAGGCCGCGCTGCAGGCACTGGTGATGAAGTCGGCGCGGGTGCTGGGTTGCCGGGGCTGGGGGCGGGCCGACCTGATCCTTACCGCTGACGGCCGCCCATACCTGCTCGAGATGAACACGACGCCCGGCATGACCGGGCATTCGCTGGTGCCGATGTCCGCGCGCGTCGCCGGACTGGATTTCACCGCGCTGTGCCTGCGCATTCTCGAGGGAGCGCGCCTTGGCTGAAGTGCGTGCGCGTCCCGCCTCGATCCGCTCCGCCCGCGCGGCGGCGGGCGGGCGGGCGCGCGCCGCGGAGGAGCGCGGGCTGTGGCATCGACCGGCGCTGCTCAATCTGCTCTCCGACCTGCTCACGCTGTGTGCCGCGGTGGCGCTCGGCTGGGCGCTGGTGCTGTGGTTCCTGTCGCGTCCGCTGTTTCCGTTGCGCGAGCTGGTGGTGGTGACAAAGCCCTCGCAGGTGACGGAGGAGCAGCTCGATTACGCTGCACGCATGGCCGTGCAGGGCAATTTCTTCACCGTCGACCTGCAAGCGGTCAGGGAAACCTTCGAGAAGCTGCCCTGGGTGCGCAAGGCCGAGGTGCGCCGGCGCTGGCCGGATGCGCTGGAGCTGCGGATCGAGGAGCACGACGCGGTTGCATACTGGACGGTCTCCGACAGCGGCGACGCGCGCCTGGTCAACCGCCAGGGCGAGGTTTTCATCGCGGCATCGAACGCCGACCTGCCGCAGTTCGACGGTCCGCAGGGTTCCTCGGGCTGGTTGCTCGCACGCTACCGCGACTACTCCGCCATGCTGCAGCCGCTCGGTGTGCGCCTGGTCGGACTCGCGCTGTCTGCACGCGAGGCGTGGCAACTCCAGCTCGACAACGGCATGACGATCGTGCTCGGGCGCGAACAGGAAAAATCCCCGCTCGTCGAGCGGTTGCAGCGCTTCATCGCGGTGTGGCCGGGCGTGGAGAGGGAAATCGATATCGAAATCAGGGTCGCGGATCTGCGCTATCCGGGTGGATTCGCGCTCACCCCGGCCGACGCCTCGGTGCTGCAGCAGCCCGTGGCCCCTGCAGGCAGGAAAGGCAAGCAATGAGCAAGCAATACAACGAACTGATCGTCGGGCTGGACATCGGCACCGCCAAGGTCACCTGCATGGTGGCCGAGGTCAAGCCCGATGGGCGGCTCAACGTCGTCGGCCTTGGCACACAGCCGACCAACGGCCTCAAGCGCGGCGTGGTGGTGAACATCGAGGCGACGGTCGACGCGATCTCGCGTGTCGTGCAGGAGGTCGAGCTCATGGCCGACTGCAAGATCCACGAGGTCTATACCGGCATCGCCGGCAGCCACATCAAGAGCTTCAACTCCAGTGGCACGGTCGCGATCAAGGAGAAGGAAGTCTCGCCGATGGACGTCGAGCGCGTGATCGAGGTCGCGCGCGCGATGCCGATTCCGGCTGAGCAGCAGATCCTGCACATCCTGACCCAGGAGTTCATCATCGATGGCCAGGGCGGGGTGCGCGAGCCGATCGGCATGAGCGGCGTGCGCCTCGAGGTCAAGGTGCACATCGTCACCGGCGCGGTTTCGGCGGCACAGAACGTGATCAAGTGCGTGCGCCGCTGCGGTCTGGAGGTCATGGACCTGAGCCTGCAGCCGCTCGCCTCCAGCCACGCCGTGCTCACCGAGGATGAGAAGGAGCTCGGCGTGTGCATGGTCGACATCGGCGGCGGCACCACTGACATCGCGGTGTTCACTCAGGGCGCGATCCGCCATACCGCGGTGATCCCGGTCGCGGGCGACCAGATCACCAACGACATCGCGATGGCGCTGCGCACGCCGACCTCGGAAGCCGAGGAGATCAAGATCCGTCACGGCGTCGCCATGCATCAGATGGCTGATCCCGAGGAGATGATCGAGGTGCCCGGCGTGGGCGACCGGCCGCCGCGCAAGCTGTCGCGCCAGGCGCTGGCAGACGTGATCGAGCCGCGCGTGTCCGAGCTCTTCGAGCTGGTGCAGGCCGAGCTGCGGCGCAGCGGTTACGAGGAGCTGCTGTCCTCGGGCATCGTGCTCACGGGCGGTTCCGCAGTGATGCGCGGCATGGCCGAGCTGGCCGAGGACGTGTTTCACATGCCGGCGCGCGTGGGTGCGCCGCAATACGACGGCGGCCTGGCCGACGTGGTTTGCCAGCCGCGCTACGCGACCGCGATGGGACTGGTGATGGAAGGTGCCGCACAGCGGCGCAGGGGGCTTCAGGCGCGCGATACACGCAGCGTGAAGCAGGTTTTCGGGCGAATGAAGGCGTGGTTCGAGCGTAATTTCTGAGCGCGCTTTTCGGACGCAATCAATTTGGATGATTGCTGGTTTGTCGTCGCTTATTTAGTAGTAGACTGCGGGTCTGATACTAGATGCGGGCTGACCGGCGTTCGGTGTTGAGCAGGGCCGTCAAATCAGGAGGCGAGGCAAATGTTTGAAATCGTTGAGAAGGAACCGTCCGGAACCGTCATCAAGGTGGTCGGTGTGGGCGGTGCAGGGGGCAACGCGGTCGATCACATGATCCGCGAGGGCGTGAAGGGGGTGCATTTCATCTCCGCCAACACCGACGCCCAGGCGCTGAAGCGCTGTCTGGCTCCGACCAAGGTCCAGCTGGGCAATACCGGCCTCGGCGCTGGCTCGAAGCCCGAAGCTGGCCGTGCGGCTGCGCAGGAGTCGCGCGAGGACATCGCCGCCGCGCTCGAAGGGGCGCACATGGTGTTCATCACCGGCGGCATGGGCGGCGGCACCGGTACCGGCGCGGCGCCGGTTGTGGCCGAGATCGCAAAGGAGATGGGCCTGCTGACCGTGGCCGTGGTCACCAAGCCTTTCGACTTCGAGAACCGTATCCGCGTTGCCGAGAGTGGCATCGAGGAACTCACCCGCCACGTCGATTCGCTGATCGTCGTGCTCAACGACAAGCTTCTCGAGGTCTTCGGCGATGACGCCGGCTTCGAGGAATGTTTCCGCTCCGCGGACAACGTGCTGCGTTCGGCGGTCGGCGGCATCGCCGAGATCATCAATGTCCCCGGCCTGGTGAACGTCGACTTCCAGGACGTCCGCACCGCGATGGCCGAGATGGGCCGCGCGATGATGGGTTCGGCCGAGGCCGCGGGGCTCGATCGCGCCCGCATCGCCGCCGAGCAGGCTGCGGTCTCGCCGCTGCTCGAGGGCACCGAGCTGTCGGGCGCGCGCTGCGTGCTGATCAACATCACGGCCAGCAAGTCGCTGAAGATGTCGGAAGTGCGCGACGCGGTGAAGACCGTGCAGGCCTTCGCCGCGCCGGAAGCCTTCGTGAAATACGGCACCGTGTTCGACGACACCATGGAAGACCGCATCCGCATCACCGTGGTGGCCACGGGTCTGGGCGCGCCGCGTGCCGCGCGCCAGCCGATCATGCAGGTGGTGCAGGGCACGGGTACCTACGGCCCGGCGATTGGCGGCGGCAGTGTCGACATGAGCAACCTGGACGTGCCGGCGGTGATGCGCAGTGGCCGCCGGTCGACGGTCGAGGCGATGAGCACCAGCGGCGTCGGCACCTACGACATCCCGGCCTTCCTGCGTCGCCAGGCAGACTGATCGCGCCGTTCGAAGCCCGCCCGCAGACTGTCGCCTCCAGTCTGCGGGCGGGCTTTTTCATGTGGTTGCTGCTTTGCAACATCCGCTTGCGCAACAGCTTGTGTCCATGGCGGCGATAGCCCGGCCGGTTTTGGGGTGCGTGCTAAAATGACTGATCTGCAAAGGAAAAGAACATGATCAGGCAGCGCACTCTCAAGTCCATCGTCAAGGCCACGGGTGTCGGGCTGCACGGCGGCCGCAAGGTGACGCTGACCCTGCGCCCGGCGGCCCCCGACACCGGCATCGTCTTCCATCGTGTCGACCTCGATCCGCCCCTGACCCTGCCCGCAGACCCCTATGCGGTATGCGACACGCGCATGTGTTCGGGGCTGGAAAAAGGTGGTCACAAGGTCGGCACCGTCGAACATCTGATGTCGGCGCTTGCCGGGCTCGGCATCGACAATCTGCATGTGGAGGTCGATGCGCCCGAGATTCCGATCCTGGACGGCAGTTCGGCCCCCTTCGTGTTCCTGCTGCAGTCCGCAGGGATCGAGGAGCAGAAAGCGCCCAAGAAATTCCTCCGCGTCAAGAAGGCCGTCGAATACGTCGAGGGCGACAAGTGGGTGAAGCTCGAGCCCTACGACGGCTTCAGGCTGTCGTTCTCGATCGTGTTCAACCACCCGGCAATCGACAGCACATCCACCCAGGTCACGATCGACTTCGCCGAGCAGTCCTACGTGCGCGACGTCGCCCGCGCGCGCACCTTCGGCTTCATGCAGGACGTCGAGTTCATGCGCGCGAACGGCCTCGCGCTCGGCGGAAGTCTCGAGAACGCGATCGTGATGGATGAGTATCGCGTGCTCAACGCCGAAGGGCTGCGCTATGCGGATGAGTTCGTCAAGCACAAGGTGCTGGACGCGATCGGCGACCTCTACCTTTGCGGTCATCCGCTGCTGGCAGCGTATTCGGCGCACAAGGCGGGGCACGCGCTCAACAACCAGATCCTGCGCGTGCTGCTCGAAGACAGGGAGGCCTGGGAGATCGTGACTTTCGACCAGGCAGCGTCCACGCCGGCTGCGGTTGCCCACCAGTTCGCGCCTGTGGCGGCCGCGTTCGCCTGAACCCATGAGACCCATTCCCGATCCTCGCCTTGCCGATGCCGACGCCGATGCCGACGCCGACGCCGACGGTCGACAGGCGTCGTGGAGCGCTCTCCTGTGCTGATCATGCGCTTATTGCTGCTGCTTGCCGTGCTGGCGATCGGCGGCTCGGTGATCCTTTGGTCGCTGACGGGAAATCCGCGCTACAAGACCTGGGCCTGGAAGGCTTTTCGCGCGACAGTGGTTGTGCTGTTCGTGTTTCTGGCCTTGTTCGCGATCGAACGCGTTCTCGCTCCGGTCGCCTGAGTCAGCGGGCCTGCGGACCTTGCGCCCAAGGACGGGCGCCTCACTCCCTGCCGCGCCGGATCAGGCGCTCGAGCGAGGCGCGCAGCGGTGAGTCCGGCGGCAGGCTGCTGGCGAAGACGCCCAGCCCGGCCTTGGCCTCGGACGAGATGTGGCGTTCGGTCGGCTGCCGTTGCCACGAGACCTGCTCCGGCGATGCGACCTTGACCTTGATCGTCTGCACGGCGTGCCCCGCAGCGACGAGCTGGTCGAGCAGGCTCGGCAGCATCTGCCGGAGCCGCACCGCAGCAGCGCCGCCGCGGGCGCTCAGGACCAGTGCGCCATCCTTGAGGTTGGCGACCTGGCATTGGCCCTGCAGCTGAGGTGGCAGTGCCAGCTCGAGCGCGCCCTGGATGCGGCGCAGGCGCGCGGCGTGGTCCTGGAGGCGGGCGAGGGCGTCGCCGCTGCCGAGAAAGCGACTGAGCGGGCGGGTCATCGGGAGGGTGTGCGAAGCGTCATGAGGCGGGTGGTTGCGCCATGATAAACTCTCGCCTTTGCCGAATCGACGTCGAACCCAAAACATGATCTCCGGCCTGCTCAAGAAAATCTTCGGTAGTCGCAACGACCGCCTCGTCCGCCAGTACATGTCCACGGTGCGCAAGATCAACGCCCTGGAGGGCGAGATCTCCGCGCTTTCGGACGACGCGCTGCGCGGCAAGACCGCCGAATTCAAGCAGCGCCTTGCCAGCGGCGAAACGCTTGACGCCCTGCTCCCCGAAGCCTTCGCCGTGGTGCGCGAGGCCGGCAAGCGGGTGCATGGCATGCGCCACTTCGATGTCCAGCTCGTCGGTGGCATGGTGCTGCACAACGGCAAGATCGCCGAGATGCGCACCGGCGAGGGCAAGACCCTGGTCGCTACGCTGCCGGCCTACCTCAACGCGCTGTCGGGCAAGGGCGTGCACGTGATTACCGTGAACGACTACCTCGCCAGCCGCGACGCCGAGTGGATGGGTCGCATCTACGGCTTCCTGGGGATGACGACCGGCTGCAACCTGTCGCGCATGTCACATGACCAGAAGCAGGCCGCTTACGCCGCCGACATCACCTACGGCACCAACAACGAATTCGGCTTCGACTACCTGCGCGACAACATGGTGTATGCCGCGCATGAGCGCGTGCAACGCGGCCTCAACTTCGCGATCGTCGACGAGGTGGATTCGATCCTCATCGACGAGGCGCGCACGCCGCTGATCATCTCCGGCCAGGCCGAGGACCACACCGACCTCTACCTCAAGATGAACCAGGTCGCCCCGATGCTCAAGAGGCAGGAAGGCGGCCCGGATGACAAGGAGCTCGTGGGTGAGCCGGGCGACTACACGGTCGATCTGAAGGCGCATCAGGTGCTGCTGACCGAGCAGGGCCACGAGACGGCCGAGCAGCTGCTGGTCCGCATGGGCCTGCTCGCCGAAGGCGCCGGTCTTTACGATCCGGCCAACATCCTGCTGGTGCATCACCTCTACGCCGCCTTGCGTGCGCACGCTCTGTATCACAAGGACCAGCAGTACGTGGTGCAGAACGGCGAGGTCGTGATCGTTGACGAGTTCACCGGCCGCCTGATGCCCGGCCGGCGGTGGTCCGATGGCCTGCATCAGGCGGTCGAGGCCAAGGAGGGCGTGCGCATCCAGGCCGAGAACCAGACCCTGGCCTCGATCACCTTCCAGAACTACTTCCGCATGTACGGCAAACTCGCTGGCATGACGGGCACGGCCGACACCGAGGCCTTCGAATTCCACTCGATCTACGGCCTCGAGACCGTGGTCATCCCGACCAACCGTCCGATGCAGCGCAAGGACGAGAACGACAAGGTGTATCGCACCGCGAAGGAAAAATGGGATGCGGTGATCGATGACATCCGCGCCTGCGTCGAGCGCGGGCAGCCGGTGCTGGTGGGTACCACCTCGATCGAGACCAACGAGTTCCTGTCGGGTGTGCTGAAGAAGGCGAAGATCGATCACCAGGTCCTCAACGCCAAGCAGCATGACAGCGAGGCGCAGATCGTCGCCCAGGCGGGGCGTCCGGGCATGGTCACCATCGCCACCAACATGGCTGGTCGCGGCACCGACATCGTGCTCGGCGGCAACATCGAGAAGCCGGTCGCTGCGGTGCGCGAGGACGCGAGCCTGTCCGACGCCGAGAAGGAGGCGAAGATCGCGACGATGCGCGCCGAGTGGCAGAAGGTCCATGACCAGGTCATCGCGAATGGTGGTCTTCACATCATCGGCACCGAGCGCCACGAATCCCGCCGCATCGACAACCAGCTGCGCGGCCGCTCCGGGCGCCAGGGCGACCCGGGCTCGAGCCGCTTCTACCTGTCGCTCGAAGATCCGCTGATGAAGATCTTTGCCGGCGAGCGCCTGAACGCGATCATGGTGAGGCTGAAGATGCCGGAGGGCGAGGCGATCGAGCACGCGATGGTCACGCGCTCGCTCGAGTCCGCCCAGCGCAAGGTCGAGCAGCGCAACTTCGACATCCGCAAGCAGCTGCTCGAGTACGACGACGTCGCCAACGACCAGCGCAAGGTCATTTACCAGCAGCGCAACGAGCTGCTCGAGACCGAGGACATCACTGACACCATCCGCGCCATGCGCCAGGGCGTGCTGCACGACATCTTCCGCCGCTACGTGCCTGCCGACAGTGTCGAGGAGCAGTGGGAAATCCCCGCGCTCGAGCAGGCGCTGCAGGCGGAATGCCAGCTCAAGGTGCCGGTGGGCGAGTGGATCAAGTCCGAACCCAGCCTCGACGACGAGGCCATCCTCGAGCGCGTCATCCAGGCTGGTGAGGAAACCTACGCCGCCAAGACCGCGATCGTCGATCCGTCGGCCTGGCACCAGTTCGAGCGCAACGTGATGCTGCAGAGCCTCGACACCCATTGGCGCGAGCACCTCGCGGCGCTCGACCACCTGCGCCAGGGCATCCACCTGCGCGGCTATGCGCAGAAGAACCCGAAGCAGGAATACAAGCGCGAGGCCTTCGAGCTCTTCGAGACCCTGCTGGATGCGGTACGCGCCGACGTGACCAAGGTGCTGATGACGGTGCAGATCCGCACCGAGGCGCAGCTGGAGGCCGCCGAGGCGCCGCCGCAGGTCGAGAACGTCAAGTACCAGCATGCAGACTACGACGAGGCACTCGGCAACTCGGGCGAGGCTCAGGGCGGTGCGCAGCCGCAGGTCAATGCAGCGCCCAAGGTTGGCCGCAACGATCCCTGCCCCTGCGGTTCGGGCAAGAAGTACAAGCACTGCCACGGCAAACTGAACTGATCGAAACACGGAGGCGCACATGGCCGTCAACCTCGTCACCCCGAATCCTGCTGACCTCAAGCCCGTCGCGGGCGTCCGCCTCGGCGTCGCCGAGGCCGGCATCCGCAAGGCCAACCGTCGCGACCTTACCGTGATCGAGCTCGCCGCGGGTAGCCGTGCTGCTGGCGTGTTCACCCGCAATCGTTTCTGCGCTGCGCCGGTTCAGGTCTGCAAGGCGCACCTGGCGAGCAGCGCAATCCGCGCGCTGGTCATCAACACCGGCGTCGCCAACGCCGGCACGGGCGAGCCGGGCCTGGCCAATGCGCAGGCCACCTGCGCTGCGCTGGCGCAGCAGATGGGGTTGCGGACGGAGCAGGTGCTGCCGTTCTCGACCGGCGTGATCCTCGAGCCGCTGCCGGTCGATCGCCTGGTCGCCGGCCTCCCGAAAGCCATCGCCAACCTGCGCGCCGATGGCTGGTTCGATGCCGCACACGCGATCATGACCACCGACACGCTGGCCAAGGCCGTGTCGAAGCAGGTGCAGATCGGCGGCAAGACGGTGACGCTCACCGGCATGAGCAAGGGTGCCGGCATGATCAGGCCCAACATGGCGACCATGCTCGGCTTCCTCGCCTGCGACGCTGCGGTCTCGCAGGCGCTGCTCGAGGGGCTGGCCCGCGAGGCAGCCGACCTGTCCTTCAACAGCATCACGGTCGATGGCGATACCTCGACCAACGACTCCTTCATCGTCATCGCCACCGGCGCCGCCGGCAACGCCGAGATCACCGACGCCGCCAGCGCTGACTACAAGACCTTGCGTGACGCGGTGGTCGAGGTCTCGGTTGCGCTCGCGCAGGCCATCGTGCGCGACGGCGAGGGCGCGACCAAGTTCATGACGATCGCGGTGGAAGGCGGCAAGGACCGCGACGAGTGCCGCAAGGTCGGCTATGCGGTGGCGCACTCGCCGCTGGTGAAGACCGCGTTCTTCGCCTCCGACCCCAACCTTGGCCGAATCCTGGCGGCGATCGGCTATGCGGGTATCGATGATCTCGACGTGTCGAAGCTGCGTGTGTGGCTCGGAAACCCGGACGAGACCGTGCTGGTCGCCGAGCTGGGCGGGCGGGCCGCGAGCTACGTTGAGGAGGCTGGCTCGCGGATCATGAAGCACGCCGAGCTGACGGTGCGCATCGACCTCGGGCGCGGTGACGCCGCGGCCACCGTCTGGACCTGCGACTTCTCGTACGACTACGTCAAGATCAACGCCGACTACCGGAGCTGATCACTTCCAGCACCATCGAGCGTGATCCCGTGCTCGTGGCGAGCCACGGGACCCACGGGACTCTTCGCTGCGGGAGGGCAGCCACCCGACCGCTTTTCGGCCCGTCAGCGGCGCCATCCGGCACGCCTGCGTTTCAGGCTCAGTTGCACAGCCCCAGCACGCGCTCTTGCTGCGTGCAGTTCGCCCTCGCCGGCGCGGTGAAGCTGGAAGTCCCTTGCTGGATGCATGTTCGCAGGTGACGTTCGGTCGCGGGGGAGTAGGCCCAGCCCTTGCCGAGCGCGGGCAGTGCGAGTGCGACCTCCTTCCATTTCGGATGGCCATCGGACTGCAGGCGCGGGAAGTTTCTGCACAGTGATTGCGCGAACTGCCGCAGATACTGGACCGTCTCCCAGGGCCATCGCACTCGAATGGCATGCGCCATCTGAAACTTCCTAGAAAAGTCGTTCGCG
>CZCA01002272.1_pt2 | contig 15003 bp, 9 predicted proteins | sample 591981 | NCBI WGS metagenome assembly CZCA01 (sample SAMEA3556810, study PRJEB10932) | anaerobic digester metagenome
GGGGGGGGGGGGGGGGGGGGGGAGGTATCCCTGAGCTGCCTATGCGGCAGTGATCAGTTCCGCGCCCACACCTGGCAGCCGCGCACCTTTTCTGAGCTGCCTATGCGGCAGTGATCCTCGTGCAGGATGTACCAGCCCCGCTTCTCGCTTTCTGAGCTGCCTATGCGGCAGTGATCAGCGCGCCCAGGCCCGGCGGGCACCAGCCCGATTTCTGAGCTGCCTATGCGGCAGTGATCGACGATTCGAACCTGACCGAACTCCAGCGCAATTTCTGAGCTGCCTATGCGGCAGTGATCCGCAGCAGGCCGGTGAGGCGGTCAATCAGAGCTTTCTGAGCTGCCTATGCGGCAGTGATCGGCGCCGCGGCGGCGGATGGCTTCGACTTCGCTTTTCTGAGCTGCCTATGCGGCAGTGATCGAATACGAGATCGAGGCGCGGGCGTATAACGCTTTCTGAGCTGCCTATGCGGCAGTGATCGCAGACGACGCACAGGCCGACGCGCAGGAGCATTTCTGAGCTGCCTATGCGGCAGTGATCCGGCTGCTCGAGCTGTTCAGGGTGCGCGATCATTTCTGAGCTGCCTATGCGGCAGTGATCAGGGTGGGCATCGAGGGTAAGCGCGACCTCGTTTTCTGAGCTGCCTATGCGGCAGTGATCTTGCAGGGTGACGGCCCCGGCGCCCATGGCGTTTTCTGAGCTGCCTATGCGGCAGTGATCGCTCCGGGGCTTATTCGAGCGTGAAGCGGGACTTTCTGAGCTGCCTATGCGGCAGTGATCTACTGGACCGACGCCAACGACTGGGCCGTTGTTTTCTGAGCTGCCTATGCGGCAGTGATCTTCTTCAACCGCGACGGCGTGCATTCCTTCAATTTCTGAGCTGCCTATGCGGCAGTGATCGAGTTCACCGGCGAGATCGTGCAACCCGTTTGGTTTCTGAGCTGCCTATGCGGCAGTGATCTGCGAATTTCCCTCCGTCGCCGATCCATCCGTTTTCTGAGCTGCCTATGCGGCAGTGATCACCCGCAGCGTTGCCGTATCGGTCGTTGCCGTTTTCTGAGCTGCCTATGCGGCAGTGATCGTACGGACGCCACGGCAGAGAGGGGGTGCGCATTTCTGAGCTGCCTATGCGGCAGTGATCCCCTACGGCTGGGCCGACCTGTTTTGGCGTCATTTCTGAGCTGCCTATGCGGCAGTGATCAAGCCAAGCCCCAGCAGCGCAGGAGGGGTTTCTTTCTGAGCTGCCTATGCGGCAGTGATCGTCTGCGGCGCCGGCTGTGAGGGCTGCGGTGGTTTCTGAGCTGCCTATGCGGCAGTGATCCGCAAAGCTGGGAACGATCAGTGGGTGCCACTTTTCTGAGCTGCCTATGCGGCAGTGATCAGCACGATGCTGCCTGATGCAGTCCAGACGCTTTTCTGAGCTGCCTATGCGGCAGTGATCATGGCCGCGAAGTCCTTGACGAACGCTTTCGCTTTCTGAGCTGCCTATGCGGCAGTGATCGCGCCGCGTGCGCGCTGCCGTGCAAATCACCAATTTCTGAGCTGCCTATGCGGCAGTGATCTACGCCAAGGCCGCGGCCGATGCGATGGACCATTTCTGAGCTGCCTATGCGGCAGTGATCTAGCCGGGAATTACTGGAACCTTCTGATTATTAAAGAGCAGGATGGGGAAAACCGTCGGGGACCAAAAATATGATGATGTTCATAACACATTGATTTTTGGTCTATTTTTATTTTCTTTTCAAAAAGGGTCTAGAACCACGGGACAGTTGCATTCGCGGCTAGGCCATAGCTGCCGAATTCACCACGCACAGCGACCGAGCTAGGTTCCAGATGCTCGATGAACAGCTTGAAGCGCTGAGACGTCGTCCGGCTCGCCATTTCGACATACGGAAGATCGAGCAACCTGGCAGCGGTGTCCGGGATTGCCGCTTGTGCAGCCTCAGCACTGACCGACTTGCGTGCGATGAGTCGTCGGCGCAGGCGTTCCGGACTGCTCTTGGCCTGCACCCTGCGCACAATACAGTGCATGACGTTGGGCGGTACTGCCCTGATCGGCGTGATCTCGATGTGGTCCTGCATGCCTTGAGTCCATCGGACGGTCATCAAGCGTTCGAGGCTTTCCTTGCTGCCGTGCAGGCGCAGCCGTTTTCCGAGCGTTCGCCTGTTCTGCGCAACTTCTGGAAAGCTGACGCCGATATCACGTCCAGCATGATGGACCAACCCCCGGTGCAGTTTGGAGAACAGAGCGTTCATCAGCGTTGTCGCCGGAAACTCAGGATCGGGTAGCACGGTGATGTCGATGTAATGATCCATGCTTAGCCTGCCTCCCCAAATACCCCGCCACGAACCAGCGTGGCGATGACAAAGTGCTGCTGCTCCACTGGCGGCGCTTGGTCCTTGATGATCCAGCTGTCGAGCAGGTTGTAGAAGTCGAGCTTCTGCTTCGGCTGGCGGTAGGCTTTGCCCTGAGTGGTGACGGAGCCATACGGTTCGACGGCGATCGGCCCCATTTCGTCGGCGCCTTCGTACCAGGTGTCGATGGTGCGCAGGGCGTTGCCGATCTTCTGCGAGTGGATGCCGGCGATGTTGTTTACCTGGTAGAGCGTTTTGCTCTTGTCACCCCGGCCGCGGTCGAGGATGAGTTCCTGCGACGGGAAGACTTCCTGACCGGCGCCGATGCGGACGAAGGCGGTAACTTGCAGCAGCACGTGTCGCTGCCCGGCTAGCCCGTCGGAGATCAGGCGGGCGAGGTCATCGATGGCACCGGCGCCTTCGGCAGGGGCATCGAAGCTGCGCAGCGGGAGCGCCAGGGCGTCGAAGGTCCAGGTCTCCTGCGGTGCGCCACTCACCAAATGGGCGACGCGGACTTCCACCTGCTCCGCGCCGATGCGGTTGCGCCACAGAAAGCGGCCGTTGGCGAGGTTGAAGGCATAGCGGCGACCGAGTTCGCCGAAGCCCTGGGTGTCGACATAGCCGCGGACGGTGTCTAGCAGCTTGTTCAGGTAGTCGGCGTCATTGCAGGCGGAGGGCTTGCCCGTGCCGCCCAGCACGCGCAGCGTGAACACGACCTTCAGGGTGTCAGCACCGCTGGGCAGGGTGGCGACATCGACTGTCTGCAGGTTGGGGTTTTCGATCGCGGCATCGAGCTTGGCGGGATCCTGGTCCTTGGCTTTCAGGCGGTTGGAAATGGTGCCGCGTACGGATTTCTCGCGGATGGAAACGACTTCCCAGTCTTGGGTGGTGTCCCGCTGATCCCAGTTGCCGGCGTAGAACAAGGCGTCGGAGGGGTCGAGTTTGCGTTCGAAGGCGAGTACGGAAGCGGTCTTGAGTGTCATGGTCTGGATTCCTTTTGATATGGGTTCGATGCGTTCAGGCGGACTTCAGGGATTCGAAGTCGTTACGGCAGCGGTACAGGCCCGCAACTGGGTCGGTGCTGGCGTACCAAAGGAGTTGGTTGGCGTTGTCCAGCCGGTGCGGGCTGATCCACTGGCCGATGGAGTAAAGGCTTTCGACGAAGCGGAACGGCGTGTCGCGGTCGCGCGCGCTTTCCACCTGTCCCGCCGGCAACAGCTCGGACAATGCGCCGAAGCCGACCGGGATCGGTACGATCCAGCCCGGGCGTGACTCGGGCTTCCATTCGACCTTCGCCGTTGCAGCGGACGACTCGTCCGACGCGGAGTCGGGTAGAACCGGGTGCCAGTTGAAGCGTGAAAGGTCGAGCAGGGCATCCAGCGCCGTGCTCTCCGGTGCGGCTTCGCGTAGTTGATCGAGCCGCGCGTGCAGCAGATCGTCCCGGCACACCAGCGCGAAACCCGGCAGCCAGCGCCGGCGCAGATGACGGAAGCGGCGGCGAACGTCCTCGGCATCGTCGCCGAAGCGCAGGAGTGCCGGGCGACTGAGCCAGTCGCCGCTGGGCAGAACACTACCGCCCGCGATGCGCATGCCGGCCAGCTCAAAGGCAACGGTCTGGGCGATGGCGTCGTGCGCGCGTTCGTCGAGTTCGACAAAGCCGCCGCTGATGCCGAAGACCAGCGTGATCTCCATGTGCATGCGGCCTTCCTCGACGATGGCCGCGCTGCCGCCATCCTTGTCCACCGGGTTGCGCGTCAGGCGAAAGGCCTTCACATAGCCGCCCTCGGTGACCTGTTCGTCGAAGTCATGACAGATCACGCCGACGCTGTCGAAGGCAAGCGGCAAGTCGTGGGCTTCCAGCTTGCGGGCGAGCGCCCACATGAGGCCGAGGAAGGCGGTCATCGAGGGGAAGCCGTGGGTCAGCGGGCTGGAGATGGCGTTGGCGTTCTGCACGCGCAGGCGCGGCAGGATCAGCAGGCCGTCGCTATGGGGCAAGGTATTCATTGCACGGCCTCCCGAACCGGAATGTAGGTCGGCACATCACCCTCGACCCGCAGCGTGTGCAATCTGCCAGCCCAAGCCGTGTGGAGCAGCAGCTCGTCGCGCCAGTGGCGGCCCTCGATATCGCCCAGGGGCAAGCTCTGCCCGAGTTCGTGGTTCAGCCAGTTGCCAAAGCGGCGACCGATCTCGACGGGCCAGTCCATGAGGTGCCAATCTGAGTGGAACTTGGTGCCGGAAGCTTCTTCCTCTATTGCGCGCCCGGGGTCCAACCACAGCCGTTCTGCCTCGACCAGCCGGCAATCCGTATCGCGCGTCCAGCCAGCGGGCAGGGTGGCTTGCAGGGGATGGGCGAAGTCGACCAGTTCGTCGATCAGCCGATCGAGCAGGGCATCGCGGCGGTTGCGGGTTTCCATGGTTGAGGGCGGGTCGCTCTCGAGGAAATCCCGCAGGACGCGCACCGTGGCCCGCACCTCCCGAATCCGGCCGAACCGGGGGAAAACCGATTCGGCGAACAGCGGCGCTTTCAATGCACGTGTCTGCCACTTGGGCGGACGCGAGGCCAGCAAGTAGTTGTTGCCCCCGCGTTCGCTGTTCAACTGGCTGATGTTCTGCGGCTTGGTGCCGCCGAACTTCTGCACGGCAAGGTCGGGATATTCGCGATAGCCGGTGTCGTGGTCGCGTTGGGCGTAGCGCGCCTGGCGCGCGAGTTTGCCGGCCTCGCCGAAGCGGTCCTCGTTGATGGTCTGGAAGACGGCGTGGGCCAGCGCGCTCGAATACAGCGGCGCGAGCAGGTGATACTGAGCGTCGTCGGCGGGGTCTTCACCCGCCAGCCAGTAGAGCTGCTTGGCCAGGGCGTGCGAACTCGGCGTGGCGCTGCGCGGGGCGGTGATGCCGATGAACGCGGTCAGCCATTCGCCTGCCCGATCGGCGTCGTCGCTGAGCGCGCCGAGCAGGTCGGGGTCGCCGTCCTGCATCCAGGCGAGCAGGGGGCGCCCGTTCACCGCCAGCTTCAGCAGCTTGAAGACGTCCAGTGCGGCGGCGTTACCGACGACGTCGCTGCTGAAGCCCTGTCCCAGGACGTGACTGCCGACTTCCCGGTGCGCGGGCAACTCGTCGGGGGCGCGGAAGAGGTTGGTGCCGCGGGCGTCGGGGTGGATGGGCTTGAGGGTGTGGGTGACAATCTGGATCTGCGCCACGCGCCGGGCGGCGTCGGCCAGCCAGGTCTCGCGAGCGTGCTGAGCAATCAGCTCGTCACGTTTCGGGTCGTCGGGTGGAAGCTTGTCCAGCTTGGCGTCGAGGCGCTCCTTGAGGAAGTGCTCGATGGCGTTGCGGAAAGCGGCCTGGTGTTCGGGGGAAGTCTTCATGACGCACCCTCAGGACCGCTGTTTCGGATACTTGGACGTGATTGCATTCTTCTCCTCCCCTTGGTCAAATGCGGTTGCTGATTCAATTCACTGGTGATCCATGAAGCCTTCGGATGCACTTCGGCATCGGGAGCAATCGATCCGCGAAGCGGTCGCGCGCTTTCGTGTGCGCAATCCCCGGGTGTTCGGCTCGGTCCTCCATGGCACCGACAAGGATGGCAGCGACCTCGATCTGCTCGTCGATCCGCAACCCGGAACGACCCTGTTCGACCTGGGTGGTCTGCAGGTCGAACTCGAAGACATGCTGGGCGTTCGGGTTGATGTAGTGACTCCCCGCGATTTGCCTGCACGGATTCGTGCACGAGTCATTGGGGAAGCCCGCCCGCTATGAAGAGCGCGGAACGTCTGGCGCTTTGGATCGAGCAGATGCACGAAGCTGCGGGGGATGCATGCCGTTATGTCGACGGACTCGACTTTGCAGCCTTCGAGAGCGACAAGCGGACGCAGCAGGCGGTCGTGCTGAATCTGCTGTTGATCGGGGAAGTGGCGTCGAGAATTGCCGACAGTGCTCCCGACTTCATCGCGGCACACCCTGACATTCCGTGGGCTGCGATGCGCGGCATGCGCAACCGGATTGCCCACGGCTACTTCGAGCTTGATATCGAAGTGGTGTGGGATACCGTTCGTGACGCCGTGCCCGAACTTGCCCGGAAGCTGCCAGGACTCTTGCAGGCGGCGGGTGAGTTCGACGCCGAATGAGTGAATGTCATGTGTTGTCACGTTCCTCACCGAGCCCTCGTAAATCCCAGCGCTGAATGGAACCGCCAGCCCTGAGGGTTCTCGGGTAGCGTCACTGAACCGTAGCGCCCAGCGCACACTTCCAGCGTCATGTCCCGTTCCTCGGCCAGCGCCCTAAGTGCGGTCATGTAGTCGGTAACACCCCACGGCGTTACGCGTGTACCGGCTACCCGCTCATCAGCGATGCGGTGGTTCCGACCGTCTTCGATCCTCACGTACAGCTTGCGATAGCGCTCCTCTGCGGGCGCGATGCGATGGAGGGCGTAGTCCTCGCCTTCCTCGTCGGGCAGCAGGACGACGTCCACCTTGGGTTCGGGGTCGTAGCGGAAGGGCTGTTGCTGGGGCAGTACGGCGGTCAGCGAGACGCCGGGCCGCAGCCAGTGAGTCGTGGCATTGATCGACGATTTCGGCTTTACCCCTTTCTTCAGTCGATGCTCACTGATCACCTCGTTGCTTGACTGCGGTCGCATTTGGAATTGGATGCGTGCATGCTCGAGGTCTACCAGTCTCGCCGTCGGCTGCAGCGCTTCGTCCGGCTTGGGCAGGATGCGCGGGCGGGCGTCTATGACCTCGCGTTGTTCGGCTTCGAGCAAGTCCGCGAGCGAATGGGACTGCAGCTTGAAACGGGGCTCGTGCATCTCGAAGCCCGGCTTGCAGTAGGCGGGTTCGCCGGGGTGCTCGAAGTGGCGCAGGTTGCTGTCCAGCACCATCAGGTTGGGCGTGTCTACCGCGCCCGGGCGGTGGCGGCGGATGCGGCCGGCGAGCTGGATCAATGAGCGCATCGAGGACGGTTCGACCACCGCCCAGTCGTAGTCGTGGTCGCGCCCGACTTCGGTGACCGGACTGCCGAGCACGATGAAGAGGTGGTCGGATTCCGGGTTGGCATCAAGGCGGCTGCGGATTTCCGGCAGCGCGAAGACGGCGTCAGCCTTGCGGCGGTTGAGCGCGGCGTCCAGGCGGTGCTCGATGGCAGAGCGGATCAGCAACGGATATTGCGAGTGATAGGTGCAGAGGTGTATCCGCGTGTTGTCCGGTGCGCCGAGGGCGTAGAGGGATAGGGCGACGTCGACCAGCGGATCGATGTTGGCCATGCGGATGAGGCCGAAGCTGACGCGCTTGCCCGATTGCGGGTCGATGGTGTGGTGTGTGGCGTGCAGGCTCAAGGCCGCGTCCCGCATGGTCGCGGCCATTGTGGAACGCAGTAAATCCTGCGCCTTTCCTGCGAGCGGAAGCGGCAGGAGTTCGGCGCGTCGTCGCGCGGCCTCCTTGGCGAGGCGCGCATGACGACGCTGGGCAAACACCAACTGCTGCGCGGCAAACGCGTCGCCCTCGCCACAGTCGTGCCGGGTCTGGTCGAACTCATCCACCCACATGCAGCACACCTCGGGGGCGGTGCCGGGCCGTTCGCCGCGATTGCGCTGGAACCACCGCCGCCCGTCGAGATAGGCTTCGAACAGACCTTGCACCAGTGCTGGCGGCAGAGTGGCGGACGAGAGCAGCACGCGGCTGCCGAGCAGTCCGGCCCAATGCACCAGGCGGGCGAGGGCGGGCAGGTCGTCGATATCGAAGTCATCGGGCTCGTCCAGCACCAGATCGCCGCTCATCAGGCGCAGCATCGGCGCGATCTGGCCGCCGCCGCGCTGGCTTTCGGTGGCCGGGGTCAGGTGGTCGATGGTGCACACGAGCAGCGGGGCGGCGATCAGCGCATGGATGCGCGGGTCGTGAGACAGGCGTTGCAGCAACGGGTGGGCGGTGGTGCCCTCGAACACCACGCCCGCGTCCTCCGGTAGCAAGGCCTGGGTGGAGGCTGACCCGCTTCGCTCGGCGAGTTGCTCGTAGTGCTCGAACAGTTCGCGGTTGGCGGCGCCGCCGACGCGGATCGCCAGCGCATCGTCCGATAGCTGCAGTTCGTCGCGGAAGGCGCGTCCGGTCTGCAGCGTGAGGGTACGCAGGCCGAGCGCGAAGGCGCAGCGCAGCCCGCGGGACGGGTCGGTGAGCGCGTTCATGATGCGCGCGTTGGCCAGCGTCTTGCCGCAGCCGGTGGAGGCCATGTTGACGATGAATGCGCCGCGGCGGCCGGCGGATTCGCGCATGGATTCGGCAAGCTCGGCGGCGCGGTCCTGCCAGCGGAAACGGGCGTCGGCGCTGCGCTTGCGCAAGCCCTTGTGGCGGACCAGTCGGGGCAGGTGATGCTCGAATCCAGGCAGCGCGTGGGCGACCATGCCCGTGTGCCGGGCGACGCCGAGCAGGTGCTCGTCGAGGGTTTGATTGAACTTGCCGGTCTTGCGGTCGGTATTGGCGAACAGCGGATAGGCCGGGTTGAGATCGCTGCGGGCAGCTGGGTCGGTGAGGCTGGAATAGTGGTGATCCGCCAGCATCAGGGCAAGTCGGCCGAGATGCATCAGGTACGGGTCATGCAGCCAGTCGCGCGCATCCGCGCTTTGCACGATCGGCAGCAGCCGGCGTGCCACCCGCGCCGCGCGCTTTCGCCAGACATCGGTCGTGACCGGAAGGCCGTGGGGAAATTGCCAGTGGGCCTGGATCGGGTCCTTGTCTGTTCCGTGTGCAATTTCGTTCCAGTTCGCGTCCACCTTTTCCAGGAGCTTGTCCAGTTGAGCGGTGCTCAGATCGGCAACGCGCGCACCCAGCCACTTCCATTGCCTATCGGCATCCATGGTCGGCATCACCGGCAGACGGTGATGGGTCAGGACCAGCCACGCGACGACTTTCGCCAAGGGGGGGAGAACGGCGAACGGCTTGTTGTCTTGTGCTGCGATGTCGAGCCCATCACGCAGTCGGTCTTCGCACAGGCGCGCTGTCCAGCTCTGGTCGTCGTCCGCAGACGGGGCAATCAGCCGTTCCAGCCATTCGGCGTCGGTGCTGTCGCCGACGAAAGCCTGAAACAGACGCAGCGACACCCATTCGTGGCGATACAGGTTGCGCTTGGTCGGTCCCGTCGCCGTAAGCCGTTGCTGAAAGGCGAGGGAGGCCTTGCCCAGGTCGTGCAGCAGCGCGGCGAGCGAGGCCAGCAGGTGAATGATGGTCAGGCTGTGCCAGTCGTTTTCCGATTCAGCACGCAGCACGTTGCGCCGCGTCGAGTTCGTTGGCGTTGCCCCCCGTTCGCTGAACTGCCGCGCATCGCCCACGATCCACAGGAACTCGCTGTGGTCCTTGCCGCGTATCCAGTGGCAGGCCACGGCGGTGTTCTTGCGCGCGGACTTGCGCAGCAGGCGGCGCAGCGTTTCCAGCCCGGCCTGGGTGATCGGGGTCTGCCAGGTGCGGTCGCCACGGCGCTCGGCGAACTGGTCGAGGATGCGCCGGGTTTCGGTGAGTGCGTTCTTGGTGCATTGGGAAATGAGCAGCACGTTCATGCGGCGCGCTTCCCGGTTTCGGTGGCGATTGACTTCAGCGTGTCGATCATGAAGTCGAGCGATTCGGTCTGGACCAGGGCCTCAATGCAGCAGTCGCGAAACTCCTTTTCGCTGTCGCCGCGCATCGCAGAGACGAAGGCCTGCGGCAGGATCACCGCGTCCTTGACCAGATCGGCGACGTCGAACACCAGTCCGCCGCGCCGCGTCTTGCCGTGCAGCACGGCCAAGCCATGCGGCAGGCCGAGCACCCATGTGGCGGTGGCGCCCAGCCCGTAGGCGAGGTAATTCCCGTGGTCGAGGAAGCGGTTCGCCGGGTCGCCGCCGCTACCTCTCTTGGCTCGCGTGAACTCCCCGTAGTCCGTCGCATCGCAAGCGATCTTGAACAGTGTCTTGGTGAGGCGAGCCTCTTCCGTTAGCAGGGCAGTGTTGTCCGGCGCCGAGTCGATGGCGAGTCGAGAGGCCTTGAGCGCGGCCTCGAGTCTCTTGTCCGGAACTGTGAAACCTGCTTCACCGAGCGCGCGGTTGTTCAACCAATGCTCGGAGATGCGGGCCAGTCGCGCTTGCTGGATAGCTTTGGCCGCGCAAAGACGTAGCTCGTCGTGGAACCAGAAGCGGACCCACCACTGCAAGTATTCGGTTGGGCGATATTCGCTTTGCGGTGAAAACCACGCGACGTCAAAGTCGACCTCGTTTGCAGTGAAGAGTGGCGTACCTCCGCCGCCGCAAAAACCCACCAGTACGCCTGCCTTTGCAAGTTCGCGCATGGCGGCCTGCGTGATCGAGGTTCCTGTCCCGAGCAGGATCGTCGTGGTGTTGGCGATGGGGATGTTCCAGTAGAGGGAGCGATTGCCTTCTTCCGTGATGTACTCAACCCTGCCGCCATTCACCAGTACGCGGCAGTGTTCGAGGTAGTAGAGGTTCGCGCGTTTCGAGTGCAGGATGGTCTTGAGATCGGACGGGGAGAGATCTGTCATTCGCTGTCTGCATTGGTGTCTTGAGAACGCAATTTGCATTTGCAGAAAGTATAAAGCCGAGCGACTGCTCGGCTTTGATCTTGGTGCCCAAGTTGACGACCGGGCGGACGCCCCGGACGTCAGCGAGGGGGCTCGACTGCTCCGTCCAGGCCTACCCCGCCGTCCCCAGCCTCACCCGCTGCACCGGCACCCAGGCGATGAAGGCGACCGCGGCACTGCAGAAGGCCACGCCGATCACCATCGGCAGCGCGCTGCCGTCCATGTTGGCACCCACCCAGTAGGCGGCGCCGAACGCCACCAGCATCATCAGGAAGCCGGTGATCGCCGATGCGGCGCCGGCGGTCTTGGGGAAGGGCGCGATCGCGCCGCTCTGGCCGCAGGGCTGGTGCACCCCGTGGCCGAGCATGAAGATGAAGGCGGGCACCATGATCGTCCACACCGTGGTCAGCCCGGCGAGCGCGAAGGCCAGCATCAGCCCCCCGCCGCCCAGCGACAGGGCGCCGCCGATCATCACGCTGCGCTGCACGCCGAAGTGCAGGATCATGCGCCGGCACAGCATGGTGCCGGCGATATAGAAGGCCGAGAGCAGGAGCAGCAGCACGCCGTAGAAGCTCGGCGAGGTGCCGAGCAGGTTGATGAACACGAAGGATGATGCCGACAGGATGCAGAACAGACCGCCGAAGGACGCGGTGCACAGCGAGGCGTAGGTCCAGAAGCTGCCATTGCTGACGATGCCGCGCGCGGTGCGCAGCAGCACGGCGGGTTGCAGCGCCTCGGGGTGGCGCTCGTGCAAGGTTTCCTGGAAGTAGCGTGCGACTACGAACAGCGTCAGCGCACCCATCACCGTGAGCGCCAGCAGCGTGGCGCGCCAGCCGAACCACTCAGCCAGGAGGCCCCCGATCCAGGGGCTGAGACAGGCGGCCACACCCAGGCCCGACAAGCCCTTGCTCATTGCACGAGCGCCTTCCAGCGGCGGGTAGAGGTCGCGCACGATCGCCCGTGCACACACCGTGCCGGCGCCCATGAAGGCGCCCTGCAGCACGCGCCAGAACACCATCACCTCGATCGAGCCGGCTAGCGCGCTGCCGATCGCAGCCAGCGTGTAACCGACGAGGCCGATCAGCAACACCCGGCGGCGTCCGACCCGGTCGGATAGCGGGCCCCAGAACAGCTGCGACGCGCCGAAGGCGAGCAGCAACGCCGTCAGGGTCAGCTGCGCCTGCGCGGGCACCGCGCCGAAGCTGGCGGTGAGCGCGGGCAGGGCGGGGAGGTAGAGGTCGGTGGTGATCGGCTGCAGGCCGAGCAGCAAGGACAGGATCAGGATGACAAGCGGTGAAGACATGGATGTCACGTGAAATCGAGAATGAAAAAAATTATCGAGAAAATAGCATGGGTGATGCGTGTTGGTGCTGTTTATACATGGGCGCCTGGGTCTCTCAGCCGTTCCAGCATACGTGAGCGCATCGGCCCCTGCCGCGCACCGCGCTTGTGCACTGCACACCAAGATGGTGCATCCGCAGGCGCGTGCCTCGATTACAAGCTCATGATCAATAACGATTTACGTGCTGGCGCGACGTTTGCTTCGAGCAGGCCAGCACAGCGTCCGACCCGCCAGCGCCGGCGGGTTGAATTGGCAACGGAGTCATGCGCTGGAAATTCACGCGCCCACGGTGCGTACGATGCATGACTCTGGAGCCCTACATGGACGAGACATCCCGCTTTCAGCCCGGCGCCGGTTCGATGAAAGCGCACCCCGAGATCGAGGCTGCGGAGACCCTGATGGAAACCAAGGCCACCTGTCCCTACTGCGGCGTCGGCTGCGGCGTGCTGATCGAGCACGACGGCGCGCGCATCACCGGCGTGCACGGCGATCCCGCGCACCCGGCCAACTTCGGGCGCCTGTGCACCAAGGGCTCCACGCTGCACCTGAGCGCCCGCCCGGAGACCCGGCTGCTGTACCCGGAACTGCGCGCGACGCGCGGCGAAGTGCGCCAGCGCGTGGGCTGGGACGCGGCGATCGGCGTGGTAGCGCAGCGTTTCGCCGAGGCCATCCGTACGTACGGGCCGGATTCGGTCGCCTTCTACATCTCCGGCCAGCTGCTGACCGAGGACTATTACGTCTTCAACAAGGCGATGAAGGGCCTGATCGGCAGCAACAACGTCGACAGCAACTCGCGCCTGTGCATGTCGAGCGCGGTCGCCGCCTACAAGCAGACGCTGGGCGCCGATGCGCCACCCTGCGCCTACGAGGACTTCGACCACACCGACTGCCTGCTGATCGCCGGCGGCAACCCGGCCTATGCGCACCCGGTGGCCTTCCGCCGCATCGAGGACGCGAGGAAGGCGCGCCCGCACATGAAGCTGATCGTCATCGACCCGCGCCGCACCGACACCGCCGCCGCGGCCGACCTGCACCTGGCGCTGCTGCCCGGCACCGACATCTGGCTGTACAACGCGATGCTGCACGTGCTGCTGCGCGAAGGCCTGATCGATGCGGCCTTCATCGCCGCCCACACCGAGGGCTTCGAGGCCCTGCGCACGCACGTGGCGGCGGTGACGCCGACCGTGGCCGCCGAGAAGTGCGGCCTCGACGCGGCGGCCATCGTCACCGCCGCGCGCTGGTGGGGGCGGGCGCCGGCGGCGATGTCGCTGTGGTGCCAGGGCCTGAACCAGTCCACGCACGGCACGCACAACAGTGCGGCGCTGATCGCGCTTTCGCTCGCCACCGGCAAGATCGGTCGTGCCGGCTGCGGCCCGTTCTCGATGACCGGCCAGCCCAACGCCATGGGTGGGCGCGAGGTCGGCGGCCTGGCGAACCTGCTGTCCGCCCACCGCGATCTCGCCAACCCCGCGCATCGCGCCGAGGTCGCGCGCCTGTGGGGCGTGGACAGCGTGCCGGACAAGCCCGGCCTGACCGCGGTCGAACTGTTCCGCGCCGCCGCGGAGGGGAAGATCAAGGCCTTGTGGATCGCATGCACCAACCCCGCGCAGTCGCTGCCCGAGCAGGCGCTGGTGCGCGCGGCGCTGCAGCGCTGCGACTTCGTCGTGCTGCAGGAGGCCTACCGCAGCACCGAGAGCGCGCCCTTCGCCGACCTGATGCTGCCGGCCGCGACCTGGGGCGAGAAGGAAGGCACGGTCACCAACTCCGAGCGTCGCATCACCCGCGTGCAGCGCGCGCTGCCGCCGCCGGGCGAGGCGCGCGCGGACTGGCGCATCGTGTGCGATTTCGCGCAGGCGCTCGCACCGCTCATCGGCAAGCCGCAGGCGGCGGAACTGTTCGCCTATGACAAGGTGGAGGACATCTTCGCCGAGCACGTGGCCAGCACCGCCGGGCGCGATCTCGACATCACCGGGCTCGACTACGCCGTGCTGGAAGGCGCCGGGCCGCAGCAGTGGCCGTTCCCGGCGGGGACGGCGGTGGCCGACGCGGCGCGCCGCGCGCGGCTCTATGCCGATGGCCGCTTCCCGACCGCCAGCGGTCGTGCGCGCTTCGTCGTGCCGGTGGGCGAGACCACGGCGGAGCAGGCCGACGGAGACTATCTGATCCGGCTCACCACCGGGCGCCTGCGCGACCAGTGGCACGGCATGAGCCGCACCGGCAAGGTCGCGCGTCTGTACAGCCATGTGGACGAGGCGCGCATCGAGCTGCATCCGGCCGATCTGCGCATGTTCCAGGTGCAGAGCGGCGAGCTGGTGAAGGTGTCGAGCCGGCGTGGCGAGATCGTGCTGCGCGCGGTGGCCTCGGACGAGGTGCGTCGCGGCCAGGCCTTCGTCGCCATGCACTGGGGGCGCAACGTGCTCGGTTCGGCAGGTATCAACGAATTGATGGCGGGCGACTTCGATCCCTTCTCGAAGCAGCCCGAGCTCAAGCACGCCGCGGTGCGCATCGACAAGGTCGAGCTGCCCTTCCAGTTGCTGCTGATGCGGGTGGAGACCGGAGAGCGTGCCGCCACCGAACTTGCCGAGGCGCTGGTGCCCTGGCTGGCGCGCTTCGCCTACGCCTCGCTCGCGCTTGCCGGCCGCGACGAGGCGGCGGTGGTCATGCGCGTGGCGCACGACCAGCCGATCCCGTCCGCCTGGCTGGACGAACTAGACGCACTGGTCGGGCTGGACGTGGATGCGGCGCTGAGCTATTCGGACGCC
>CZCA01001945.1_pt1 | contig 14989 bp, 12 predicted proteins | sample 591981 | NCBI WGS metagenome assembly CZCA01 (sample SAMEA3556810, study PRJEB10932) | anaerobic digester metagenome
GCCTCGAGCTGCAACCCCAGCGGCGCGTCGGCAGCCGGATCCGACAGCTCGACCAGCACCGCCCACGCCGGCGCGCCAGGCAGCGGATCGCGCGCGCCGGGGATGTGCTGCAGCACCAGTTCAAGCGCCTTGCGTCCGACAAGCTCGAAGGCGCTCACCCGGTCGCCGCAATTCGCGCGTAAAAGCCCGAGCAGGCGCACGGCAGCGGCAGGATCCGGAATGGCCACCCAGGCGGTCACCCGACTGCGGATGGCCGGGAAGAGCTTGAGCACCGCCGCAGTGACGATGCCGAGCGTGCCCTCGGCGCCAATAAAGAGCTGCTTGAGATCGTAACCGGTGTTGTCCTTGCGCAGGCCACGCAGGCCGTCCCAGATACGGCCGTCGGGCAGCACCACCTCCACACCGAGGACCAGCTCGCGCGTGTTGCCGTAGCGCAAGACCTGCACCCCGCCAGCGTTGGTCGACAGGTTGCCGCCAATCATGCAGCTGCCCTCAGAGGCCAGCGCGAGCGGAAATAGCCGCCCCGCCGCCGCCGCCGCCGCCTGAACCGCTGCGAGCGTACATCCGGCCTCGACGGTCAGCGTGTCGTTATCGGTATCGATCGCGCGGATGCGATTCAAACGGGCCAAACTGATCAGGACAGCGGCGCCGTCCGCCAGCGGGGTGGCGCCACCACACAGGCCGGTGTTCCCGCCCTGCGGCACCATCGGTACACCAGCTGCGGCACAGGCACCAACAACCGCCGCCAGTTCGTTGCGATCGCGCGGGCGCACCACCGCACGCGCACTGCCATGGTACCGCCCGCGCCAATCGCTCAGAAAAGGCGCCATATCCGGTCGCGAGTCGAGCACATGGGCCACGCCCACGATCTCACGCAGGGTGGCGAGCAAGGGGTCCGTCATCGCATTCTCACTCGTTGCTGGCGCCGACCAGTTCGCGCAGCAGCGGTCGCACGCGTGCCACCGCTGCCACACCCTCGGCAATCGCCTCGTCAGCGCGGTGATAGTCCATCAGCCCAAGCTGCGAAACCCGCGGCGAAATGAGCAGATCGGCCGGCTCGCCAGCCAGACGGCTGCGCGCAATGCGGACCTGCATGATGTTGATGCTGGAGCTGATCACCGATATGAGCGAAGGCAGGTTGTTGCCACTGTCCGCCACCGGGGTTGACGCCGCTGCGGCGGATTCGGCGTTAAAACCGAAGCGCGCGAGCAGGCGTTCGGTCCATCCGGCTTCGGTTTCCTCCAGCGGTGCGGGCTCGACCGCCGAGCGCCGAATGGCACGCCCCACCATATCCGAGCCGAGATCCACCGCGATCACGACGTCCGCCCCCATCGCCCGACACAGCGAGACCGGCACCGGATTCACGAGACCACCATCGATCAGTGTGCGCCCCTGGTGCAGCACCGGCGTCATCAGCCCCGGAAGCGCAATCGATGCACGCACCGCAGCCGAGACGCTACCCTCGTGCAGCCAGATCTCGCGGCCGGTGGCGAGCTCGGTGGCGACGCAGGCGAAGCGTTGGTCGAGCTCGGTGAAGTCGCGGTCGACGAAATTGCGCTCGAAGAAGTCGATCAGCTTCTGACCCTTGATCAGACCGCCACGCAATGACACGTCGAGCAGCGACACCACGTCCTGCCACTTGAGCGTTTCCGCCCAACGCACCAGCTTGTCGAGGTCGCCGGATGCGGCTGCCGCGCCGACGAAGGCGCCGATGGAGCAGCCCGTGATGATCTGCGGGACCACGCCTTCGCGCGCAAGCTCCTGAAGCACGCCCAGATGAGCCCAGCCTCGTGCGGCACCGCTTCCCAGCGCGAGCCCGATCACCGGGGCCTTTGTGTCAGTTTTCGCGCACGCCAGGCCCATCGCCCCAAGGACACCCGCACCGCTCATCGCAGCGCCCTGCCCGGCAGACACACGGAGGCCTCAGTCGAGGCGTTCGGCGTAGAGATCGTGCACATCGCAATCGGTGATGCGCACCCGGACGAAGTCGCCCGGCGCCAGGCCTTCGGCATCGGGGATGATGACCAGACCGTCGATCTCCGGAGCGTCGCCAGGCGAGCGTGCGAGGGCGCCTTCTTCATCGACCTCATCGACGAGCACGGTCATCTCGCGATCGATCCTGGCCTCGAGGCGCTGGGTGGAGATGTCCTCCTGGAAGTCCATCAGGCGGGCGCGCCGCTCCTCGCGCACCTCGTCCGGCACCGTGCCGGGCAGCTCGTTGGCAGCCGCGCCCTCGACCGGCGAGTATGCGAATGCGCCTACGCGATCGAGCTGCGCCTCTCCGAGGAAATCGAGCAGCATCTCGAAGTCTTCTTCGGTCTCGCCGGGGAAGCCGGTGATGAAGGTCGAGCGGATGGTCAGGTCCGGGCAGATGCTGCGCCACTTGCGCACGCGCTCGAGCACGTTCTCGGCATTGGCCGGACGCTTCATGGCCTTGAGGATCTTCGGGCTGGCGTGCTGGAAGGGTACGTCGAGGTAAGGCAGGATCTTGCCCTCGGCCATCAGCGGAATCAGCTCATCGACGCTCGGATAAGGATAGACGTAGTGCATCCGGATCCAGATGCCGAGCTCGCCCAGCGCCTTCGCAAGATCCAGCAAGCGTGTCTTGATCGGACGCCCGCCCCAGAAACCGGTACGGTACTTGACGTCGACGCCATAGGCCGAGGTGTCCTGCGAGATCACCAGAATCTCTTTCACCCCGGCGTCGGCAAGCGCCTCGGCCTCGCGCATGACTTCGTGGATCGGCCGGCTGACCAGATCACCTCGCATCGAAGGAATGATGCAGAAGGTACAGCGGTGATTGCAGCCTTCGGAGATCTTCAAGTACGCGTAGTGCTGCGGCGTCAACCGGATGCCCTGAGGCGGCACGAGGTCGGTGAAGGGGTCGTGCGGCTTGGGCAGGTGCCTATGCACCGCATGCATGACCTCTTCGGTCGCATGCGGACCGGTCACCGCGAGCACCTGCGGATGGGCCGCCAGGATCACGTCGTCCTTGGCGCCCAGACAGCCAGTGACGATGACCTTGCCGTTCTCGGCGAGGGCCTCGCCGATCGCATCGAGCGACTCCTCCACCGCTGCGTCGATGAAGCCGCAGGTATTCACGACGACCAGATCGGCGTCGTCGTAACTGCCCGAGATCGCGTAGCCCTCGGCCCGGAGACGGGTGAGGATGTGTTCCGAATCTACGGTCGCCTTAGGGCACCCGAGGGAGACGAAACCGACGCGTGGCAGGTCCGGAGTCTTGAAAGTGGTCATGCGTGGGAAGCCTGTCGGGTCGAATCGGGCCTGCGCGAACCGTGCGCGCTCAGCCGATCACTTCTTGCCTTCGTCCTTGCCGGCAGGTGCCAGCGGACTGCCGTCTTCGGGCTTGGCGTAGTTGGGGAACTGGAAGCCGGTAAACATGTTGCGCGTCTGACTCTCGAGCTGGTTCTGCATCTGCTCGAACATCTTCTTGGACTGGTCTACATAGGCGCCCATCATGCTCTGCAGTGCGGGCCCCTGGAAATTCAGGAACTGCGCCCAGAGATCCTGCCCCACGGGGCTGTTTTCACCATAGATCGCGCGCGCCTGATCCTGCAACTTCGCCTGCATCTCCGTGAAGGCCTTGATGTTGCTCTCGAGGTACTTGCCCATCATGCCCTGCATCGCGTTGCCGTAGAAACGGATCATGTGCGAGAGCAGATCGCTGGTGAACATCGGCGCGCCGCCGGCCTCTTCCTCGAGAATGATCTGCAGCAGGATGCTGCGCGTCAGATCCTCGTTTGTCTTGGCGTCAACGACCTGGAAGGTCTCGTTGTTGAGCACCAGTTCCTTCACGTCCGCCAGGGTGATGTACGAACTCGTGCGTGTGTCATACAGGCGACGGTTCGGGTACTTCTTGATCAGGCGCTGCTGTTCCGGCATTTCTCCATCTCCTCGGCGGCGGTATCTTCGCTCTTTACAGGAAAATTATATCGCGCCGCGAAAACGAAACCCCGTCCTTCGACGGGGCTTCGTGATTTCGCGCATGGCACGACGCGACATCAGCACATGTGCAAGCCGCCATTGATGTTGATGGTGGCGCCGGTAATGTAGGCAGCCTTGTCCGAGGCGAGGTAGGCGCACAGGTCGCCGATCTCGTCCGGGCGGCCGAGGCGCTTCATCGGAACGGTGTCGATGATGCTCTGGCGGATGTCTTCGCGGATGGCCATGACCATGTCGGTACCGATGTAGCCCGGAGCGATCGCATTGACAGTGACGCCCTTGGTGGCGAGTTCGGCGGCCAGCGCCTTGGTGAACCCCAGAACACCCGCCTTGGCGGTCGAATAGTTGGTCTGGCCAGCCTGACCCTTCACGCCATTGACCGAGGAGATGTTGATGATGCGTCCCCACCCGCGCTCGGCCATCTTGGCGGAGACATGGTGGGTGACGTTGAACAGGCTGTTGAGGTTGGTGTTGATCACTGCATCCCACTGGCCCTTTTCCATCTTCGGGAAGAACTTGTCGCGGGTGATGCCGGCGTTGTTCACGAGGACGTCGATCGGGCCGACTTCGGCCTCGATCTTGGCGACCATTGCAGCACACGATTCGTAGTTCGACACATCGCCTTCGGCGGCAACGAAATCAAAACCCAGATCGCGTTGGGCAGACAGCCAACCATCCTTCTGCTCGAAGTTCGGCAGGCAATTGGCAACGACCTTGAAGCCGTCCTTGGCGAGGGACTGGCAGATCGCCGTGCCGAGACCACCCATGGCGCCGGTAACGAGAGCGATTTTCTGGGACATCTTGAAATCCTTCTGGGGCAATTTTGGAAACCGAAGCCACTGGCAGGCACCCATGCCCGCATCCTCTTCGGCACTACATGCGGCAGCGCATCAGCCACTCGCGAATCCATTATATCCACTGTTTACGGAACTTGTTGCGACGCAATACCCCAGAAAATATTGCATCGCAGATAAAAAACGCGCCCTTTCGGGCGCGTTCTTCGCTTGCGTGCTCAGGCAGATTCCCGATCAGAACATGTGCTGGCCGCCATTGATCGAGATGTTCGCCCCGGTCACGAACGCAGCCTCGTCCGAAGACAGGTAGGCCACGAGGCCGGCGATCTCTTCCGGCTTGCCCAGACGGGAGACCGGAATCTGCGGCAGAATCTTCGAATCCAGGATCTCCTGCGGAATCGCCATCACCATCTTGGTACCAATGTAGCCCGGAGAGATGGTGTTGACAGTGACACCGTTGCGGGCAACTTCCAGCGCCAGCGCCTTGGTGAAACCGTGCATGCCGGCCTTGGCGGCGGCGTAGTTGGTCTGGCCGAAGGCTCCCTTCTGACCGTTGACCGACGAAACGTTGATGACACGGCCCCACTTGCGCTCGACCATTCCGTCCATGACCTGCTTGGTCATGTTGAAGGCAGAGTCGAGGTTGGTGCTGATGACCGCATCCCAGTCGGCCTTGGTCATCTTCTTGAAGGTCATGTCGCGGGTAATACCGGCGTTGTTGACCAGCACGTCGACCGGGCCGACTTCCTTCGTGACCTGCTCCACGCATGCCTTGCAGGAGTCGAAATCCGCCACGTCGCAGGGATAGGCCTTGAAGCCGTAGCCCATGTTGTTCATGGTCTGCAGCCACTCATGGGCCTTGGTGTTGCTCGGCGAGTGCGTGGTCACCACCTTGTACCCGAGCGCGGCGAGCTTGATGCAGATCGCCTCACCCAGACCACCCATACCGCCCGTTACCAGTGCAACTCTTGCCATTGTTCTCTCCTCTCCCTATGCGGGTACTCTTCTGCTGGACGGTACTCGAACACCCCGACAGCCACCGCCCGATCCACTGTCGTTGCGAAATAAGTGTGTCGATCGCCCCCTGTTCAGGCGCGCTCCTTGACGTAACGACCAGGCGCCGGCTCGATCGGCTCGTACTTCGTGCTACCCAGACGCCCACGCGCCGCCACCTCTTTGCCACCGTGCTGACGCAGCCAACCTGCCCAGTCGAGCCACCAGCTGCCTTTGTGCTCCACCGCGCCTTCCAGCCACTCGTCGGGATCCGCGGGACGCCCCTCCGCCTTCCAGTAACTGCGGCGGTTCTTCGATGCCGGATTGATCGCACCGGCAATGTGCCCGCTGGCGCCGAGCACGAAACTCGTGTCGCCGCCCAGCAGGTTGCGCGCAAGATAGGCACTCTTCCACGGCACGATGTGGTCCTCGCGCGCTGCCATCAGGTAAGCGGGCACATCGATCTTGCCGAGATCCACCTTCTGCCCAAGCATCTTGAGCTTGCCCGGCACGCGCAGATTGTTTTCCAGATACATGTTGCGCAGGTACCAGGTCAGGAACGGCCCTGGCAGATTGGTGGAATCCGAGTTCCAATAAAGCAGATCGAACGCGACCGGCTTGTTACCCTTCAAGTAGTTGCCAACCACGTACTGCCATACGAGGTCGTTGGCACGCAGGAAGGAAAACACATTCGCCAGTTCCTGCCCCTTGAGCACACCACCCTTGCCGATCGCCGCCTCACGTGCCGTCACGCTCGCCTCATCAACCAGGCAACCGAGTTCGCCCGCATCGGAGAAATCGAGCAGCGTGGTCATTAGGGTCAGACTGGACACGGGCTCCTCGCCACGCGCCCGCGCAACGGCGAGCGCCGACGTCAGGATGGTGCCACCCACGCAGAAGCCGAGCACGTTCGGCTTCTTGACGCGGGTGATCGCACGTACAACCTCCAGCGCCGTAAGCGGCCCCTTGTCGAGATAGTCATCCCAGGTGTAATGCCCACCGGTATCGGGACGCGGGTTCTTCCACGACACGAGGAAGACCGTAAAGCCCTGCTCCACGATGAAGCGGACCAGCGAGTTTTCGGGCTGAAGGTCCATGATGTAGAACTTGTTGATGCACGGCGGCACGATCAGCAACGGCACCTGCGCGACCTTTTCGGTCAGCGGCGCGTACTGGATCAGCTGCATCAGCTCGTTCTCGAACACCACCGAGCCCGGCGTCAACGCCAGGTTGCGGCCGATCTCGAAGGCTGAATCATCGGTCATCGAAATCCGGCCCTTCTCGAGGTCGGCAAGGAGGTTCTGCACCCCGCGCGCAATGCTCTCGCCCTTCGTTTCGATGGCAGTCTTGATGAACTCGGGATTGGTCGCGGCGAAGTTGCTCGGGGAGAGGGCGTCAATGTACTGCCGGGTCAGGAACTGGATGCGCGACTTGGCGCGACCGTCGGCGATCGGCATGGCGTCGGCCATCTTGCGCATCAGGTCGGCATTGAGCAGATACGCCTGGCGCATGTAGTCGAACACCGGGCTCTCGGACCACTCGGGAGCGCTGAAGCGCTTGTCACCCGCTTCGGGCTTCACAACGGCTTCGCCCGTCTCCCCGGGCTTGCGCCCGAGCATCGACGACCACAGCGCGGCGTGCTTTTCGGCGTATTCCTTCTGGATGGCCGCCATTGCTTCGGATTCCGGCATCGGCAGGCTGGACGCCGCCAGACCGGACGAGTCCTGCATCGCTGCATGCTGGCGCGCAAGCGCATCGAAAAAACCCTGCGCCATGGCCTGACCCGAGGCGAAAAGCGCCTGCATGCCCGGCGGCACCTGCTTGCCCGCTGAATCCGACATCAAAAACCTCCTGAGCCTTCGTATTTATGGCAGCCGCGGCTGCGTGTTCGTCTGAGTTGTCACATGCGCTGCCGATCTGCCCTGCCGGGATTGCCCTGGCGCGCTAGAATCGCCGCATGTATCTGATCCCGATTGCCTGGCTCTACGTCGTCATCCTCGTCGCCGCAGCGGAAGACACAATCGTCGCTGCGGTACTGACCTTTGTCTTCTGGGGACTGGCACCGCTGGCCCTTTTCCTGTGGTTGTTCGGCACGCCTGCGCGCCGGCGGCGGCGGCGGCCGGAAAAGGAAGCGCGCGACCGCAACGATAGAGCCGAAACGGGCGCCGATCAATAGCTGCAGACACGCCACGCCGCATGCGTCCCGGATGACGCCGCCGGCCAGGGCATGATCCAATGGGCTCGCCCGGGGGCTGGCTCAGCACTTGTCCAGCCAGACCATCGACGCAAAGCGGCCCGTGGTGCCGTCACGGCGGTACGAATAAAAGCGCTGCCCTGCTGACACCGTGCACACACCGCCACCGGAAATCCGCGTCACGCCCGCAGCGCGCAGGCGCAGGCACGCGAGCATGAACAGGTCCGCGAGCCATTTGCCGGCGGCCGGACGAGCAGCGAAGGCTGCCGCGGCCGCAGGATCGGCAGCGACGAACGTCGCGCGTACCTCATCTCCGACCTCGAATGCCCCAGGCCCGATTGCGGGCCCGATCCAGGCGCGCAAGCGCTGCGGCGAGACGCCCATCGCGCGAACAGTGTTCTCGAGCACGCCAGCAGCCAGTCCGCGCCACCCCGCATGGGCCGCGGCAACGACCGAGGCTGCTTCGTCACAGAACAACACGGGCAGGCAATCGGCCGTCAGCACTGCGCACACGCGTCGGCCGCTGCGGGCGAGCGCGGCGTCGGCCTCCGGCACCTCCTCGCACGCCTCCGCGTCGACCACCGCAGCACCATGCACCTGGTTCAACCACAAGGGCTCAGCAGGCAGAAAACCGCGCAGACGGGCGCGATTCGCTGCCACCGCCAGCGGATCGTCACCGACATGCCCCCCGAGATTGAAGCTCGAGAACGGCCCTGCACTCTCGCCGCCCTCGCGCGTCGTCAACAATGCGCCCACGCCAGCGGGCAGTTCCCAGTCCGGTCGCAACAGACCCGGCGCGATCTCGAGGAAGCCTTCGCGCGTCATCGCTGCCCCCCAGGCAGGCGATGACGCAACGCGTGGAGCAAGGCATCGAAGTCCACCGCCATCGGCACAGTCCATTCCATCGCGACCCCGGTCTGGGGGTGCGTCAATCCCAGCCGAAACGCATGCAAGGCCTGGCGCGGGAACAGATCGAGCGCGGGATCACCGGTGCGCCGCTGCCCATAGACGGGATCGCCGACCAGCGGATGCCCGACATGCGCCATGTGCACGCGGATCTGATGCGTGCGTCCTGTCTCCAGCCTGCACTCGACGAGCGTGCAGCGCGGCAGACGCTCGATGACCAGATAATGCGTGACCGCCGGACGCCCATTGCCGACGACCGCCATGCGGGTTCGCTGCGAGGGATGCCGGCCGATGGGCGCATCAACGGTGCCGCCGGCACCGAGCTCGCCCTGCACGAGCGCCCAGTAGTAGCGCTTAACGCTGCGCGCCTGCAACTGGCGGACCAGCTCTGTCTGAGCGGTGAGCGTCTTGGCGACCACCATCAGCCCACTGGTGTCCTTGTCCAGGCGATGCACGATGCCGGCACGCGGCACGGCAGCGAACGCGGGGTCGCGGTGCAGCAGTGCGTTGAGCAGCGTGCCGCTCCAGTTGCCGCTGCCCGGATGCACCACCAGCCCCACCGGCTTGTTGATGACCAGCAGGTGGGCGTCCTCGAACACAACATCGAGCGGAATATCCTCGGGCAACTCGGCCGCAACCTCAGGCGGCGGCGGCGCGTCGATCTCCACGGACTCGCCACCGCACACCTTCTTGCGTGCATCGGGCACGGCACCATCGACGCGGATGTAGCCATCCCGGAGCCAGCCCTGCAGCCGGCTGCGAGAGTGCTCCGGAAAGAGCTTTGCCAGCGCCTGGTCGAGACGCAAGCCGCCAAGCGCGGCCGGAATCGTCACTGGGTCGCAGGCGTCGCCGTCATCGGCAGGGAGAGCGGCTGGGATATAATCGGCGCGTTCATTCACGCGAGTGTCTTCGATGGCCAGGTTCACCCTCGGAAGTTTAACGGCAAAAGCCGCCCTCATTGGTGCCCTGCTGCTCGGCGGCTGCGGCCTGCTCCCCGAGCAGGTCGACGAGACCGCGGGCTGGAACGCCCAGAAGCTGTACTCGGAAGCCAAGGCCTCGATGGCCGAGGGGGGTTACGACCGCGCGATCCAGCTCTTCGAGAAACTCGAGGCTCGCTATCCGTATGGTCGTTTTGCACAGCAGGCCCAGCTTGAGGTTGCGTACGCCTACTACAAGCAGGGTGAGCAGGCGCTTGCGCTGGCGGCCGCAGATCGCTTCATCAAGCTCCACCCCAACCACCAGAACGTCGACTACGCCTACTACCTCAAGGGCCTGGTCAACTTCAACGAAGACCTCGGCCTGCTCGCCGGCCTGTCGCGCCAGGACCTTTCCGAACGCGATCCAAAGGGCGCCCGCGAGGCCTTCGACAGCTTTCGCGAACTCACCGAGCGCTTTCCCGACAGCCGCTACGCGGACGATTCACGGGCGCGCATGCAGTATCTGGTGAATTCGCTCGCCTCGCACGAGGTCCATGTCGCGCGTTACTACTACAACCGCGGCGCGTACGTGGCAGCGGTCAATCGCGCGCAGACTGCCGTGACGAACTTCCCGCAGGCACCAGCCACCGAGGAAGCCCTCTTCCTGCTGGTCAAGAGCTACGACGCGATGGGCCTGACGCAGCTGCGAGACGATGCCGAGCGTGTGATGCGCACGAACTTTCCTGACAGCGTCTATTTCCGCGGGGGCCCGGAGGACGACAGGCCCTGGTGGCAGCTCTGGTGAGTTGCATCGCGACGACGATGCACTGAACAGCAACAAAAAAGGCGCCCTCGAGCGCCTTTTTTTGTCAGGGCGGCGGCCACGGTAGCGAGACCGCAGCCGCGACGCCGGTCGATCAGCCGCCGAACTTCGCCTTGAACTGCTGGCGATAGCGGTGCAGCAGCGGCTCGGTATAACCGCTGGGCTGGGCGCAGCCCTCGAAGATCAGCGCGCGCGCCGCCTGATAGGCTACCGAGTCGTCGAAGTTCGGCGCCATCGCACGGTAAAGCGCATCGCCCGCATTCTGACCATCGACTACGGCCGCCATGCGCTGCAGCGTCGCTTCGACCTGCTCGGCAGAGACCACGCCGTGGCGCAGCCAGTTGGCGATGTGCTGGCTGGAGATGCGCAGCGTGGCACGGTCTTCCATCAGGCCGATGTTGTTGATGTCAGGCACCTTCGAGCATCCCACGCCCTGCTCGACCCAGCGCACCACGTAGCCCAGGATGCCCTGGCAGTTGTTGTCGAGCTCCTGCTGGCGCTCGGCTTCGCTCCATTCGGCCTTGGCCACCACCGGGATGGTCAGCAGGTCGTCAAGCAGCGCCTCGGACTCCGCGTTGAGATCGAGCTTCTCGATGTCCTGTTGCACGGCGGCCACGTTGACCTGGTGGTAGTGCAGGGCGTGCAGCGTGGCAGCAGTCGGCGACGGCACCCACGCGGTGTTGGCGCCCGCCTTGGGGTGAGCGATCTTCTGCTCGAGCATACCGGCCATCAGGTCGGGCATTGCCCACATGCCCTTGCCGATCTGGGCACGGCCACGCAGCCCCGCGGCCAGACCGATCAGTACGTTGCGGCGTTCGTAGGCGGCGATCCACTTGCTGTTCTTGATGTCGCCCTTGCGCATCATCGGACCCGCTTCCATGGCGGTATGCATCTCGTCGCCGGTGCGGTCGAGGAAGCCGGTATTGATGAAGGCCACGCGCGCGGGCGCGGCGGCGATGCAGGCGCGCAGATTCACGCTGGTGCGGCGCTCCTCGTCCATGATGCCGAGCTTGACCGTGTTGGCGGGCAGGCCGAGCAGCTGCTCGACGCGGGTGAAGAGCTCGTTGGCGAAGGCCACCTCGGCCGGGCCGTGCATCTTGGGCTTGACGATGTAGATGGAGCCCTTGCGCGAGTTGCCGCGGCGCTCGAGGTCGCGCTTGGCGATCAGCGTGGTGACCACCGCATCCATGATGCCCTCGGGGATCTCCTTGCCCTCGCCCCACAGGATCGCGGGGTTGGTCATCAGGTGGCCGACGTTGCGCACGAAGAGCAGCGCGCGGCCGTGCAGCTTCACCGGCTTGCCGTCGGCGCCGGCGTACTCGCGGTCGGCGTTCCGGCGTTCAGCCGCCGCGTCATCGGCTTGCCGCCCTTGTCGAAGGTGTCCTCGAGCGTGCCGGTCATCAGGCCGAGCCAGTTGCGGTAGGCGACGATCTTGTCGTCGGCGTCGACCGCGGCCACCGAGTCCTCGCAGTCCATGATGGTCGACAGCGCGGCTTCCATCAGCAGGTCGTTCACGCCGGCGGCGTCGGTCTTGCCGATTGCGCCATTGCGGTCGATCTGGATCTCGATGTGCAGGCCGTTGTTCTTCAGCAGCACCGCGGACGGTGCGGCGGCATCGCCCTGGAAGCCGACGAACTTCTCGGGCTGCTGCAGCCCGGTGGTCGCGCCGTTCTTCAGCTTCACTGCCAGCTTGCCGCCTTCGACGGCATAGCCCGCGGCGTCCGCGTGCGAGGCACCGGCCAGCGGGGCGGCCTGGTCGAGGACGTTGCGACCGAAGGCGATGACCTTTGCACCACGGACGGGGTTGTAGCCCTTGGTGAGCTCGGCGCCATCCTTCTGCGGGATGGCGTCGGTGCCGTAGAGCGCGTCGTACAGCGAGCCCCAGCGCGCGTTGGCGGCGTTGAGCGCGTAGCGGGCGTTCATCACCGGGACGACGAGCTGCGGGCCTGCCTGCACGGCCAGTTCGTCGTCGACGTTGGCAGTGATTGCCTGAGCGTCGGTGGGCACCGGCAGCAGGTAGCCGATCGAGGCGAGGAAGGCCTTGTAGGCCGCCATGTCGGCGATCGGGCCGGGATGGGCACGATGCCAGGCGTCGATCTCGGCCTGGATGCGGTCCCGCTCGGCGAGCAGCGCGGCGTTCTTCGGCGCGAGCTCATGTACCAGCGCATCGAAGCCCGACCAGAACGACGCGGCATCGACACCGCTGCCCGGAAGGGCCTCTTCTTCAATGAAACGCTTCAGGTTTGCGGCCACTTCGAGGCGCTGGCACTTCACTCGTTGGGTCATGTTTCGGCTCTCTGGCTAGGTGTTCATAGGCGCATGCCATCACGGCCGCGCATGACCGGCGGAGGATGCTACCGAGCAAGCGGGCAAGTCAACGCCGGGCGACAAAAGTCCTATATAAGATACAACAGATATCCCGCGATCGGCGTGGCGAAAATGCCCGCTCAGCCGTGTCTCACGAGGAAGGAGTCTGGCACGGGAAGCGGCGTGCTCGGCACCGTCATGTCAGCCGGACACAGTTGCTCGGTAAAACCATCGAGCGAACCGAGCGAGCGGCAGTCGCGTCGCGCCACCGGCTCACTGGTCATGTACGCAATCACCAGCTTCGTGAGTGCCTCCAGCGCGTCGCGGTGCGTTCGCTCCTGGGCGTGCGACGCGTCGGCGCCGAAGCCGACCAGTGCGGTACGGATGTCGTTGCCCGCCTCCACCGCGGCCGCCGAATCCGAGCGGTAGTAGCGGAAGATGTCGCGGCGGTGGGCGATACCGTGCTCCCTGGCGAGCGCGATCAGCTTGTGGGTGAGGTGGTAGTCGAAGGGGCCGGACATGTCCTGCATGCAGATCGTGGCGGCATGCTCGGAGGTGTTCTGCCCGGGGGCGGCGATCGAGATGTCCAGGCTCAGCATCTCGGCGATCTCGCCATGCAGCGCGGCCGAGGCGCCGGAGCCGACCTCCTCGGTGATGGTGAGCAGCGGATGCACGTCCACCGGCAGCGTCAGCCCATGGTCGCGCACGGCCTTGCAGGCGGTCAGCAGAACCGCCACCGCGGCCTTGTCGTCCAGGTAGCGCGAGTTGATGTAGCCGTCGGGCTGGATCTCGGGCTGGGGGTCGAAGGCGATCCAGTCGCCGACGTTGAGCCCCGCTGCCTCGAGCGCGGCGCGGTCCTCGGCCGGCAGATCCACCCGCACCTCGACGTGTTCCCAGCCCACCGGCTGGGTGTCGATCTCGCCGCCGAAGGCGTGGCCCGAGGTCTTGAGCGGCAGGCAGGTGCCACGCACCTGGCCGTGGTCGGTGAAGATGGTGAGGCGCCCGCCCTCGGCGAAGCGCGCCGACCAGTGGCCGATGGGCACGATCTCCAGGCGCCCGTTCGGCTTCAGCGACTTCACCATCGCCCCCAGGGTGTCAAGGTGGGCCACGACCGCGCGCGCGGGCTGCGCGGCCTGGCCCTTGAGCGTGGCGCGGATCGCCCCGCGGCGGGTGATCTCGTACGGGATGCCGAGCGCCTCGAAGCGCCCCGCGGTGTAGCGCACCGCCGCGTCGGTGAGGCCGACCGGGCTGGGGATCGCGAGCAGTTGCAGCATCGTCTCCTCCAGGTAGGCGTAGTCGATCGGCGGCAGGGTCATGATCGGGTTCGCGATCGGATCATTCATGTCGCGCGCTCCTTGTTCGTGGTCGTTGTTGGCGTGGATGCTGCCCCGTTCATGCCGTTACCGCGCGCGAACGCGGGAAGAGCAGATCGATGAAGCGCTCGGCGGTGGGCTGGGGCTCGTGGTTGGCGAGACCCGGGCGCTCGTTGGCCTCGATGATCACGTACTCGGCCGCGTCGACCGCGGGAACGAGGAAATCAAGCCCCGTCACCGGAATGTCTAGCACGCGCGCGGCCTTCTCCGCGGCCTCGCGCAGCACCGGATGCAACTCCGCGGTGACGTCGTGGATGGTGCCGCCGGTGTGCAGGTTGGCGGTGTTGCGCACCTGCAGGCGCTGCTCGGGCTGCGGCACGGCGTCGAGCGTGAGGCCCTGCGCGCCGACGCAGCGCACGGTCTCGGCGTCGAGCGGGATGCGCGACTCGCCCCCGGTGGCGGCCGCGCGCCGGCGGCTCTGGCGCTCGATGAGTTCGCGCATTGTGCTGCGCCCGTCGCCCACCACCACCGGCGGTCGCCGCACGGCCGCGGCCACGACCTGGTAGTCGATGACGACGATGCGCAGATCCTCGCCCTTGCAGAACTGCTCGACGATGACGCGATCGCCGAACTGGCGCGCGCGCTCGATCGCCGCGCGCACGTCCTCGGCGCTGCGCAGATCGACGCTGATGCCCTTGCCCTGCTCGCCCTCGACCGGCTTGACCACCACCGCGCCGAGCTCGGCGAGCAGCGCCAGCCACCCGGCCTCGTCATCGGCA
>CZCA01000150.1_pt1 | contig 14965 bp, 17 predicted proteins | sample 591981 | NCBI WGS metagenome assembly CZCA01 (sample SAMEA3556810, study PRJEB10932) | anaerobic digester metagenome
AGAGTTCTTATTGAGAGGGCGAGGTGAGGGGTCCCCGCCGTTTGCGCGGCACCAGGCTAGTCCTTGCCGCCAAGCTCCATCCACTGCTCGCGCAACTCCATCTCCCTGCGTTTCATCTCTTCAAGCCGCCGGAGGCTTTCCTCGTATGCGTCCACCTCCCGCTGCCGCTCTGCGCGGTCGTGTTCGACTTGCATGTTGATGAAGTCGCTGAAAGAGGTTGTGACTCCTTCCCGCATCTCCTTCTTGATGCACTCGTACTCCATCGGGAACCTTCGGGAGAGTTCGTTGAAGTAGCGTCCGTCAGTGCTGGAGATGTATTTCTTGTTCATCTGCCTGTCCACGAAGATCTCCAGCGCCATCAGGGCATTGATGTAGCTTCGCTCCTCGAAGCTCGTCTCCTTCAGCCTGTCGCGGACGAACTCCGTCTTGATCTCGTTGTAGTCACGCGCCAATTCGTTCACCCCCTTTCCAGGCTTTGCTCAGCCCGCTGCCGCCTACAAGCCAGAGCGCAGCAAGCCTCTCCAATATCATAAATAGTCCATTCTGGCGATAGCACCTTCACAACCTTTCCCCGAAATCTACTCTTCGATTTCCCACGCCACACTCAACATGAGATTCTTGGCCCGGCCGCTCAGGATCAACCGCCATTGTCCTCTGGCAGTGATCCAGGGTGGGCCGCATGCCCTGGGCCCGTCCGACATCGATGGCCACAACCTCAAACTCCCCGTCAAGATTGCGCAGCCTCAAAGATGATACCTGCCCGGAGTCGGCGCCTTCGGGCAGGGGAGCCGCGCCGTGACGAAAGATCATCTCGCCTGCAGCCCAAAACACTGCAATGACGAGCACTATCAGCAGTACTGCTAACACTAACGCCTTCCACACTCTGCGCCTTTCAGGTACCTGTTGGAGCTTGCTTTCGCTGTCGATCTGCACTGCCATACCTCCTGCCTGATGCGGTAGAACTCCGTCAGGGAATACTCTTCAGGCTACTGCCTATCCGTACGGTGTAACATCATACTATGCCGCACGCCAGCCGGCCCGCCCCTCTGCTTGCGCCCAGCATGCCATGGAACATTAGACGCGAAACCGGAAGCCTTCACTACAGCGACAGGCCTGGTCGGGCGGAGCCAGCATCGGATAGCCCTTTCCCGCAAATCCCATTCTGTGTTTCTAGTGGTTCCACCTAATTTACATTTATCCTGCGGGCGGGGTTTCTCTTGCTGCTCAGGCAGGCATGCCATTGAGACCTACACCCTGAACCGCTGAAAAAGCCGCCAGGGCATCCTCGAAGGAAGACTGCCTCGAGTACCGAATACCTGTCTTGAATGAGGGGGTGTTTGCATTGAACTTGAAGCGGAGGCCCCAGATGATAGATCCAGGCACAGCCCTGGTTTTCTCCATCGACTTTCAGGACAAGATCCTGGCAGCGGTCGAGGATCGTGATGAGGTCATCGCCCAGGCAGCGAGCTTCATAAGAGTGGCCCGCATGGCTGACATTCCAGTCCTGCGTCTGGAGCAGAACCCTGATCGCCTGGGCCCCACAACCGACCTGGTGCGGGAGGCCCTGGGAGATTCGCAGGTCTACTCCAAGATGACCTTCAGCGCTCTCAGGACTCCTGAGGTAGAATCAGCGGTACGCGCTTTGCGGCGGGACCAGTTCATCCTTCTTGGGGTTGAGGCCCACATCTGCGTGGCGCAGACCGCCCTTGACGCTGTGGCCATGGGATACGAGGTATACGTGCTTCAAGATGCCTCATCATCCGTCAAGGCGTTCGACAGGAAGCTGGCAATGGAGAGAATGCGCCAGGCGGGAGCAGTGATTACCACAGCTCAGGCAGCGGCGTTCGAAATGGTGGGAGCCGCCGGGACTCCCCTATTCAGACAGGCCCAACCGGTCTTGAAGAACCTCTAGCGTCTGGTTGATCAGATTCACCGCTCCACGATAGAATAACTAGGGACGATCTAGTCCCCACGCGAACATGCCGCACTATTTTCGAGGCAAGTGATGAATCTGTGTCACACAAGGAAAGAGAGCATGACATCAAGCTGCTTGTCAGAGGCGCCATGCTGGGCGCCGTCACAGCAGTGCTGGCCCACGTTTCCTTCCCAGTCCCGTTCAGCCCAGTTCCGATCACAGGGCAATCCTTCGGAGCAATGCTGGCCGGTCTGCTTCTTTCGCCCAAAGCCGCGGCAGGAAGCCAGCTTGCATATCTGGCGGCAGGCGCAGTGGGACTGCCGGTCTACGCCGGAGGCCGCGCGGGCATAGGTGTGCTTCTGGGCCCCACCGGGGGATACATCTGGGGCATGGCGGCGGGGGCCTACGTGTCGTCGTCAATCGTCCGTATGTACGCCTCCAGAGGAACTAGGCTCAGCTGGAAACTGGCTGCTGCAGCCTCTGCAATTGGCGGCGTGGCAGTAGTCTACATACTGGGAGTAATTCAGCTGAGCCTGGCGACGCAACTCCCCGTAACGCGTGCAATAGCAGTCGGCGCACTTCCGTACCTTCCCGGCGACCTGCTCAAAGCGGCATTCGCAGGCGCAATCGGAAGCCGACTCGCATCATACCGGCTCTAGGTAACTCGCAAGAAGTATCTCGGCCTATTGGAGCGACTAGGCTTTGGATTGCGGGCAATGGCCAACGCCTGGCTAGGCCAGGCTAGGCTAGGGCAGTCCAATCCCACATTCTCGGACACCTGTGGTTTGGCAAAACCCCTGAGCCTATTCTAGCCTGCGGCGGCTTCCGTCACCGGGTATTATGGACCCAGGCGTGACACTCGTCCTCCCTCGATAGCATCTCCCGCTTCTTGCCAGCAAGAGCCCACAGGCAGTACATGTCGTATCGAGGCGCTGCCGCAACAGTGTGGTAGCCGAAGGGGATCGCCAGCGTATCACCGTTTTCCACCGTATAGGCCTGATCAAATCGCCGCTCGGGAGAGTAAACTCTTCCCATTCCAAATCCCCGCTGGGGCCTGAAGCGGAAATGGTATACCTCCTCCAGCCTGGCCTCTTCGCCTGTGATGTCCTCGTCGTGTTTGTGCCCGGGGTATGCCAGCCAGTTGCCCTGGAGGGCTAAGGACTCCCCCACGATGAGCCGACGCGCCCCTACCCGACTCTCCGGCCCCACAATCAGGCTGACCTTCCGCTCCCATTCCTTCTTCCCGGCCTTCTCGCAGACGACATCGTCAGGCGAGACTATCTCCACGCCACGCGGCGCCTCCGGCCATCCTCGGCTCCAACGCCCTGATCCGCCCCTTTCGCCCGATGAATGCTCACTGAAGCCAGGGCCGCCCTGCCCGTAGGGCCCGGCCTCGAACCCGGGGCTAGGTTCAAGTTCAGGTTCAGGCGGTTCAGCTCTCACGAGCACCATCTCCACAAACGGAGACAGCGCTCGAACACCGAAAGTAGTGAAAGGGTAGGCAAAGAACGCCCAGGGAGGACCGTCGAATACATCCCTCCGGCCGCCAATCCTCTCGCACCTTTCGACGCCGTCTTCGCCCTCCCACAGAACCTCAGCCGTTCCGGCCATGATGACCGCTACAGTCTCAAGGGGGCCGAAGTTGAACCCCCTGTCCTCACCCGCTTCCTCACAGACCGTTCCCAGATGGACATAAGCCAGCCCTAGCTCTGGATCGGTAGGGCTTGCAATCTCTCTCACTCCAGTCACACTACAGGGCCTCTCAGGCATCCTCTTCTTGAGTGACACTCGCGCACCTCCAAATCTCCAGCATCGCCAGTAGTGGATATCTTTCTACGCAAATACTCTTTGCTCCTCGTCGGGGAAAAGTTGTATCATGATAGAGCAAACTCGAATAACCAGTTAAAAGGGTGGTACCAAAATGAGGAGAAAGCGAATCGCCACACTTATAATATCAATTCTGCTGGTCTTTATGGCCGGCCTAGTTAAAGCAGGCTCAGACAGCGCCAGCATGTGGCGGGGAAAGATTGAAAGCTTCTATGATTATGACAGAACACAGCCTCTTGAAGAGTCCTTTGCACTGCTCCATGACAACCAGTGGTACCTTCATTATGATGTGTCCTACAAAAGCGAGGGCGACACGGTTTACGCCCACTATTTCGTTCCAGTAACCGCACGAGAACAGCCGGTCCCATGCGTCATTGGACTTCACGGAGTATTCTCCCCTTCTGAAGAGCAGTTCTGGATGATGGCCGACTTCCTCGCAAAGCGTGGCATAGCAGGGATCGCCCCAAGTCTGCCACAGCACCATCGCAGAGCCAAGGGAACACAGCTGATATCCGGGCAAAGGTTTGTAGTGGGACCACCGGAGACGATCCGCGACAACCTGAGGCAGTCAGTAGTCGACCAGAGGCGTGCAGTTGACTGGCTTACCATGCGCCCGGAAGTGGATTCTGAAGCTATTTCCATCGCAGGCATAAGCCTTGGCGGAATCGTCGGTTCCCTCACTTACAAGGTGGAGCCCAGGATCCGAAGCGGGATATTCGTCGTGGCAGGATCAGGAGTTGACGGGATCGTTGAGAACAGCGATCTGTCAGTAATCGCCGCCTTCAGGCAGGCTGCCAGGATCAAGATTCTTGACCCACAGAAGTTTGTCGATGCCCTCCAGATTGTCGATCCCATTAACGTCCCCGACCTCTATCCCAGACCGGTTCTGATGATGAACGCAACAGACGACGTCATCATCGCTTCCACAGAAGCACTCCGGCTGTACAACACTCTTGGCCAGGCAGAGCAGATCTGGACAAATGGCAATCACTATTTCCCGGCCTACGCAGGCGAGTACCTTACGGCATCATTCCTGGCAAGCCATATGCCGGATTCGTACGGCGAAACGCCGCCCGGGTCAGTTCTCATGGCCAGCCCAGGGTATCGATTCATCGAAGATGTCAGGCGCCCGGTTCCAGGCACAACCCGCTTGTGGGTTGATCTTCGGGTTCAAACTGAAGGCGAAGGCCGGGATATGGAGCACCAGGTATCTGCACCCCTGGTGAATCGGATGGTTCCGGTGATTCTGGCAACCAGCGAGACTTACAGCCGTATCCAACGTGACGTCTCTGATCTTCCCGCTTTCATCTACCTGATTGAGTCTGACGATGCATCGCAGCTTGCGGCGGCGCTCGCTTACATCAATGCACTTGGCCTGAGTGCAAATCCGCTCGTATACTACCTCGCCCCCTCAGATGGAATCGGCTACACGCTGGCTCAGTATTCGCCGGCCGAAGTCGAGTCGGCGAGGCATATGCTCTCTTCAGTTTTGTCGGTAGGATCAGTTGGCGCCACTCCAGTCAGTGTGCCTGTAGCACTCCTGTCTGATGCCACCAGGTATCCCAACCTGGCCCAAGCAGGCATTGCTCTGAGCAAGAAGATCCGCTACGAAGACCTGGGCCCACTGCCATGGTTCCCGGCCTGGGAAGATGAGGGCGTGAGGTGGTCGCTCGGGCCAGAGGATCTGCCGCTTGTGCCGGCGGAGGAAGGTAGAGCTAGAGCAGACACGAAGAATCTAGCAGGAGGTGCATAGCGCACTTCCAAAGTCAGAAGCATGCCAGGTGAATGCCAGGTGAATGCCGGGGGAGGGTGCCAGGCTCCGAACAGCCGACACCCTCCTCCGATTGCGCCCCCCGACCTGTTCGTTTTCCTTCCTGTCACCCTGTGCCGCGAGAGCCCTCCCGGGCCGTTCAAAACCGATTCTACTCTGGGTTGTACATCCCGCGCTGACTCAAGTAGTTAAAGAGCCCCTCGCCGTGTTGCTGCTCTTCCGTTTGAATATGTTGAAGTGCCTGGCGCACCTCTGTATTCGCTGACTCGAAAACAGCCGTATCATAAGCGCTTGAAATGTACTTCTCAGTCGCAAGCATGTCCATGCAGAGCATCGCATCATCCTGGTTGCGCAACCCTGTCTTGCCCTGCTTGACTGGTTGATTCGCCTGCTGGCCCATGGCTCCCACTTCCATCGAGTACTGCCCAACCCCCTGGCCGTCCCGCCTCATTTGCGCCTGTCCCTGGCCTGGGCTGACGATCATCTGCCCCCCTTGGAGCAGCTGGTTTATGGTATCGTAGTGCTCCTGCTCCTGCGATGAATACTGGCTGAACAGCTGCTTCAGCTGTGGATCTTCCGCTTGCTCAGCATAGTTATTGTACTTCTGGATACAGAGTTTCTCGTGGCTCAGCTGGTCGCGGAGCAAAGACTGCTCTTTTTGCGTAAGCTTGTTCGTCAAGTACACCACCTCACCCACCAGTTTGGCACAGGCAAGAATGGTTTATTCGCAAAAGCTGCCTGAAGAATAATGTTTTTCGACAGACCACACTACAGCGATTCCAGCACTCATAGCCGCCACAAAAGGCAGCAGCGCGGCCTCGGCCGCGCTTCGGATCCCACATGGCAGTTCAGGCTACATTAGTCCTACAACATAGTTTCTGGCTGCATCCTCATGGGCTCGCCGGGCATCCCAGGCCGCCTTCGCTGCTGTGTTCATCTGATGCACGCGCCTGGCCATTTTCCCATGATCCCGCCTCTTGGTCCGTGTGACCTCGATCTTCACATCCCCCAGAGTGATTATCATGTTTGCCCCTCCCCTTCGAGCTGAGTCAGCTCATCAATCTTGTTCGTGTCGTCATCAATATCATAAAGCCTTACATTGATAATGTCAATAGTCTTTTTAAAAATATTTAACTTCCTGCTGGACGGCCCTCTCATGAGAGCTAGCCGATCCCCTTCGGCGGTTAACCCCTTCACTGAGTAAGTCGGGCCTCGGGCGCTTTCGGTTCAATTGCGCCGACATCCCGCCACAAGTCAGATACGAGAAGGAATGGCGCCGCCTCGGGCGAAATGATATGCGTCGATGCTTGATGCGAGGGGCTGCTCTTGACAGCCCAGGTATTGACCGATTGAAGGCTCCTCCGGCTTCAGCTGAGAGGACATGATGTAGGAGGCCGCAACTATGGCGATTGATACCCCGGACTGGATCAGAAGTGCAGTCATTTACGAAGCCTTCCCGAGGAACCACTCTGCCGACGGGACCTTCGACGGGCTCTGTCGCGACCTCGAGCGAATTGCCGGTCTGCATACTGATATCCTCTGGCTCATGCCAATCCATCCCATAGGCGCGGTCGGGCGCAAGGGGACCGCGGGCAGTCCTTATGCAATCCATGACTATCGGGCCGTCAATCCTGACCTGGGCGATGCGGAATCCCTCGAAATGCTGCTCGACGAAGCGCACAAACTGGGCATGAGGGTGATAATAGATGTAGTATTCAACCATACTTCCCGTGACAGCGCCCTCCTGGCGGAACATCCTGAATGGTTCCTCCGCGACGCCCATGGGAACGCCACCACCAAAGTTCCTGATTGGTGGGATGTGTACGATCTCGACTACAGCCACAATGGCCTTTGGGAATACCAGATCGAGACCCTCCGGAAATGGGCGGACATGGGAGTGGACGGGTTCCGCTGTGATGTGGCGTCCCTCGTGCCCCTGGATTTCTGGATCACAGCCCGCCAAGAGCTTGCCAGGGGAAGGACGAAGGAGCTCATATGGCTTGCGGAAAGCATTGACAAGTCCTTCGTCAAAATACTGCGCGACAGCGGATGGACAGCCCATTCCGATCCGGAGCTCCACGCCGCCTTCGACCTCACATACGACTACGACGGATTCGACTACCTCAAGGGCTACATCGAGGGAACGCGCCCGCTAAGGGACTACCTCAACCACCTCCACATACAAGAGGTCCTCTACCCGGCACATGCAGTCAAGATGCGATTCATTGAAAACCATGACAACCTGCGGGCCGCCGAGGTTATCGAAGGCAGGCGCTCCCTCTCGAACTGGACCACCTTCTACACACTGCTTCCAGGAGCGACACTGGTCTACGCGGGGCAGGAAATCGCGTCCCGACACCGGCCCGACCTTTTTGAGAAGGATCCGATAGACTGGGAACAAGGCAACTACGAGTTCGCCCAGTTCATGGAGGGGGCTCTTGGATTATCCAAAGAAATCAAGGGCTCCTGCAATCAGTTTTCCATCTCAGAACTGGCAGAGGGCGTGGTAAAAATCGTCTGGCGCGGAGGCGGGCCGACATACATGGCGCTTGTGAACCTGGCTGGCAAGTACGGAGAGGTCTGCCTGGATGAACTGCCAAAAGATGCAGTCGAAATCTGCCTGGGCAGAAAAGGCGATGTGAAGGAGCATGGCCGCTTCGGTCTCTCTCACATGCCCATGGTATTCAAGATTCCTGCCCCGGGCAGGCCTTGATGCAGCGTCCCCCAGGCGACAGAGGCCGACACCCGGGATGGATTGCATGCCACCTGGAAGCCGGTTATAATAGACCCATTACCTGCCTCTGGCGAAGGCAGTATTGGGAGGCGTGACCCTTGCTTCGCGGCAGAAAAGTCGTCCTTCGCGAATTCCGCAAAGAGGACGCAGGGCGTATCCAGGAATGGATAGGCAACAAGAACATAGCGAAGTATCTGGGGTTCTTGATGTTCCCGCAAACATTGGAAGAGACGGAAGCCTACGTTGAGCGTCAGCTTCACAAGGAACGTGTGCCAAGCTCAGGCGAGTTCGTGATAGCGCTCGCCGATGATCCTCAGCTGGAGTACATAGGCGCAGTCGGTTTGCACAAGATAGATTGGCGCAACCGCAATTGCGAGCTTGGGATTGTGATAGGCCGGGAGGAAATGTTGGGACAGGGCTTAGGCGCTGAAGCCATCGATCTCATCCTCGTTTTCGCCTTCGACTTCCTCAACATGCACAAAGTCAACCTCACCGTGTTCGAATACAACGAACGCGCGCATCACTGCTACCTCAAGTGCGGGTTCAAGGACGAAGGCCGCGTACGCCAGCAGAGGTACTACGACGGACGCTACTGGGACATGATCTTCATGGGCATTACCAGAGACGAATATGTGGGATTACGCAACACGCGCATCCCAGGCGAAGGCGAAGCCTAGATGGCAGAGTAAAGCGCATGGCCTCTTCAGGAGGGCCCTCAAGCCCGTGCGCCTGAGGCCAGGAGAAACAGTCTCTCGCCACATGAGCAGCAGATGCGGGCAAGTTTCAACCCATGCTCAATCTAGTCGTTTACTATCTCATCACGCCGAGCCGTGTCCGTAAGGACCACCTTGTCGCCTTCTCCGAACAGACAGTGCCACGCCAGCAAGCCGTCGCTCCATCTTCCGGCATACCCAAACCACCAGGTTGGATACTTGACTGGTATTATGGTAGCCGCAAACTGGAGCATGTTGTAGTACATCGACGCATTGACCAGAGTACGTGCAAGAGAGGGCCCTTCACCAAGAGCATTCTTCAATCCGGCGCACACAAGCGCCATCACAAGCGAAGCTAGAGGGCCCGCCAGGGCTATCCAGATGGCGCTTGACGTCGCCACCTCCACCCTGGCAGCGCCCCAACCATAATGCCCTTCACATCCGCCTAACGGGTGCACCAGAATGTGCAGCCTCCCCCGCTTGTACAACGAGATTTTCGGATCCCTTCCTATACGAATTGTGACATCATGCTGCGGAACGAGGGCGAGAGCTGCGCCTGCATGACCGAGCTCGTGGATGAGCGTCAGGAGCGGCGCAACTACTGCCAGAAACGCGATGATCCACAGGTATCCACCCACTTCAGGGTCACCTCCCCCGAGCCCGGGTTGTAACTACAGGTCCATCGGCTCTCAAACCCTGCATATCATGACTAGCCCTCTGCCATGGCGTGCCCAGGAGCAACCTCAAGCAGCCTATGCGTGCCTGCGCGGAGCGAGGTGTCTTTCACAGACTGCCTTTATGGCATCGACTGTCCGTTCGACGTCCTCACGCCTGAAATGTCTGTTGGTGACTGCCCTCATGCCATGGGGCGGCCTCGTGCTCACACGCACTCCCTCAGCACTGAGCTCCGCGGCGAACTGATCAGAGTCGATTCCCAGGCACCCGATGTCGAACACGACCATATTAGTCTCAACGGTGGACAGGTCAACCTCGATTCCTGCGACGTCAGCCAGGGCTTCCGCCAACGCGCGGGCATTGCCATGGTCATCAGCAAGCCTGTCAATCATCGTCTCCAGCGCCACAATCCCGGCGGCCGCAAGCACTCCCGCCTGCCTCATCCCTCCGCCAACCATCTTCCTGTTCTTCCTGGCACGGGCGATGAAATCAGCGTCCCCAGCAAGCATCGACCCGACGGGCGCCGACAGGCCCTTGGAGAGGCAGAACATGACTGAGTCTACGTACTGGGCGATCTCGGATGCGTCCACTCCAAGGGCAACCGCCGCATTGAAGATCCTCGCGCCATCCATATGGATCGAAAGCCCGCGTTCTTTGGCAACATCTCGGAGAGCGGCAAGGGTCGGAAGGTCAGTGACTGTTCCACCGCCTCGGTTGTGGGTATTCTCCACCGAAAGGCATGTCGGAGGAGCGTAGTGGATGTTCTGCTCGCGAATGGCGGCCCTCACGTCATCCGGATCGAGCACACCGCTCTGCCCGCGGACCAGTCTTGGCACCGCCCCGGCCAGAGCCGACAGTCCTCCTACTTCATAGTAGTATATATGGCTGTCGGCCTCGAGAATGATCTCATCTCCTCTGCTGCAATGGGTCATCACAGCCACGAGGTTCCCCATTGTTCCGGAAGGCAGGAAGAGAGCGGCCTCTTTTCCGACTTTCTCTGCAGCAAGGGCCTCAAGCCTGATCACAGTTGGGTCTTCGCCCCACACATCATCTCCGACCTCGGCATTGCGCATCGCATCTCTCATTTCTTCAGTTGGAAGCGTAAGAGTATCGCTTCGAAGCTCAATCCACTTCATCTGGCTGGCCACCCTTCATTGGAGCTTGAAAGACTAGGTATTTTAATGGGATGATACTTCACAACCCTTCCCCATTCCTCTATTGCAACTGAAAACTGTTTTCCAAATGCCGGTCGATAGGTGACATCATACTGACATGTGTTTTTCCATCCAACAGACCCAGCTCCTAGCCTCAGGCGCTTCTTAAGTGTATAATGTAGACGGTATTCATACGTCGCCGTGCGCATGCGCGGTGGCTTGTTCATGTGTCAGGTGTATCGTATCAGGATACAACGGCCTGTTCGAGCAATGATGCGAGGTGAGTTTATGTGGGCGATCACGACAAGCTCCGCGAGTTGAAAGCCAAAAGGGAGAAGGTCATTCAGGGAGGCGGGCCAAAGAGGATCGAGAGGCAGCATGCCAGTGGCAAGCTGACCGCACGGGAGCGAATTGAGCAGCTCCTGGATCCGGGCAGTTTCTCAGAACTTGACATGTTCGTGGAGCACAGGTGCCAGGAGTTCGGAATGCCTGAGCAAGAGCTGCCAGGTGAGGGGGTTGTAACCGGCTATGGAACTATAGGCGGTCGCAAAGTCTTCATCTTCGCTCAAGACTTCACGGTGATGGGCGGATCACTCGGCGAGATGCACGCAAAGAAGATCTGCAAGGTGATGGACCTCGCCATGAAAGCTGGCGCACCGGTTATTGGCATCAACGATTCAGGAGGAGCAAGGATTCAGGAGGGCGTCGACGCACTATCAGGGTATGGGCAGATCTTCTATAGAAACACCATAGCGTCGGGAGTTGTTCCTCAGATATCAGTCATCATGGGCCCATGCGCCGGCGGCGCAGTCTACTCCCCCGCTCTGACCGACTTCATATTCATGGTCCAGGGCGCAAACATGTTTATCACAGGGCCCCAGGTCATAAAGACCGTTACAGGCGAAGAAGTCAGCGCGGATGAACTCGGTGGCGCGACCACTCACAATACCGTAAGTGGCGTGGCACATTTCATGTGCGACACAGAAGACGACTGTTTCCTGGCTATCAGGAAACTCATTTCCTATCTGCCTGCGAATAATCTCGAAGATCCCCCGGCACAAGCCGTGGAAAACATGTCAGAAGCCGACATCATCCCTGAGCTTAGGGATATTGTGCCGGAAGAGTCAAACAGAGCTTATGACATGCACGATGTGATCACTGGCTTCGCAGACGACGGCGACTTCTTTGAGGTCCACCAGCATTACGCCAGAAACATAATCGTAGGCTTCGCCCGTTTGGGGGGACGGCCAATCGGCATCATCGCAAACCAGCCCCAGATAGCGGCAGGTTGTCTTGACATCAACGCTTCCGACAAAGCAGCGCGATTCATTAGATTCTGCGATGCATTCAACATACCCATCGTCAATCTCGTGGACGTGCCTGGCTTCCTGCCGGGAGTCAACCAGGAGACCGGGGGCATCATACGCCACGGAGCGAAACTTCTCTATGCTTACTCCGAAGCGACTGTCCCCAAAATCACATTGATAGTGCGCAAAGCCTATGGCGGAGCGTACCTCGCAATGTGCAGCCGCGACCTGGGTGCCGATGTTGTTTACGCATGGCCCGGTGCCGAGATAGCTGTTATGGGCCCGGATGGAGCTGCAAATATCATCTTCCGCAAGGACATTGCAGCCGCCGACGACCCGGAAGCTGCCAGGGCCGAAAAGATAGCTGATTACAGATCCAAGTTTGCCAATCCGTATGCAGCAGCTAGGCGCGGGTATGTGGATGACGTAATCGATCCGGCCGAAACCCGCCGTAAGCTCATGGACGCGCTGGACATGCTCTCGACTAAGCGGGAGACTCGACCTCCCAAGAAGCACGGGAACATCCCGGTATGATTGGGGGCGAAATTCATGACTGTAGCTGAAGAACTAATCCTCGGCCTTCAGACTCTGGTTCTTGGAATGGCAGTCACATTCGTGGGCCTTGCCATCCTCCAGATCATCATGATCCTTATGGGCCGCGCTTCAGACCGCAATCGCGTGGTCGTAAAGACCACGCTTCCAGAGAGTATGGAAGCGCCGGAAGAGCTCGAGGCAGCGGCGCCTCGCCATGAGATTGAAGAATGCGCAGAAGACTACTCAGAAGAACACGTTGCCGCAATCGCAGCTGTGATGGCTATTCTAACCGAAGAGGGCATGGCTCCGGTTCGAGTCAGGTCCGTCACGCCAGTAGGCCCGGGCGCCACGAATCTCTGGGGACTTGCCGGCAGGCAAGAGCTGATGTCTGGACGATCCAAGGCGTAACGGGAATCATAGAAACTTCAATGCGATTTCGAGGGGGATTGCTCAAGTGAGAAGGTTTCGGGTTCTAGTTAACGGAACCACATATGAAGTCGAAGTGGAAGAGGTGGGTGGAACAGTACGGCAGGCCACCCCAGTGCCGCCTGCAACTGCTAAACCCGCTCCCAGCGCACCAGCATCCGTAGTCAACCCTGTAAAACCTGCAACTGCTCCTAAGCCTGCGGCGCCAGGTCGTGGCTCATCCGTAACGGCGCCCATGCCAGGGACGATCATTGACATTAAGGTCAAAGAGGGCGACAAAGTCGAACCCCGAACAGTAGTAGCAATGCTAGAAGCCATGAAGATGGAAAATGAGATCTTTGCGGGTAGATCAGGCGTCGTAACGCATATAGCAGTAGAGAAGGGAGCCTCGGTCAATACCGGAGATCTCCTAGTATCCATCGAACCGGCATAAAGGAGGGGACGACTTTCCGTGCAAGAAGCAGTCGTCGAGTTCCTGTACAGTACAGGCTTTGCGGTCCTGACGTGGAAAGAACTCGTTATGTTCGCTATCGCAGGATGCCTAATGTACCTGGCTATAGTAAAGAAATTTGAGCCGCTGCTCCTTCTTCCAATCTCTTTTGGAATGCTCCTGGCAAACCTGCCAGCCGCCGGCCTGATGGCCGGACCGGAAAATGGAGTTGTCGGAGGGTTGCTCTACTACCTGTACCAGGGCGTGAAGTTAGGCATATACCCGCCACTCATATTCCTGGGCGTGGGCGCGATGACCGACTTTGGGCCCCTGCTTGCTAATCCGTCTACGATCTTCCTGGGGGCCGCCGCCCAGTTCGGAATCTTCATTACATTCATGGGCGCACTGCTCCTGGGCTTCAGCCCGGCTCAAGCAGGATCCATTGGCATTATCGGCGGGGCAGACGGCCCCACGGCAATCTTCGTCACCAGCAGGCTGGCGCCGGAATTGCTTGGTCCGATTGCCATCGCGGCCTACTCATACATGGCCCTGGTCCCGATAATTCAGCCGCCTATCATGCGAGGCCTCACAAGCAAGAAGGATCGCCAGATAGTAATGGAACAGCTTCGACCTGTGTCCAAGAAGGAGAAGATACTCTTCCCCATCATCGTGACTATCGTGGTCGGGCTGATGCTGCCGTCAGCGGCGACCCTCGTGGGATGCTTGATGCTCGGAAACCTGTTCCGCGAATCCGGAGTTGTCGACAGGCTCTCCAAAACAGCCCAGAACGAGTTGATCAACATAGTCACTATATTCCTGGGGCTTACTGTGGGAGCCACGGCCAACGCTGACAGTTTCCTGTCTTGGCAGACCATAAGCATAATCCTGTTGGGGCTTGTGGCGTTTGCAGGTGGCACTGCAGGCGGGGTATTGCTGGGCAATCTAATGTGTAAACTGACAAAAGGCAAAGTCAACCCGCTTATCGGAGCAGCAGGCGTGTCAGCCGTTCCCATGGCGGCCCGCGTAGTACAAACAGTCGCTCAGGACGAAAAACCAGGCAACTTCCTGCTGATGCACGCGATGGGGCCAAACGTCGCAGGAGTCATAGGTTCTGCAATAGTGGCAGGAGTCATGTTGTCAAGGTTTGGATAGTCGTTCGATTGCCACCTCGGCGGCGCGTCCGCATGATGTTCGAAGGTGAATCATCCCCCGCTCCCCCAGGCCGACGTTGGGCCGGGCGAACGGGGGTTTTCTCGTCTTTCCGCCGCCGAGCGAAAGGGGGTTCGGCGATCCTCTATCCTTTGGGGATCTCTGGGAGTATCTCGATCTCAAGCACTCAGGTCGTGGGCAGCGTCCGTAACCTGGAACAGGACCCCGCCAGCTTCTGCTTCTACCGCATTGCGCGGTCGATTTCAAACACGAACGTGTAGAAATCGTGGAGCATCGATCCGAGTATGCGCAATGCCTCATTATCGCACA
>CZCA01003257.1_pt1 | contig 14938 bp, 16 predicted proteins | sample 591981 | NCBI WGS metagenome assembly CZCA01 (sample SAMEA3556810, study PRJEB10932) | anaerobic digester metagenome
TCCCCTTCGTCGGCAGCGTCAGATGTGTATAAGAGACAGACGTCACCGTGCTCGATATTGCACCGGACCGCCAGCTCGATGCGTGGCGGGCCGGGGAGGTCGACCTCGCCATCGGTTACGAGCCCACGAGCAGCTTGCTCGGGCGGGAGGGCGCACGGAGGCTGTTCGATAGCCGTCAGTTTCCTGGTGTCATATTCGATGTCCTGGCGGTGCGCAGCGAGCGGCTTTCGTCGCGTCGTGACGCGATCGAGGCTCTGCTGGTCGGGCATTTCCGGGCGCTCGCCCACCTGCGGGTCAATCGCGAGGACGCCTTGCGCCGCATCGCCGCCTGGCGTGGCCTGAGCTTCGACGAGATGGAGCGAAGTTTTGCCGGCCTCAACCTCCCGGATGCGGCTGGCAATCTAAGTTTTCTCGACATGACCGGGGCGCGCGGCATCCTGCCTGCGGCGCGCGCGCTCAACGTATTGATGCTGCGAACGGGGCGTCTCAAGGTCGCGGACGAACTCTCGGGTCTGATCGATCCGTCCTTCCTGCCCCGAAACGGCGAGGCGCAGTGATCGCAAGCATGCTTCGCGCCGTGCTGGCCGCGCTCCTGCTGCTCGGCGCCGTCGCCCAGGCAGCGGACCGCCTGACGCTCGGCGTGTTTGCCTTCCGCCCCAAGCCGCTGATGATCGAGCGCTACCAGCCCCTTGCCGAATACCTCTCGGAGAGGCTGGGCGGCACGCGCGTCGTGCTCGAGGTCCTCGAGCAGCAGGAGCTCGAGGAGGCGGTTGCCGCGCATCGGGTCGATCTGGTCATGACCAACCCCAGTCACTATCTCGAATTGCGCAGCCACAACAGCCTGTCGGGTGCGCTCGCGACGGTGGTGTCGAGCGAATCGGGCCAGGCAGTGAGCAGTCTCGGAGGCTGCATCATCGTGCGCGCCGGACGGGGTGACATCACGGATTTGCGCGACCTGAAGGGGCGGCGGGTCGCGATCGCCGGGCCACGCTACCTCGGTGGCTACCAGGCCCAGGCCTTCGAGCTGATGCAGGTCGGCATCCGCGTCCCCGACGAACTCGACCTGCTCGTCGTCGGGCGCCACGATGCCGTGGTCGAGGCGGTGCTCGACGGGCGTGCCGATGCCGGTTTCATCCGCACCGGCATCATCGAGAGCCTCGTGGCCGAAGGGCGGCTGGACGCGTCGCAGCTCGTGGTGCTCAACCCGCAGGCGCTGGCGGGTTACCCGTTCGCGGTGTCGACCAGGCTGTATCCCGAGTGGCCGTTCGTGGCCTTGCCACATGTCGACAGGTCCACGGTGAGGCGTATCTCGACAGCGCTGCTCGGGCTCGAAGCCTCTCATCCGGCCGCGCGCGCGGCGGGAATCGCAGGGTTTTCGCCGCCGCTGGACTATCTGCCGGTCGAGACCCTCGCGCGCAGCCTGCGGCTGCCGCCCTTCGACCATGCGCCGCCGTTTTCCTGGCGGGATGTGTGGACTCGGTATGCGAATTTCATCATCGCATTCGGCGCTGTCTCTGCGCTGGTGTTCGGCCTGCTGGTCGTGCTGTCGCGCCGCAACCGGCAACTCGCGCAATCGGTCGCGGCGCTCGTCGAGGCCCAGGCCGCCCTTCAGCGCATCGCCTGGCACGATGCCCTGACCGGCCTGCCGAACCGGACGCTGCTCGCCGACCGGCTGCGCCAGGACATGCGCCGCGTCCGGCGCAATCAGCAGTTCCTGGTGCTCGCCTACATCGACCTGGATGGCTTCAAGGCGGTCAACGACACGCATGGCCATGAGGTGGGAGACCGCGTGCTGGTCGAGATCGCGCGTCGGATGCGCGCCGTATTGCGTGATGTCGACACGGTTGCGAGGCTGGGAGGGGATGAATTCGCTGCGATCTTCACCGACCTCGCCGAGGCGTCGCTCAGCGCGCCTCTGATCGAGCGCCTGCTCGCCACGATTGCCGCTCCCGTCGACATCGATGGCCTGAGCCTGCAGGTGTCCGGCAGCATCGGCGTGAGCTACTACCCGCAGCATGGCGACATCGAGGCGGAGCAGCTACTGCGCCAGGCCGACCACGCCATGTACCAGGCCAAGCTCTCCGGCCGGAATCGCTGCTGTGTCTTTGAGTGTGAGGTACAGCCTGAGGTCGGGGTGGGTGTCACCGCCGGGTGACCCTCGGCACCTGGACGTCAGCAGCGAGCGGGCCTTGCCCGCCGATCCGCCGCACGGAAACGAAAATGCCCCAGCCGAAGCTGAGGCATTTCCCTGTTTTCTTGGTAGGCCGTGCTGGATTCGAACCAGCGACCAACGGATTAAAAGTCCGCTGCTCTACCAGCTGAGCTAACGACCCGAAAAACGAGGCCGGATTATGGATGTTTTTTGCGGCACACGTCAAGCGATCGTAACGAATGCGGCAGCCAGGTCAGCGCGGCTCCTTGCCTCAGGCCTCGCGCATCAGCAGCCAGTACTGGACCTTGAGCGTGACGGCCGAGCCGGCGATGATTGCGGCCGTGGTGAGCACGGAGCCGATGGCCAGGGTCGACAGTCCCGTAATGCCCTGGCCGATCGTGCACCCGAGCGCGGTGACCCCGCCAAAGCCCATCAGCAGGCCGCCGACCATGTGGCGCACGAGGTCGCCCGTGTCGCGGAAGCTTTCGATGCGGAAGCCACGGCTGAGCACCGCATGCACCGCAGCGCCGATGATGACGCCCAGGGCGCTGGCGATGCCGAAGGTGACGACGCGGCTCTTGTCGCTCCACAGCAGAAGCAGTTCGAGCGTGTAGGCGACCGGGGCGACGAAAGTCAGCGATTCGGCCCGGCCGCTGTTGGTGGCGATGAAGGCTTCCTCCAGGGTCTCGGGGTGCTCGGCGACGTAGCCGATGTGTCCTGAGACGTACCAGCCGGCGATGATGGTGAGTCCGACCACGATGCCGCCCAGCAGCACGTCCGTGCGCCACGCCTCGCGACTGGCGAGTGACCACAGCAGCAGCCCTCCGCCGATGACCGCGGTGGCCAGCAGCAGGGCCGTCACCGGCTCGAGGCCAGCGGCGGCGAGGAAGGCAGGAATGTCCTGGCCATGCGGAAGCTCGGTCGCGTGCGGGTCGATGAAGTCCACACGCCACACGCCGAACAGACCGCGCATCGTCATGTAGGCGCCGATGGCGAGGAACACGAAGACCACGATCGATTTCAGGTTGCCCCCGCCGATGCGGATCAGGGTCTTGCTGCCGCAGCCTGACGCCAGGGTCATGCCGATGCCGAAGCAGGCCCCGCCGAGCAGATGTCCCAGCCAGGTGAGGCGACTGCCGGTGTACAGCGTCTTCGACGCGTCGAACAGCCCCAGCCACTGCAAGGCCCCGGTGCCGAGGATGGCGACCGCGATGGCAAGGGCCCACATGCGCATGCGGTTCCAGTCGCCCATGTTCACGATGTCGGAGACCGCGCCCATGGTGCAGAAATTGGTGCGATGGGCAACGAAGCCGAATACGGCGCCGACGGCGAGCGCAAGCCAGACGATCGTCGAGGCGGAGACCAGGGTTTCTTCCATGATGAGGACCGGAGCGGGGGCGGAAGCCGGGAGTGTAAAGGAAAGGCCGGTGCCGTCGTCAGGCGGTGCGCGGCCGATACGGCGTGGGGTCGTCGAGGCCGGCCGCCGCGAAGCCCGCGGCGCGCAGCCGGCAGGCCTCGCAGCGGCCGCAGGCGCGGCCCTCGTCGTCAGCCTGGTAGCAGGTGACGGTGATGCCGTAGTCCACGCCCAGTGCCACGCCGCGGCGGATGATGTCGGCCTTCGACAGGTCGATCAGCGGCGCGTGGATGCGCAGCCGCGCACCCTCGACGCCGGCCTTGGTCGCGAGGTTGGCCATGCGCTCGAAGGCCTCGATGAAGGCGGGCCGGCAATCCGGGTAGCCGGAGTAGTCGACTGCATTGACGCCGACGAAAATGTCGTTGGCGCCGAGCACCTCAGCCCATGCAAGCGCGATCGACAGCATCACCGTGTTGCGTGCCGGCACATAGGTGACCGGAATGCCGCCCGTGTCCTCGTCCAGCGGGACCGCGATCCCGGGGTCGGTCAGCGCAGAACCGCCGAACTGGCCCAGATTGACGCTGGCGGTGCGGTGCTCCCGCGCGCCCAGCGCCGCGGCGACGCGCCGTGAGGCATTGAGTTCGGCGGCGTGGCGCTGGCCGTAGGCGACCGACAACGCGTAGGACTCGAAGCCCATGTCGCGGGCAATGGCGAGACAGGTGGCGGAGTCGAGTCCGCCGGAGAGCAGGACCACGGCGCGGGGCGTCTTGTTCATGAGGCAATTTCCGTCAGGGAGCTGCCGGTGCGAGCGCCGCCGGCAGGGCGTGGTTGTCGCCGCGGGTAATCGACTAGCGCCCGCGGGCGTCGTTCCACAGGATCTTGTGGAGCTGGAGCTGGAAGCGCACCGGCAGCCGATCGCGCACGATCCATTCAGCCAGCTCGGCGGGTTCAAGTGCGCCGGCGACCGGTGACAGCAGGACGCTGCAGCGGCGATCAAGCGCGTGGGTGGCGATCTGCGCGCGCGCCCAGTCGTAATCGGCGACGTCGGCCAGCACGATCTTCACTTCGTCATGCGGGCGAAGCAGCGGGATGTTCTCGTAGCGGTTCTTCTCGACTTCGCCCGAGCCGGGAGCCTTGAGGTCCACGATGCGGGAAACGCGCGGATCGACCTCGGCGATGTCGAGGGCGCCGCTGGTCTCGAGCGAGACGTCGTGGCCGGCGTCGCACAGCGCGCTCATGAGCGCCAGGCAGCCCTTCTGTGCGAGTGGCTCGCCGCCGGTCACGCACACATGGCGCAGCCCGTGGCTGGCAACCTCGGCGAGGATGTCGTCGAGCGTGCGCAAACTGCCGCCGGTAAAGGCGTATGCGGTGTCGCACCAGGTGCAGCGTAGCGGACAGCCGGTCAGGCGGACGAAGACCGTGGGCAGGCCCACCCGGCTCGATTCGCCCTGGACCGATGCGAAGATTTCGGTGATGCGAAGGCGGACGGCACCTGCCGTCCCATTGTCCACGCCGGCCATGGACTCAGCGAGTCGCCAGGCGCTGGCGTGCGACCTGTGCAGCGTTGCTCTGCGGGTAGCGCTCGGTGAGCGCCTTGAGGGTGTTGCGTGAGCCGGTGCTGTCGCCGAGCGCCTGCTGGCTGTTGGCCAGACCGAGCATCGCATCGGGTGCGACGTTCTCGTTGGGCCACTTGTCCATGACCGTCTTGAAATGGCGCGTGGCGCTGGCGAGGTCCTTGGACTGGAGCGCGGCATTGCCGGCCCAGAAATGGGCGCCGGCGGTGAAGTTGCCCGACGGGTAGCGCTTGGTGAAGCTGTCGAAGGCGGCGAGCGCCTCCTTGTTCTTGCCGTTCTTGAGCAGCGTGAGGGCAGCTTCGTAGTCGGTCGATTCCGCTGCCGGATCGCCGCTGGCCGGCGCCGCCGCTGCCGGTGCTGCAAGCCCGCCGCCGCCGGTCTCGAACCGGCGCAGGCGGGCGTCGAGATCCACGTAGAAATCCTTCTGCCGCTGCTTGAGGGTCTCGACCTCGTTCATCAGCAGCTCGATCTGGCCACGCAGGCGGGCCACTTCGGCACGCAGTTGCTCGTTCTGCATGGCGAGCTCGAGCTGGCCGCGACTGGTGGTCTCGAGCTGGCCCTGAACATCCTGCCGAAGCTGGATGATCTGGTTGCGTGCCTCGGTGTCACCCCCGAACAGCTGGGCATGGGCCGGCACGGCCGGGACGAGGGCAAGCAATGCTGCGAGCGGCAGAAGGCGTTTCATGACGGGACTCTCTTAGAACTCGCCCGAGTACAGCATGTCGCCGCGACGGTTCTCGCCGTAGCAGGCTTCGGTGCGGTCTTCGCAGCGCGGCTTCTCTTCGCCCAGGCTCACGGACTCGATCTGGGCTTCCTTGGCGCCCAGCAGCATCAGCGCCTGCTTGACGACGTCGGCACGCTTCTGGCCCAGCGCCAGGTTGTACTCGCGGCTGCCGCGCTCGTCGGTGTTGCCCTGGACGAGCATGCGCATCTGCGGGTTCTGGACCAGGAAGCGGGCGTGCGCTTCGATCAGCGGACGGGCTTCGGGCTTGATGACGAAGCTGTCGAAGTCGAAGAACACGCTGCGCTTGGACAGGATGTTGTTGGGGTCGGTCAGGGCGGCGATGCCGGTGCCGCTGGCGCTGCCTGCGGTTACGGTGGCGACGCCCGCGCCACGGTCCTCGACCGAGGTGCCGGCGGTTTCGGGGCCGGTGCTCGAGCAGGCAGCCAGGGTCAGGGCCAGCAGGGCCGGGAGGACGAGTTTCTTCATGGGTAATGCTCCAGTACTTGTGTTGTAGACAGCAGAGAGGAATTCGCGGCTTATGTGCCGCTTCTTGGATTACCGGATCTGCGGACCCCAGGCGGGTTCGCGGACATCGGCGGCCTGCACCGTCAGTCGCTGGCGGATGCGCCCGTCGGTCGACACCGCCGACAGCACGCCACGGCCACCGCTGTCGGTGGCGTAGAGGATCATGCGGCCGTTGGGGGCGAAGCTGGGCGATTCGTCGCGTGCCGAATCGGTGAGGATTGTGGTCTGCCGCGTGGCGAGGTCCTGCACGGCCACCTGGAAGCGGCCGGCATTGCGGGTGATGAAGGCGAGCAGCTTGCCGTCGAAGGACAGCCGCGGCGACACGTTGTAGTTGCCGTCGAAGCTCACCCGCTGGGCGCCGCCGCCACTGGCAGGAATGCGGTAGATCTGCGGACTGCCGCCGCGATCGGAGGTGAAGTAGATGTTGCCGTCGGCGCCCCAGAACGGCTCGGTGTCGATACCCGAGGACTGCGCCAGGCGGCGCACGCCGGAGCCGTCGGCGCTCACCACGTAGAGTTGCGACAGGCCATCCTTGGTCAGCACCACCGCGAGCTGGCTGCCATCGGGCGACCAGGCGGGCGCGGAGTTGGAGCCCTTGAAGTTGGCGACCACGCGGCGCTGGCCGGTGGCGAGCGTGTGCACATAGACGATCGGCTTCTTCTGCTCGAAGGACACGTAGGCCAGGCGCGTGCCGTCCGGCGACCACGCCGGCGAGATGATCGGCTCGCGCGAGCGCAGCGCGGTGGCGGCGTTCATGCCGTCGGCGTCAGCGACCTGGAGCTCGAAGTTGGGGCCGGACTTGATCACGTAGGCGATGCGGGTGGCGAAGTAGCCAGGCAGGCCAGTGAGCTTCTCGTACACGAAGTCGGCGATGCGGTGGCCGACCAGGCGGTTCTGCGCCGGGCTCATCGGCAGCGCCATGGCACCGAGCTCCTGCTGCTTCTGCGCGTCGAAGAGGCGGAAGCGGGCCTCGTAGCGGCCGTCGGCCAGCGGGATCAGGCTGCCGGTGAGCACCGCGTCGGCGCCGCGCGCGCGCACGCCGGCGAGGTCGGGCATCACCGATTCGGGCATCGGCAGCGGGCCGGTGTCGATCAGGGTGAACAGGCCGCTGCGCTCAAGGTCGGCGCGTACGACGTCGGTCACGCTCTGTGGCAGACGGCCTTCGTTCTCGAAGATCGGGATGATCACCGGGAAGCGCGACGCGCCAGCGCCGGTGATCTCGATCGAGAGCTGGGCGTGCGCGCCCAGCGCGAGGCTGGCAAGCAGCCCGGCGAGGAGGAGGCGGAAGGCGTGCAGTGGGCGGAAGGCGTGCAGTGTTTTGATCATGCGGGATTTTCTCCAGCCGCGGATTATAGACATGACGGACTCAATCGTCCGCCAGCGGGCGGAATTTAAGCTCCAGCGTGCGCTGGAACTGGCTCCGGTCGTCCGGTAGGGGCAGCGGGCTCGAGCGCCGGATCGCGCGTTCGATCGCTTCGTCGAGCGCCGGGATACCGGACGAACGCTTCAGCCGCACGTTGAGCACCTCGCCGCTCGGCAGCTGGTCGACCTCGAACACCGCCTCCGGGTTGCCGGTCAGGCCGGGCGGGCGCAGCAGGTTGCCGCGCACCTTGGCGGCGATTGCCGCGCGATATTTGTCGATGTCGCCGCCCGGCGGGCCCTGGCGGGCGGCGCCCTGGGCGGCGACGCGCGCGCCTTCCTGCTGCATCAGGCTGGCGAGGCGGGCCTGCTCGGCGCGCTTGAGCTCCTGCTCGAGGCGTTGCGCGGTCGGGTCCGGCGCCGGCTTGGGTTGCGGCTTGGGTTCGGGCTTGGGCTGCGGTTTGGGTTCCGGTTTGGGCTCGGGTTTCGGTTGAGGTTTAGGTTCCGGCTTTGGTTCGGGCTTCGGCTGAGGCTTGGGTTCCGGCTTGGGCTCGGGTTTGGGCTCTGGCTTCGGCGGCTCCGGCTTCTTCTCGGGGGCCTTGGTCGCGATCTCGGGCTTCGCGACCGGCGCAGGCGCGGGCTTGGCCGGTTCAGGCTTAGGCTCGGGCCTGGGCTCGGGTTTCGGTTCCGGCTTGGGCTCCGGTTTCGGTTCCGGCTTTGGTTCGGGGTTGGGCTCAGGTTTTGGTTCGGGTGTGGGCTGCGGGCGTGCCGCGGGCGCGGCGCTGCGCGCCGGCATCGACGCCAGGCCGACCTCGAGCGCTGCCGGCGGCGGGCTCTGCCAGCGAATGCCGAAGAACAGGAACAGGAACAGTCCCAGGTGGACCGCCACGGTCAGGCCGAGGGACTGCCACTTGCCGGGCGCCTCGCGGCGGGGCGGTGCTGCGCGCTCCCTCATTTCGCCGTCGTCGCGCTCTGAGTCACGAGGCTGATCTTGCGCACGCCGGCGCTGCGGGCGACCTCGAGCACGTCGATGACCTTCTGGTAGTCGAGCTTGCTGTCGGCGGCGACCAGGAAGGCCTGTTCGGGGTTCTTCGCCACCGCCTCCTGCAGCACGGTGCCGAGCTGGTCCTTGCGGATGGCGCGCGAGCTGCCGATGTTGCCCGGACGCATCGCGAGCGCGCCGTCGGCCTTCACCTCGATGAAGATCGCCTCGGCCTGCGGCGGTGGCGTGCCCGCGCCGGCGGACGGCACGTTGATGGTGCCCTGCTGGATCATCGGCGCGGTGACCATGAAGATCACCAGCAGCACCAGCATCACGTCGATGTAGGGCACGACGTTGATCTGGTTCATGAGGCGGCGTTGACGCATCGTTCGCTCTCCGTCCGCTCAGCGCAGGTTGCGCTGCAGGATGTTGGAGAACTCTTCCATGAAGCTCTCGAAGCGGATGCCGAGGCGGTCGATGTCGTGCGCGAAGCGGTTGTAGGCGACGACCGCCGGAATCGCCGCGAAGAGGCCGATCGCGGTGGCGACGAGCGCTTCGGCGATGCCGGGTGCGACCTGGGCGAGGGTGGCCGAGCCGACGCTGGACAGGCCGCGGAAGGAGTTCATGATCCCCCACACGGTGCCGAGCAGGCCGATGTAGGGCGAGACCGAACCGACCGAGGCGAGGAAGGCGAGGTGGGCTTCGAGGTCGTCGATCTCGCGCTGGTGGGTGGCGCGCATCGCGCGCCGGGCGCCATCGAGCGTGGCGCCGTGGTCGTGGCCCTTGGCGCGCAGCTTGGTGAATTCGCGATAGCCGGCCTCGAAGATGCGCTCCATGCCCTCGGACTGGTGGCGGCTGGCGGATTCGTAAAGCGTGTTGAGGTCGCCGCCGCTCCAGAAGTCGCGCTCGAAGGTGTCGGTCTCGCTGCGTGCCTGGCGGATCTGGAAGGACTTGCGGAAGATCCAGTACCACGAGACGAGAGACAGGGTGGCGAGCAGTGCCATGACGAGCTGGACGAGGACGCTCGCCTGCGAGATCAGGCTGAGGATGGAGAGGTCGTGGGTGACGGTCATGCTTTGCTTTCGAGGAGGGCGTGCAGGGGAGCCGGGATGGCGACGGGTTTTTGCCGGCGGAGGTCGATGCTGGCGAGGAGGACTCGGGCGGTAAAAAGAAGTTCTTGGCCGCGACTGATCTGTTGGTCGAACAGGATGCTGGCGCGGCGCAGCATCGCCACCCGCGTGGCGACCTCGAGCGCGTCGTCGAGGCGCGCGGGAGCGAGGTAGTCGGCCTGTACCGAGCGCACGACGAAGCCGAGACCCTGCTCGTCCAGCAGCGCCTGCTGGCTCACCCCGAGTGTCCTGAGCCACTCCGTGCGCGCACGTTCACAGAATTTGAGATAGTTCGCGTAGTAGACCACTCCACCCGTATCGGTGTCTTCGTAATAGACTCGGACAGGCAGGACGCAGTGCTGCGACGACGCCTGCGCGCTCGCAGCGGGGGCGTTGGCGCGTTCGATTCTCGGTTGCATTGCAGCATTCTAGCCGAGCATCCGGGCGCGGTGCACGTCTGTTGCAAATGCTGATGGGCGCTTTTGCGATTCGCGCTTAATACTTGTCGCAAAAGCATTTTTCTTTGAATGTTGTTCTCGGGGGCGGAGCCTCGGAGGCCTGGTCGCCAGACTCTTGTGCAACGCCCCGAACATGCAGGAAGACGAACGTGGCGCTCCCTTTTTTCGGCAAGAGACCTGCCCCGCCTCGGCCTGCGGCAGCGCCGGAGGAGCGTCGGCCCGCGGCTGAAAATCCGCCGCCGACCGAGTTGTCGGGGCTCGACTTCAGTGCGTCCGATCACGGCCGCGGGCTGGCGCAGGCGGCGGGCCAGCTCGAGGTCCAGGAGGGTGGCAGCGGCATCGGCGCGGCCTTCGAGGAGGCCGCGGTGCTGTACGCCAACGGCAACGAGGGTGACGCGCTCGCGCTGCTCGAGGCCGCAGTGCCCAGCGAGGGAGGCGCGGTCGGGGAGGGCGCGTGGCTGATGCTGCTGGATCTTTACCGTCTCGGCGGACATCAGCGCCGGTTCGAATCCAGGGTGCTCGACTACGCGACGCGCTTCGAACGCTCGCCGCCGTCGTGGGAGGATCTGTCTCCCGCGGCGGGCAAGGCGAAGACCTCCCTGGCTCCGCTGATCAACCTCAATGGACAGCTGTCGGCGGCGGCCGGGAAGCAGTTCGGGCAGATCGCCGCGATCGCGCGGCGCAATGGTGGCGTGCGCATCGATGTGAGCAAGGTGCGCGGCGTCGATGACGCCGGCTGCGGCGTCTGGCGCCGCCTGCTGGCCGAACTGGCTGCGGAGCGGATCGGCGTTACCCTGCTCAACGTGCAGTCGCTGGCCGATGTGCTCAGCCAGCGTGTGGAGGCGGGGCGGGCCGAGGCGCGCGACACCTGGTTGATGTTGCTCGAGCTCTTGCAGTACGCGGGTGACCAGGTGCGGTTCGAGGACCGGGCTGTGGATTACGCGGTCACTTTCGAAGAGTCGCCGCCTTCCTGGGAGAATCGCGCCGGATTGCCGCCCCCGGCTGAAGCGCCCGCGGTCGCGGCGCAGTCGGCGCCGAACGATCCGGATGGGTTCGTCTTCGAAGGCGAGCTGACGGGGGCTGGAAACGAGACACTCAAGCGCCTCGCCGCCTTTGCGTCAGACCGCCGGCAGGTCCGCGTGGACTGCGCGCGGCTGCGCCGGATCGACTTCGTCTGCGCCGGCACGCTGTTCAACATTCTCGTCACCTTGCAGGCTCAGGGTAAACTCGTCAGCCTCGTCAACGTAAACGCCATGGTGGCGGGCCTGCTGCGCGTCATGAGCGTGGACCAGGTCGCGCACGTCACCCTGCGTCCCTGAACAACACACCAGCCCCGGCGCTGCCGCGGGCGGAGAGCGTCAATGGAACAATATCGCGGCACCACCATCCTGTCGGTACGGCGCGGCAATCGCGTCGCCCTCGGCGGGGACGGCCAGGTCACCCTGGGCAACATCGTCATCAAGGCCTCGGCGCGCAAGGTGCGCACGCTCTACAACGGCCAGATCCTCGCGGGTTTCGCCGGCGGCACGGCCGACGCCTTCACCCTGTTCGAGCGCTTCGAGGCCAAGCTCGACAAGCACCAGGGCAACCTGCTGCGCAGCGCGGTCGAACTTGCCAAGGACTGGCGCACCGACCGCATGCTGCGCCGGCTCGAAGCCATGCTGGCGGTGGCCGACCGCGAACACTCGCTGGTGATCACCGGCAACGGCGACGTGCTCGAGCCCGAGCAGGGCATCGTCGCCATCGGCAGCGGCGGCGCCTATGCCCAGGCCGCGGCGCGCGCCTTGCTCGAGAACACCGAGCTCGAGCCCAAGGACATCGTGTCCAAGGCGCTTTCCATCGCCGGCGATCTGTGCATCTACACCAATCACCACCACACCATCGAAGTGCTGGACTGAGAGCGAACGCATGACCCAGATGACCCCGCCGGAGATCGTCTCCGAACTCGACAAGCACATCGTCGGCCAGGACAAGGCCAAGAAGGCCGTGGCGATCGCGCTGCGCAACCGCTGGCGGCGCGCGCAGGTGGACGAGCCGCTGAGGAGCGAGATCACGCCCAAGAACATCCTGATGATCGGCCCCACCGGCGTCGGCAAGACCGAGATCGCGCGCCGACTGGCGCGCCTGGCCAACGCGCCCTTCATCAAGATCGAGGCGACCAAGTTTACCGAAGTGGGCTATGTCGGCCGCGATGTGGACACCATCATCCGCGACCTTATGGAGATCGCGATCAAGGACGGCCGCGAGCGCGCGATGAAGTCGGTGCGCGACCGTGCGCTCGATGCCGCCGAGGACCGCGTGCTCGACGCCCTGCTGCCGCCGGCACGTCCGGTGGGCTTCAATGCCGAGCCCGAGCCGGCGCAGGATTCCGCCACGCGGCAGAAATTCCGCAAGAAGCTGCGCGAGGGCGAGCTCGACGACAAGGAGATCGAGATCGAGGTCGCCGCGCCGTCGATGAGCGCCGAGATCTTCGCGCCGCCGGGCATGGAGGAGCTCACCCAGCAGATCCAGGGCATGTTCCAGAACCTCGGCGGCGGCAAGAAGAAGCAGCGCAAGCTGCAGATCCGCGAGGCGCTGAAGCTGCTCGCCGACGAGGAGGCCGCCCGCCTGATCAATGACGAGGAGGTCAAGCTCGAGGCGGTGCGCGCGGTCGAGCAGAACGGCATCGTGTTCCTCGACGAGGTGGACAAGATTGCCGCGCGCAGCGACGTGGGCGGCGCCGACGTGTCCCGCCAGGGCGTGCAGCGCGACCTGCTGCCGCTGGTGGAAGGCACGACGATCTCGACCAAGTACGGCATGATCAAGACCGATCACATCCTGTTCATCGCCAGCGGGGCCTTCCACCTGTCGAAGCCGTCCGACCTGATCCCCGAACTGCAGGGCCGCTTCCCGATCCGCGTCGAGCTCGAGTCGCTTTCGGTGGAAGACTTCGCGCGCATCCTCACCAGCACCGACGCCTGCCTGACGCGCCAGTACGAGGCTCTGCTCGCCACCGACGGCGTGAAGCTCGAATTCACCGCCGAGGGCATCCGCCGCCTGGCCGAGATCGCCTTCCAGGTGAACGAGAAGACCGAGAACATCGGCGCGCGCCGCCTGTACACGGTGATGGAGAAACTGCTCGAGGAGGTGTCCTTCGAGGCCGGCCGCAGCAGCGCGACGCAGACCGTGACGGTCGATGCGGCCTACGTCGATTCGCGCCTCGACATGCTGGCGCAACGCGAGGATCTGGCGCGCTACGTGCTCTGACCCGTCGCCAGCCCTGTTCGCGGGCAGGCCGGCTCCCACGGGCGCAAGCGCCCGGTCTGGCAGTGGGAGCGGGCTTCCCCGCGATGTCTTTCGTCGCGCATCCCCAAGTCCCCTCCGGGTTCCTCCTGAATGCTGATCCGTATCGTCTCCATCCTGTTCCCGCTGTTCGCGATCACCGCGCTCGGCTATTTCGTCGGCCGGCGCATGAAGCCCGACCTCAGCCACGCCAACAAGCTGAACATGGACGTCTTCGTGCCGGCGCTGGTGTTCGGCGCGCTGGTGAGCAAGGACTTCCGCATCGGCGAATACCTGCCGCTGCTGTTCGCGACCGTGGTGATCATCATCGGCTCGGGCCTGGCCGGCTGGGCGGTGGCGCGCGCGGCCGGCATCGCCACCAAGACGCTGGTGCCGCCGATGATGTTCAACAACTGCGGCAACCTCGGCCTGCCGCTGGCGGTGCTCGCTTTCGGCGAGTCGGCGCTGGCGCCGGCGGTGGTGATGTTCGTGGTGTCGAACGTGATCCACTTCTCCTACGGTGCCTGGCTGCTCGACCACCACACCAGGCTGACCACGGTGTGGCGTTCGCCCTCGATCCTGGCGACCATGGCCGGCCTGGCGGTCGGTTTCCTCGGCATCGAGGTGTGGCCGCCGCTGCTGATGTCGATCAAGATGGTCGGCGACATCTCGATCCCGCTAATGCTGTTCGCGCTCGGCGTGCGTCTGGCCGATTCGCGCATCAGCGCGGTGGGCTTCGGCGTCTTCGGCGCGGTGCTGCGCCCGGTGGTGGGCATGGCGCTGGCGTGGGCCTTGCTGCAGACGCTCGACCTGCCGCCGCGCGAGCAGGCGCTGCTGCTGATCTTCGGTGCGCTGCCGCCGGCGGTGCTCAACTACATGTTCGCCGAGCGCTACGACCAGGAACCCGACAAGGTCGCCTCGATGGTGCTGATCGGCAACCTCGCCGCGGTGGTGTTCCTGCCGATCGCGCTCGCGCTCGTCCTCGAGTGAGTCGAGTGCGCTGTGGGCGGCAATATTTCCGGAAGATGACCGAAAAACGACTGTCTCGAGATCGAAACATTCATAAAGCCTGTGGCAGACTTCAAGGATCTTTCGGCCCCGGTCGTTCCTCTGCACCTCTGAGTCGGGTGCCGGCCCGTGGCCCCCTCAGGAAGAAACGGAACATGAAGCAACGCGGCTTTACCCTGCTCGAACTGCTGGTGGTGATGGTGATCATCGGTCTGCTGGCCGGCTACGTCGGCCCGCGCTTCTTCTCGCAGATCGGCAAGTCCGAGGTGAATGCCGCGAAGGCGCAGATCGACGCCTTCGAGAAGGGGCTGGACCAGTACCGGCTCGACGTCGGGCGCTACCCCTCTTCGGAGCAGGGCCTGCAGGCGCTCATGACCGCCCCGGCCGGCGAGTCGCGCTGGCAGGGGCCCTACCTGCGCAAGGCAGTGCCCG
>CZCA01000155.1_pt1 | contig 14916 bp, 11 predicted proteins | sample 591981 | NCBI WGS metagenome assembly CZCA01 (sample SAMEA3556810, study PRJEB10932) | anaerobic digester metagenome
GCAACGCATTGGCAACTGATTTTTTTATCAGGATGGGTTATACTAGCAGGCATCAACAACCGGGTTGACATTCCGTGGCCAGGATCACCGAACCCCAAAGACTACAGAAACGGCAAGATAAAAAGACAGGATCATTCGATGAGCAATTCCACTACATCACCAGCAGCTACACCATCAGCAGCAGTGACTGGCGCATCGTTCCTGAGCGGCGTGCGCATTGCCATCACCCACGACAAGGAGCAGGCGCAAGATCAGGCCGATCTCTTCACCGCCATGGGCGCAGAGGTTTACTTCTACCCCAGCATTCAGATCATTCCCTTTGAGGATAGCGACCTAGAGAATGCGCTACGCGAGGCGGCAGCCGGCAAGTACGACTGGCTGGTGCTCAACGATGCCGATACGGCCTGGGTTGTCGGTGACGCCATGCGCGCCATCGGCATCGACCCGAACCAGATTCCGCGCCGACTCCGGGTGGCGACGATCGGCTGCATGACCGAGATCTACACCCAAGAATTCCTCGGGCTGGATTCAGCCTTCTCTCCCGAAATCTACACACCGGAATATGTGGCGCAGGAACTCCATCTGAAGCCAGGCGACCGCGTGCTGCTGCCCTTGTCCGCAACGACGCGCGTAGGGCTGGCCCGCTGTCTGCGCGACACTGGCGCCGAGGTGACGGCGGTCAACGCCTACCGCACTGTGATCGGCAAGGGCGGCGATCCTGTCCCCGTGATGCTATGGGAAGGCAAGATCGACGTGATCACCTTCACCTTCCCAACCGCAGTGCGCTACTTCGTCAAGCGCCTGGAGTACGAAGGCGGCGCCAAAGCCATGCTTGACGATGTGTGCATTGCGTGCATCGGCCCATTGACGGCGGCGGCGGCGCGCGATTACGGCTTCCATGTATCGCTGGTGCCCGAAAAGCACACGATTGCCGGTTTGGTGGAAGCCGTGAACAACTACTTTCGGAAGTAGCGCGCCTGTTGGATGCTGTGTGCAGATTCAGCGGAAAACAGCATGGCAAACCCTTTTCGCCCCCGCCAACTTGCTCGATTGTGGTGCACCCTGGTATACTCTTGGGCGGAGAGGTCGCATAGTCTGGCCTAGTGCGCGGGCCTGGAAAGCTCGTAGGGTTCATCGCCCTCGAGGGTTCAAATCCCTCCCTCTCCGCCAGATGGGAAATTACCGGGCTTGATGCCCGGTCTTCCCACCGGAAATTCGTGTGTTTTCATAGCTTCGTCAGGCGCTGGGTCCTGTGCGGCAGGATACTGTGAACCCCGCCAGGGTCGGAAGGCAGCAACGGTAAGCAGAGCGTCCTGGGTGACACGGGGCAGCCTGGTGACCTGGCGGAGCTATGAAAGCACACGAATTTTTTGTTCCCGATTACACCTTCCGAGAGACGCCGGCGCCTGGTCGTCGGGTACATTCTATCTTCGCCAAATCAATATTATGTCAAATCTAAGCAGAGTATGCCAGAGGAGCAACAGAGGCCGTTATCTCCAAGACGCATGGTCTTAACCGGCCCAAGGGCGCTTGCGCAAATAGATGAACCAGTACGCCGCCCCCACCAGCACCGCGCCGCCGATGATGTTGCCGATGGTGACGGGGATCAGGTTGCGCACGAAGAAATTTGTCCACGTCAGGTTGGCGAAATCAGCGGGGGTCTTGTGGATCGCCTCCCAGAAGGTGGGGGGCGCAGTGGCCTTGATCAGCATCGCCATAGGGATGAAATACATGTTGGCAACGCTGTGCTCAAAGCCGGCAGTCACGAAAGCCGTGATAGGCGGCACAATCGCCATGATCTTGTCGGTCGTGGAGCGCGCGCTGTAGGTGAGCCACACTGCCAGACAGACGAGTGCGTTGCAGAGAATGCCTAATGCCACTGCCTGCCAGAATTCCAGCCCGGACTTGGTGTTGGCAATCGTCAACGCCTGTAGACCCACCTGGCCGCCGCTGAACTCGTACTGACGCGTCCAGAGCATCAACACTGCGGTTGCCACGGCGCCGACGAAGTTACCTGTGTAGACCACCAACCAGTTCAGTCCCAGCAGCCGCGTGCGCACCTTGCCATTTGCCCACGCCATCACAATCAAGATATTGCCGGTAAACAGCTCAGCGCCTCCCACAACGACCAGGATCAGCCCCAGGCTGAAAACTATCCCGCTCAGCAATCGCTGCAAGCCGGTCGGCCAACTTACGGTGGCGGTCGCGCCGTCCGTCATCGCCACGACAAAGGCGCCGGCGCTGACCGTCGAAGCAAAGATCGCACCGAGCGCGATAAATGCGCCTGCCAGCACCGCCAGCGCAAACATGCTGGCTAGATCGAGATTCGCCTTCTTGACGCCGATCGTCTCGGCCTTCGCCGCCATATCCGCCGGCAACAATGCGTCGATATTAAGTTCGTTTACCATGATGAATGCTCTGATTACGGCTGGAGTTTGCTCGTAGTGGTTAGCTTACCACAAACGGAGCAAACGGCATCAAAAAGGACGCCGGACGGAGGTGTCCGGCGTCTGATGACCACACGCACAAGAGGAACGTTCTGCGGCGTTCACACGGTTACGGATTGCTCACAAGGTGTAGAGCGCCCATCGCCTCCGATCTCTGTTTGGCTGCCAATACTTTGACTGCCTCTAGCTCCGCCTGACGCGCCAGGTTGATTGAGTCTGCCAACACCCGCGCCGACTCCTGCGGGCTGTGGAAGCCAGTGCTGTTCTCCGACGAAATGAAGTCCCAGCGCATCGATGCGGCGCGATGCAGTTGCAGCGCCGCCGCCAGTTCCTCATCCGTCGCGCCTGCCTCACGCGCCGCAACGATGGCGTCGATAGCGGCAAGCAGCGCCTCCTCACTACTGCGCAGGAGCTGGGCTGTACGATCCTGGATCGTCTCGATGCGTTTGGTCAGCTCTTCTTCCGAAAACTTGTGACAGGTCTGACAAGCCGTCGCAACATTGACCTTTGGGCTGCGCAGCCAATGGTCGGAGACTTTGACGCTGCCCTCACGCACGTAAGGCATGTGGCAGTCGGCGCAGGCGACGCCAGATTGGGCGTGCAGACCCGTCGAGAAAAGCTCGAACTCGGGATGCTGCATCTTGAGCATCGGCGCGCCAGTTTCTTTGTGCACCCAATCCTTGAAACCGGCCTCGTTGTAATATTGTTCGATATTCTCTATGGCGAGCCCCTTCTCCCACGGAAAGGTCAAGAGCTTGTTCTCGCCCTGGAAGTAATATTCGACGTGACACTGTGCGCAGACGTAGGTGCGCATCTCCTGACGCGTGGCCTGCGTCACATCGACGCCACGCTTCGCCATCGCGTTCACAAATGCAGGTCGGGTGATGCGCAGCGCCATCGTGTCTGGATCATGGCAATCAGCGCAAGAGGAGCCAAGATGCAGGTTCTGTTTCAGCTCATTATAGGGTGTGTGGTTGAACGTCTCCCACCCCATCTCGGCAATCAATTGCGGCGTCTCCGCTGCATGGCAGTTGGCGCATGCTCCCGGCTGCTCAACGATCTTGACCCGTTCGGTGTCCAACTGATCTTGCAACGCGTAGGCATGACCCCGATCTTCGTTGTGATCTTTGCTGAACGCATACCCCGCCCAAATGCGCGTCATGGCTGGATAGCGTTCAAGCTTGCTATACGGCTCGGACCCCCCATAAGTCGTTGGGCCATAGTTTTCAGCAGTCTTCTTGAAAGAGTCGTACTGCACCGGAAAATTTAGCCCCCACACCGCTGGGTCAAGCTCATCAGGGGCAATCTCCACAACTTTGAGCGGTTGCTGGACCGCCTCATTCTTTTTTCCCTGAATGTTCATCAACATGGCTGCTACGACAACCGTCGCCACCGCCGCCACAACGAACAGCCCGATATAGAGCCACACACGATTCTTTGCTGGTCTTGAGGTTTGCTCGCTCATAATCCCTTCCTGAATGATATGGTTGTAGTAAGCGCCAAGTCTATCTCAAAAATGATGGCGTTGCACGGTCACGGTCCATGCGCCACAGTGTCGTGCCCGACATTGCCGTGACAGCGCACACATTGCAATGGCTCCGTGGAGACGATGTGCGCCACGTTGCTCAGGGCCGTCTCGTGACATTCAACGCAATTCTGCTCTGCAATTCTGGCGTTGAACTTGCGAATATGCAGGTGTTCGGGGTAAGTGCCCAACGTGAATGCCAGGCTGTGATTGAAACCGTTGACGCCTTTGACGATCCACTTATCAGGGAAAGTGTGTGGCGTGTGACAGCTATTGCAGGTGGCAACTGCTTTGTGCGAGGAATGATTCCACCCATCAAACTGGTCACGCATGATATGGCAGTTCACGCAGGCATTGGGATCATCCGAAAAGTAGGAAAATCCTTCAGCATAGACAAAAGTAAAAGCACTCAAACCCACTAGTACGCCCAGGATCAGCGCCAATCCCACCAACCAGTAACGGCCACGATCCACCAACTTGGTGTCGACGCTCATGTCTATGCTCCTTTACAAACGAACATTCAGCCCAATGGGAGTTACACTGTTTAGTAATAGCAATTACAATTTTAACAGATTGATGCGCTGTATGCTAATCCATCTTCGCCCAGTCTAACAGCAACGCCAGGTTGCAAATGTGACAAAAATCACAAGCAATCTGCCCGACGCCTGCTGATAGCTTACACTTGTTTTACAGATGCACCGCTTTTCGCTAACATCTGCATGGGAAACTGAAGTGTAAGCGAGCACAGCGTGATGGAAGCAACGATTCTGATTGTTGACGACGAACCGAATATCGTGGAGCTGAACCGCCTCTACCTGGAAGGGGCTGGCTATCGCGTTCTCACGGCGCGCACTGGCCAAGAGGCGCTGGAGCGTTTTCGCAGCGATCATCCCGATCTGATCGTACTGGACCTGATGTTGCCGGGGCTTGACGGTTGGGGAGTCTGCCGCGCAATTCGCCAGGAGAGCCAGACGCCGATCATCATGCTCACAGCGCGCACCGAGGATATCGATCGGATTCTCGGCCTTGAACTCGGCGCCGATGATTATGTCACCAAACCTTACAATCCGCGCGAGTTGGTGGCGCGTGTACGCGCGGTCTTGCGTCGCACCAACCCTGCGGCGGAGACTGCCGCCGCAGCGCCGCTGACGTTGGGGGACGTGACGCTGGATCCTGCCCGACGCACTGTACACGTTGGCGCGACGCCGGTGAATCTGCGCGCCAAAGAGTTTGACCTCCTGCAACATCTGATGGAGAACGCCGGCATCGTACTGAGCCGTGAGCGGCTGCTCAACCAGGTGTGGGGCTACGATTTTGCCGGCGAGACGCGCACGGTTGATGTGCATGTGGCGGCCTTACGGCGCGAGCTACGCAACAGCAATGTGGCGCTAGAAACCGTATGGGGCATCGGCTATAAGCTGGTCGGCCCGCCATCAACCGCTGCGCAGCCCTCACGTTGAGCCGGAGCGCTCTATGACCAGCTTTCGCCGCTTTTTGAACCAGCTTCAGACGCGTCTGATCTTGACGCACATGGTGGTGGCTGTCGCCGTGCTGATGGTCGCGGCGACAATCCTGTTGATCTTGCAGGCGCCGTTGCGGCTGGAAAACATGGTGCAACGGATGACCGAATGGTTGCAGCCTACCATCACGCTGGCGCGCAGCAACTTTGCCGAGGCGCTGACCAAAGAGAACAGCGACGCTACGACCCGTTTCCTGGATTACCTGCGCAGCCAGGCGGACGCACAAAATGCCCGCATCCTGCTCGTGACGCAACCAGATGCTACGATTATCTTCGACACCGAGGGGCGTCTGGTGGATGCCACCTGGGCGCCAGGCCCACGACGTGAATTCAACTTTTCTCCACGCCGGATGCGACCCGGCGCCATGATGCCCATGATGAACGAAGCCACGCGTGGCGCCGTCAAGCTAGAAAATGAAGATTGGTATTATGTCGCTACCATGCTACTACCGCTCCACGATGGCTCGTTGGAGATGGTGGTGCTCAAGCCGCAGCCTGGTCTATTGCGCAGTATGTGGGAAGCGATTGTGGAACTGCCGCGCGGTGTGTTGATCAGCGGGCTGCTGACGTTGGCGCTCGCCATCTTCCTGTTGAGCCGCTGGACTGCCAGCGCCGTCACGCATAGCCTGGCGCCACTGATGGAAGGCACGCAGGCATTGGCGGAAGGCAATCTTGCCTTTCGCGTCGATACATCGCATGTTTCGCTGAACGAAGTGCATGCGCTGGCCACCAGTTTCAATCAGATGGCTGACCGGGTGCAACAGAGCCAACAGGCGCAGCGCGACTTCATCGCCAACGTCAGCCATGATCTTAAGACGCCGCTCACCAGCATTCAGGGCTTTAGCCAGGCGCTGCTCGATGGCACCGCCGCCAATCCTGAGATGCAACAGCGTGCGGCGCTCATCATCAGCCAGGAGGCGCAGCGGCTGACCAACCTGGTCGAAGAGGTGATCGACCTGGCGCGACTGGAAAACGGACATCTCCAACTTCACCTCCAGCGCCTTGATCCAAACGAAATCGGCGCTGAAGTAGCAGAGAGCTTCGCCCCAAGCTACGAGGTCTCTGGCGTAAAGCTGATCTGGACGCCGTCGCCCAACGCAGGCATGATCGTCGCCGATGCTGCGCGCCTGCGCCGCGCCTTAGCCAATTTACTCGACAACGCGTTGCAATATACACCAGCCGGCGGCGCCGTCACCCTGGCAGTGACAAGTGCAGCGGGCGGCGCCCAAGTGCAATTCACCGTCACCGACGCTGGTGCTGGCATCCCACCCGCTGACTTGGAACGCATCTGGGAGCGTTTCTACCGCGCCGACCGCGCCCGCACGAACCGCAACGGGGCGGGGTTGGGGTTGGCAATCGTCAAAGAAATTGTCGAAGCGCATGGCGGTGCAGTCGGCGTCACCAGTACAGTTGGTCAAGGCAGCCGTTTTTGGTTCACGCTGCCGGTCAATAGAGGCGCCTCACCTGCAGTATAGCTCATTTTGTCATGGTCATCTGTAACACTTTGTTGCTGTTGCTATCGCCGATTTTCCTGTGAAATGGAAAGCGTGCAGGTTGCACACGGAGCACAAAAGTTATGGAGGAACCATGTCCACAATCACATCCCTGTTGAGAAAAGTTCGCCGCATCGACATTGTCATAATGTTGTTCATCTTGACCTTCCTGGCGGCGTTCCTGCACGACCACGTAGCTGCCCAGGAAGCCGCCCCTCTCACGCCCGCCGCCGCCAGCCAGCTCTACCTGCCCGTCGTCGTAGGGCAAAGCGCGGCCAACACGCCGACTGCCACCGCCACAACACCAGCGCCAGTCACGTTGACGCCAACCGCATCGGCCACACCTACGGCGACGCCCAGCCCAACCGCCTCACCCACAGCAACGGCCACCTCTACACCAACGGCGACGCCGACGCGTCCAGCAACACTGCCAGCCAATCTGGTTGGAGTCTGGTTCACAGGCGTCATTCCGCCCACAGACTTTTATGACCCAACAACAGGAGCCTGGCGCGACACCAATGGGCTGGGTCAAATGTACAAATTCAACGCTGATGGCGCCTATGTCTACGCAGGCTTTCTACGGTTGCAGAACGGTGGGTGTCGCACCGAGGTGTCGGTGTACAAAGAAGGCTTCGCCGAAGCCAGCACCAACACAGCGACCCTGACGCCGCAGATTGCTAAAACGCGCACGGTCGTAGTCTGTGGTTCGACGTCAGAGACCATCACGGATGGGCCGTTCGAGCCGTATCAACTTGGCTGGCAGCAGATGGACGATGAACGTGGTCGCCCCAAGCTGTTTATTCAGACTGGTGAACAGACCACCGAGTATTACAAGCAAGGCATGGTTGAGGCACTGGTAGGTGGTTGGAGCCTGAACGGCGTAGCGTCAGCCGGCTTCTACGACCCGCAGAGCGGGCAATGGGCCGTCCCCACACAGGATGGCGCCTGGTTCGTCTTCACCCTCGATGGCGCCTATCGATTTGGAGAGTACGGCCACAACCAGGACGAACAGGGGTGCGTCATCACCTACTGGGTCTATCAGGAAGGCAAGATGAGTGTATCAGGCGGACGATTTTCCTACCAGGCCACCGCAGGACAGGGTCGGTTGGAGAACACCTGCACCCCAGACGTTGTGAGCGAAGGGCCGTATATCGACCCAAAACTCTATGAGTTCACCTGGGAATTGCGCGACCAGGCGACAGCGCCCAAACTGGCGATTTCGCCGATGGGAGAGTTCCGCTATATCGTCTTCGACCGGGAGTAGAGACAAGCCGACCACAGGCGTTGCCACCCCGCAACTACACCATGACAACACTGCGCCAGAAGAATTTTTACTTCTGACGCAGTGTTGTCATGAAGATGGGACGCGCTTCTAGACTGTGAGGCGTTGCCTCCAGTGTGAATCAGTAGCAATGGCCTATCAAACAAAGCCTATCCTACACATGGCGCAGACGCGTTGCAATACCTGCAATACCTTTTGTAGCAATTTCTGTAGCACCTTGTTGCTGTTCTGTGCACTGGTTTTCTGCTGAAATTACAGGCGCATGGAACGATCTACACCAGGAGTTACGGAGAAAATCATGTACACATCCACACCACCCTATGCAGGGGCAACACATCGCCATCATTTCCTATTACTGACCGCTCTGCTGCTGGCAGCGCTGTTCATTGGGCAGACGCCGCTGGTGCGACATGCCGCGTTGACCACGCTGGCAACGCCACGCCAGGTGAACACGACGTCGACTGCTGTCCAACCGCATCTGCCACTCAGCTTCATTCCCAACGTCGGGCAGGCAGCGCCTGAGGTGCAGATGGAGGCGCGCATTGCTGGCGGTGTGCTGCAATTCCGCGCCACCGAAATGACGTTGCAAGCTGGCGACGCCGCCCTGCGCGTACAGTTTGTCGGCGCCAATGCGCACGGACGCATTCACGGTGTGGCGCCATTGCCCGGCGTCGTCAACTTCTACGCGGGCGCTGACCCGACGACATGGCGCACAGCCACACCAACCTACGCCGGCGTCCGTTACGCTGAACTCTACCCCGGCATTGCACTCGTCTACAATGGCGACGGCGCCCATATCAAGGGCGTCTACACTGTGGCGGCCAGCGGCGACCCGGCAGCCATCCGCTGGCAATACGCCGACGCGACGGCGCATATCGACGCACAAACCGGCGCGCTGCACATTGAGTACGGCGGCGCAACCCTGGTTGAACATGCGCCGGTGGCGTGGCAAGTGATCGACGGGCGTCAGCATGCCGTGGAGATAGCCTTCCGCCAGGTGAGCCAAGGCGTCTTTGGCTTTGCCGTCGGCGCCTACGACGCGGCGTATCCGCTCGTGATTGACCCGGAGCTGGTCTTCAGCACATTGCTTGGCGGCAACGGCACAGAATATGGGCGCGGCATCGCCCTCGACGCTCAAGGCAACATCTATGTCGTCGGCGCCACGTTCTCGCTGGACTTTGCGGGCACAGACGGGCAAACGCAGGCAGGGGGGCGCGATATCTTCGTGAGCAAACTCAACGCCGACGCCACGCAGTTACTCTACTCGACCTACATCGGCGGGCGCAGTTCAGACGAGGCGCTGGCGGTGGCCGTCAACGCTGCTGGCGAGGCGTACCTGACCGCCAGCGTGGATTCAAGCGACTTCCCGATCCAAACGACGTTGATGCCCAATAAACCGGAACGCGGCAACAGCGTGCTGGTCAAGCTCAATGCACAGGGCGGGCTGGCGGCCAGCACCTATCTAGGCATCGAGATGTACAACTTCTATATCGGCGACAACATCGATCTCGACAACGCCGGCAATGTCTACATCACCGGCGTTGACCCCATGGTGGTAGAGGGGGAAAACTGGTATGGCCCCCAGATCGCGTTGCGCAAGATCGACCCGGCGGTGACGCAATTCCTGCTCCAGCGGCACTACGGCGGCACGGACGCCGAAGAGGGCAGCGCTATCGACGTAGGCGCCAATGGCAAAATCTACCTGGCGGGCAACACGCGCGGCGAGCATCTGCCTGTCACCAACGGGGCCATCCAATCCGAATGTGGACGCTCTGACGCGAACCGCAGTTGCAGCGACGACGCCGTGATCGTGGTGGCCGATAGCACTGGCAACGCCGAATACATCAGCTATCTCGGTGGCTGGTCGCAGGAACGGTCGGTGGGCATCGTCGCCGACCAGAATGGCAACATCGTGGTGGCGGGCAACACCTTCTCCAGTGAGTTTCCGGTGACGCAGAATGCGTTCCAGCCGACCTGTCCGATCGACTTTGTCGATAACAGTCCGTACTGCTACTATCACACCTTCGTCGCCAAGCTGACGCCGACCGGTAACGCCTTTGTCTTCAGCACCTTCCTGGGGTCAACCGGACGCACCGACCAGGAGTACATGCGCGGGGTGGATGTAGACGCAGCCGGCAATGTCTATGTCACTGGCAGCACCAACGGCAGGGAATTCCCGATCAAAGATGCAATCCAGCGCGACCTGGCAGGCGGCATCTGTCTGGGGTGGAACGATCGCTTCTGTATGGACGCCTTTGTGACGGCCTTCAACCCTGACGGCAGCCTACGCTACAGCACCTATCTTGGCGGCAACTTTGATGAGTGGGCGGGCGGTATTGCGGTGCGCGGCGACGGTGAAGCCTATGTCACCGGTTACTCCGACTCCTCAAACAGCCAACCTTTCCCCACTACGCCGGGTGTCGTGCAGCCGAACAAGAAAGTCAAGGAGGATGTCTACATTGCGCGTATCGGCGTGAAAGGCTCGACGCCACCACCCCCACCGCCGCCGCCAGCCGATTTGCGCAACGGCAACTTTGACCTGGGGGCAGATGGCGCCTGGTCGGAAAGTTCAAGCAACTTCGGCGGGACAGGTTCGTTAATCCTCGACCAACAACATCTGCAACAAACGACGCCGCGCTCGGGCAACTACGCCGCCTGGCTGGGCGGCGCGCCCAACGAGGTCGCCGACTTGAGCCAAAGCGTCGTCGTGGCTGCCGCCAAGCCGCAGCTCGACTTCTACTACCAGATCGGCTCCGAGGATGGCTGTGGCGCAGACGCCACGCAAGTGCTGGTCGGGCAGACGGTGGTCAAGAGCTTCGAGCTGTGTCAATCCAAGAACACCAGTGGCTGGACGCTGGCCAGCGTCGATCTGAGCGCCTATGCCGGCCAGAGTGTGACGCTGCGCTTCCGTACGACGCTCAACGCCACCGCGAACAGCAACTTCTTCCTGGACGATGTAGCTTTCGTTGCAAAGCAGAATGTGCCGGGCGAAAACGGCTTCGAGTTGTTCCTGCCTTTGACTGTGAGAGGATAGACTGCGTAACGGTAACCGGGCGCCAGGTGTGGAGCATGTTCGTCTGCTCCGCACCTGGCGTTCTGGTTGCGCTTGCTCAGACGTTGAAGCGGAAGTGGATCACATCACCATCAGCCACGACGTACTCGCGCCCCTCGACACGCATTTCACCAGCGGCCTTAGCGGCCGCCTCGCTGCCCAGGCGGATATACGTGGCGTAGGGGATCACCTCAGCGCGGATAAAGCCGCGCTCAAAATCGCTGTGGATGACGCCAGCAGCTTCCGGGGCTTTGGCGCCGCGCCGCACTGTCCACGCACGCACTTCCTTAGGGCCGGCTGTAAAGAAGGAAATTAGCCCGAGTGCGTGGTAACCTTTGTGGATCACCTGCTCCAACCCCGTCTCGTGGATGCCCATCGTCTCCAGAAATTCGTGGCGTTCGGCGTCGGTAAGGCCGGCCATGTCCTGTTCCAGCTTGGCGCAGAGCTTGACAAACTCTGCGTTGTGCTCGCCAGCAATCTGCTGGACGGTGCGCACATAGTCGTTGTCCTCCAGCAGGTGCGCTTCGTCCACATTCGCCACATAGATCACCTTCTTGCCGGTTAGGAAGCGCATTTCCTTGTTGAGCGCCTTGTATGCATCGCTATCAGCCTCTGCATAGGCGGAGACCGGCAGCCCGCGCTCCAACTGCGCCTTGAGTGCGACAGCGACTTCCAGCAATGGCGCCAGGCGTTTGTCACCCTTCACCTCGCGCGCCAGCTTGTCGAGCTTGCGCTCGAGCTGCTGCAGATCGGCGATCATCAACTCGGTGTTGATCACCTCGATGTCGCTGCGGGGGTCTGGCTTGGCGGACACATGCACTACGTTCTCATCATCGAAACAGCGCACGACATGCACGATCGCGGCTGTCTCACGGATGTTGGCCAGAAACTGATTGCCCAGCCCTTCACCCTGGCTAGCGCCTTTGACCAGACCAGCAATGTCGATAAATTCGACGGTCGCATAAATGACCTTTTCCGGCTTGACCAATGCCGCCAACGCATCGACGCGCGGGTCGGGCACGGTGACGATAGCCTTGTTTGGCTCAATGGTGCAGAAGGGGTAATTGGCTGCCTCCGCGTTCTGAGCCTTGGTCAGTGCGTTGAAGGTTGTACTTTTGCCCACATTGGGCAGTCCCACGATACCAATGCCTAATGCCATGATTTCTCTATCCGTCTGGCGAATCCGATTTCCTGCAGTCTACACTGAGTCGCCTGTCGTGCGGGAATCGAACAGGCGGGCGTACACACATTGCCCCAGCCGTGCGCCCATAGTTCTGGCCAACCTACATCGCGTGCTACAATCCGCCATGCATGCGCCTGCAAAATCAGATCGCAACCAGACATGCAACAGAGGAGTCACCATGCCACCCACCTTGATCTATCTTGACCATGCCGCCACCACGCCGATCCGACCTGAAGTGCTGGAGGTGCTCCACTTGCATTTTGCCGAATCCTTTGGCAATCCTTCCAGCATTCACCGCGTTGGACGCCGCGCCAGCGTGACGTTGCAACATGCGCGCCAGACTCTGGCTACGCTACTCAACGCTCGGCCTAGTGAGATCATTTTTACCAGCGGCGGCACCGAAAGCGACAACGCCGCGCTCTATGGCATTGCCCTGGCGCGTCGCGCCGCCACCGGCGCCAACCGGCTGATTACCACCGCCATCGAACACAAAGCCGTGTTGGAAAGCGCCGAAGCGCTGCGGGATCGCTTCGGTTTCTCGCTCACAGTCCTGCCGGTCGATGCGCAAGGCCTGGTGCACGTCGAGGAGATGGCAGACGCCCTCGGCGATGGGCGTGACGTAGCGCTCGTCAGCGTGATGGCCGCCAACAATGAGATCGGCACGATCCAGCCGCTGGCTGCTATCGGGGCATTGTGCCGGGCGCACGGCGTTCCCCTCCACACGGACGCCGTTCAGGCTGGTGGGAAGTTGGCGCTCGACGTGAACGCACTCCAGGTCGATGCACTGAGTCTGGGCGCCCACAAATTCTACGGGCCAAAGGGGGTGGGGCTGCTCTATTTGCGAACAGGCACGCCCTTTTGGCCGCTGTTGCTGGGCGGCAGCCAGGAAGGAGGACGACGAGCAGGCACAGAGAATATCCCCTTGATCGCTGGCATGGCCAGGGCGCTTGAATTGGCCGAAGCCGAACGCGCCACAGAAGGAATGCGCCAACGCGCCCTGCGCGACCGGCTGATCGGCAATCTGCTAGAAGCGATCGACGGCATCCGCCTCACCGGCGCCCCGGATATGCGCCTTGACAATCACGCCAGCTTCATCATTGAGGATGCAGACGCCGAAGGGATGCTGATTGCGCTTGACCTGGCGGGGATTGCAGCCAGCAGCGGCAGTGCATGTGCATCGGGGAGCCATCGTCCCAGCCATGTCCTGACTGCCATTGGCGTGCCCCCTGCGCAGGCTGCTGGTGCGCTGCGTTTTAGCCTGGGGCGCACCACAACAATTGCGGAGATCGATTGGGTCGTGGCAAAAATGGCGGAAATCGTCAAGCGTGTGCGCGGCGTTACGTAAGCGGGGATGAGCAGTATTTGTAGCCAATGCCACGCACAGTGACGATGCGCGTCGGATTGGCAGAGTCAGCCTCAATCTTGGTGCGTAACCGACGTACAGCCAGCTCGACCAGATTCGGACTGTCGGTGTCCATGTAGCCCCACACCTCCTGAAGCAGTTCCTCTTTAGAGACAGGGCGGTCCGCCTGACTGGCAAGATGACGCAGCAATGCAAATTCGATTGGGGTCAGGGCCACGCGCCGCCCGACAATTTCGGCCTCCTGCGTTTCGTTGAACAAGCGCAGATCGCCAATTTCGGCCACCTCAAAGGCGCGATGGTTGCTCAAGTGCGTTGAGCGCCGAATTACGGCGTAGATGCGCGCCTCCAACTCTTTGAAGTTGAAGGGCTTTGTGATGTAGTTGTCCGCGCCGATCTCCAGCCCCCGGATGATGTCTTCGGGACGATTGAGGGCAGTGATAATGACGATTGGCACATCGGAGCGATGGCGAATCTCCTCGCACACCTCGAAGCCGTCGCGCTTTGGCATCAACACGTCAAGCATGATGAGGTTGAAACGCTGTGCACCGAATTTCTGGAGCGCTTCATCGCCATCCACAGCCTCGACAACGGTGAAGCCGAGACGCTCCATCGACTGTTTGAGGAGGCGACGCATGATCATCTCGTCCTCAGCAATCAAGACGCTTAGACCGCGCCCTGGCAACAGACGCCCAGCCAGATCACTGCTCCTTTCAGCAGACGCAGGGAGTGAAGTTTCTTGATCTGTCATGAAGACGCACCCTCAATCATGCGATTCATTGCCTCAGCCTCCAACACCGCAAATGTCACTCAGCAGGTGGGTCACTGATGAAAAACGTCAGGGCAGGGCTTACCAATCGTGTAAGGCAAGCGTAGCATATTTGTCGTGCAATATCAAACAGTGCGGGCAGTGTAACTATTCAAAAGCCGACTTGAGCTTTCGGCTTCGCCACATGGAATTTGCCGCTATGCCACGCAAAAATCGGAGTTGCAGGTTGTGTATCTTAAGTGGTTGAAATTCTGGAATGTGCATCGGCGAGTTTGAAAGCCCTGAC
>CZCA01000798.1_pt1 | contig 14888 bp, 12 predicted proteins | sample 591981 | NCBI WGS metagenome assembly CZCA01 (sample SAMEA3556810, study PRJEB10932) | anaerobic digester metagenome
ACCATCTTGTCCGACTCCTTCTGCGCCCAGCGGATGTGCGCCATCGACAGCAGAAGCCGGTCCTCGTCCTCCAGGAGCAGCAGGGCCGGGTACGGGATGGCGCGATGCAGTAGCTCGGCGAGGCGCTGGATCTTGCTACTCGCCCCGTTGGGCTGTTTCGGGCTGCGAAGCTGGACTGCAAGCACGGCGAGTTCCAGATAAGTGCGCGTCGGGTCCTCGTATGCAGGCACGCCAGCATTCGCCGGCTTGAGCGCGGCTACCCAGGTCGCCTCTTCGATGTACTCCTGGATCAGCCTGCGGTCAGCCGGCGTCGGGGCGCCATTATCGGCCAACATTTTCTTCGGGATGCGCTGTTGCACCAGCGCGTCGGCCGGCAGATCGAGTGCGGCGACGAGTCGGCCGGACGTGAGACGCGCCGGATTCCCGGTCATGCACCACTCCGTTCGCCCGCGCCGGGCAGCACGACCAGGTAGGCGAGCACCTCGAAGTCGCTGACACCCGCAAACTCGCCCTTGAGGGCATGCGTGCCGCCAGGCGAAAACAGGCTCGCGACCGCACGCTCCTCGGACTTGCCCACGATGGAGGCGACCGCAGCCGACAGCTGGCGTTGGGCGTGGCGCATGTCTTCGCCGCCGCGGGTGCTGCGCTCGAATCGTGCGCAGGCAAGCGCATCGGGCAGGTCGCGCCCCACGCTCAGGCGCTTGAGGCGGTCGAGGATCTGTTTGGCCTGGGTGTACGGCAGGAGCACCGCCGAATCGTCGCCCACATGGACGAGATAGTGCGGCGCAAGGGGGTAGCCGGCATCGATGGTTTTCTCGGCTGCAGCGCCTTCGGCACGCAGGCAGAAGATGACGCCCGGGGCGATATCGGCGTCGATGCTGGTGGTGACGGCGCAGCAGCCCAGCGGCATGGCCTCGAGCCGCCCGGGGTGCGCGCGGGCATGCTCGGCCAGATCGATGCGGAAGTCGGTGAGCGTGAGGTCGGTGATGGCGACGCCGCTCGACAGGTCCTCGAGGTCGATCACCGTTTCCTGCAGTTTGAGCAACTGTTTGCGGCGGTACTCCAGATCGTTCATCTGGTTACCCGACTGCTGCTCGATGATGTTTTCCTCGCCGGTAGCAGAGATGTCGAGCAGCACCATGCGTCCGCTGACGCGTTGCTCGAGGTTGATGTATTCCTCCAGCTCCATGTTGGGCCAGAAGTTCACCAGCTGGATTCGCGTGTTGGTGGAGCCGATGCGGTCGATACGGCCAAAGCGCTGGATGATTCGCACCGGGTTCCAGTGGATGTCGTAGTTGATCAGCCAGTCGCAGTCCTGCAGGTTCTGGCCTTCGCTGATGCAGTCGGTGGCGATCAGGATGTCGAGCTCGCCCTCGTGCGCCAGCTCTGCTGGGCGCTCCTTCGAACGCGGCGAGAAGGCGGTGAGGATGCTCGTAAGGTCGCGCCGCAGGCCAGGCAGGGTAGTCTGGTTACGCCCTGCACCGGTGACCAGAGCGCTGTCCAGCCCAAGTTCGGCCTTCGCCCAGGGCGCAAGCTGCTCGTACAGGTAGCTCGCCGTGTCGGCAAAGGCGGTAAAGATGATGAGCTTTCGGTTGCCCTCGTTGATCGGCGCTGCGCACTTGGCGGCGATCTGTTCGCGCAGCCGGATCAGCTTGTCGTCACGATCGGCGGTCACCTGCTCCGCCAGCGCATGCAGCGTCGCCAGCCGGTTACGGTCCTCGATGAGGTCCTGCTTCCAGCGCAGCAAGTCGACGTCGCTCAGTAGCACCTTGACCTTTCTGCCGACGAGCAGCGTCTCGAAAGCCGGGTCGTCGATATCCACATCGGCGATATCGAGTTCCTCGATCTCATCGTTGTGCGCCTCGATCTGGGCGAGCGTCGCCTCGACGTCGTGCAACTGCCGCTGAACGGTGAGCGCGAACGACGACACCGCGCTTTCCATGCGCTTGAGCACGTTGACCCGCAGCAGGTGAATCAGGCTTTCCTCACGGTCGACCTGACGGAAGAAGCTCTCGCCACCGCGGATCTGGGTGCTGTACTTGGCGTCGTAAGCCTGTTGCTTGTGCGGCAGCACGTAGCGCAAGGGCGCATAGGCGGCCAGATTGAGCCGACGGATCTCGAGGTTGATGTCACGAATGGAGCGGAAGGCGCCGGCACGGTCGACGTCGGCCTTGATATTGATGGGCGGCAGGCGCTCGGGGAATCGTCCGGTCTCGTGGATGCCATAGTACTTCTCGATGTGGCGCCGGGAGCGTGCGATGGTGAGGTGGTCGAGCAAGGCGAAGTAGTCGAAGCCCAGCATCTCGATGAGAAGCGAGGGCGTCTTGTCCTCGTTCGGCAGCTCCAGCCAGCGGTTGAAGGCCTTCTGCGCGCGACGCGTGGTGCTGTCGATGCTGGCGATGCCGTGCTCGAACAATGCCGTGTCGTCGCCTTCGGTGACGAAGGCGATCTGGTTGCGCAGGTCGGCCAGGCGGTTGTTCACCGGCGTGGCCGAGAGCATGAGCACGCGCGTCTTGACCCCCTCGCGGATGATCTTGCGCATCAGGCGGTCGTAGCGGGTTTCGTTGCCTTGGCGCGGCGATTTCTTGTTGCGGAAGTTGTGCGACTCGTCGATCACCACCAGGTCGTAGTTGCCCCAGTTCACATGGGACAGATCGATGTCGCCGGAGTGACCGCCGTCGCGCGACAGGTCGGTGTGGTTCAGAACGTCGTAGTTGAAGCGGTCGGAGGCCAGCACGTTGCGCCGGTCGTTGGCCTTGTAGAGCGTCCAGTTGTCGCGCAGACGCTTCGGGCAGAGCACGAGCACGCGGTCGTTTCGCAGCTCGTGGTACTTGATGATGGCCAGCGCTTCGAAGGTTTTACCGAGGCCGACGCTGTCCGCGATGATGCAGCCACCGAAGCGGTCAAGCTTGTCGATGGCACCCACCACGCCGTCGCGCTGGAACTTGTAGAGCTTCTTCCAGACGACGGTGTTGCGAATGCCGGTCGCGGACTTGACGATGCGCTCCTCGTCGAGCCCATCGCCGTTGGCAAAAAGGTGATGCAGCATCAGCGCGTACACGCTCGATGCATCGCGGTGGCTGCCGAGCCCCCTGAGCCTCTCGATCAGCTCGGCCTTGGCCTGCGGCTGATCCCGGAGCATGGCCCATTGCGAGTCGAACCACTGGCTGAGCATCTGCGCCTCGGCCAGGTTCTCCGACGCCTGAATCAGGCTGAGCGGATTGCCCGGCGTGACCCCGAGCCCGTCGGTGGAGAACGCGAACGACCCCATCACGGCCTGCTGCGCCCTCCCTTCACCGTCGCGCAAGACCAGCGTGCCCTGCGGAACCGCGCCCTGTGCGTGGCGCACTTCAGCGGTCTGCTCCAGCCAGGCAGCCAACTTTCTCGACAGCCACGGTGCCTGGAGCTTGTTCCTGTGGGGGCGATCAGCCGCAGAACCGAGCAAGCCGAGCGTGTCGTCCGTAGCGCCCTGCGCAGATGTCGGTTGCGGCGGCAACACCAGGCGGGCTCGGGAAACCTGGGGAAGCTCGTCAAGGAGCTCGGAGTAGGCAAACAACGAGAAAGCGGGCGACACCATATCGATCTGGTGCCCACGCTGAATCCAAGGGCGGATCAGGTCCAGGACTCGATCAGAGCCGGCGTTGGAGACGAATCTCATCGGGCGATTCCCTTCTCAGTCATGGAGCCCCTGCTCGAATGGTTGCGAGTTGCATGATCAAGCCGCCCCGTTGGTCTCGAACATATCGAGACCTGTGCAATCTCCGTATGCCGAGCGCGCTGAAATTGTGAGAATTCAGAGCAAATCAACAAGCCGCTCGACGAATGCAAGTCGCGTACGTGCGTTCGAAAAACTTGGTTTGATTATCGCAGATGAGGGATCCGAAACACGCCAGGCGGTGGCCACTGCCGCCGTCTTCTGCGTGTCATACGTCACATAATGCGATGCCCGTCGCGCCGTACGTGGTCGAAGGAGAAGACATGCGCCGCCGGTGCCTCCTCGCATCGCCCGACGAGTTTCCAGGCAAGCATGAAGCTTCCTGAACGCGCAACGACCTTGCCGCCACACAGAGGGCACTTCGCCGTGTAGCGGACGGCCTTGATGGATTTGTCGGTATGACGCGGCGGACAACGCCACTCTACGAGGCGGTCATCGTCGACCGACTGCATCCACCATGGCGCCAGAGCAATGCGCCAGCGGTGAAGCATCAGGAGAGTCCCGAGGGTGGCCCAGAAAACGTAGCCGAAGACCACGGCAGCAAATGCCGCATTTGCGATGCCACTCACCGACCTGGTGACCAACAAGGTCATCGGAACGAGCAGCGCCGTCAGTCCGACGATGAGAATCCCGAAGAGCAACACTCCGCGGAACACATGGCGGCGCCAACCTGCGAGCTGAAAGCCCTGCGCGAAAGTGCGCGCGAGCCATGACGCATCTTCTACGTCCTCGCAGATATAGCTGATCTGCTGCCGAGCAGACGACACGCATACCGATACATCTGAAACCTTGCCGTCGACCGGTTCAAACGGACGTTCTTCATCGACGCGACGATCCTCAGCTTCAAACGGCTCCAAGGCAAAGCAGTAACGCGTCGGATTACCTTGCCCCCCGCCTTCATCACGAGAGAGAACGGGCATGAATTCGATACCCGCACCCTGCAGATGCTGGCGAACGCCTTCTTCTTTCTTCGGCCAGGTCTGACCGATCAGCTTCTGCCAATGCTCGCGAACCTTGGCAGCGACCTCCTCTCGCAGATCGTTTGCCGCCCACCCGCGAACGTACTCATCCCGAACCGCAGCAGCCACCTCCCACGCGTCGAAACCGACCTGCGCACGCTCCGGATCACGTTGCACGAGGGATAACAGCGCCCGAAGCACGGCAACGTTGAGGTAACGCGACTCCGGCCAGCGCGACGCAAGCTCATCAAGCCGCTTCGCTGCCAAAACAATGGCTTGCGTATCCACAAACCCCCTTTCAACCCCGTTGTCCGGGTGTTCTGACAAAGCGGCCTGCACGGTAATTCGACTCGTCACTGTCATCAACGAAGGAGCAATCGACATGGAAGCCACGAGTCTGCTGCAATCATTTGCCATTGCCAAGGACGGCCGGGTCGTCTCGGTGAACGAGGTTGAGCGCGGACAGGCGTGCGGATGCACCTGCCCGTCCTGCCTCCGTCCGCTCATCGCACGCCAGGGGGACGTGCGGGTCTGGCACTTCGCCCATGCAAGCGGCGCCGACTGTGAAGGCGGCGCCGAAAGCGCCCTGCATCTCGCGGCGAAGGCCGCCATCGAGCGGGCGGGCGGCATCACCTTGCCGGGGCTGTCAGTGAAGCGCTCGGTCACGCTGCCGGACGGGCGCCACGGCACCGGGGAGGCCTCAATCCCGGAAACCTGGATCGACTTCACGACGGTCAGGACCGAGGTGAATCTCGGCGCAGTGATACCGGACGTCGTGGGGACGGCCGGAACGGCGTCCTATTTGATCGAGGTCGGCGTGACCCACTTCGTGGATCAGGCAAAGCTGGCGGTTCTGCGTGGGCTCGGCAATCCGTCAATCGAGATCGACCTTCGGCGCTTCGACCGCGAATCCTGGGACTGGGCAGCCCTTGACGAGATCGTGGTTCATGGCGCGGAAGCCAAGCGCTGGCTGTTCCTCCCCGAGCAGCGGACGCTGATCGAGACCGCGATCGAGCAAGCGCGCGCAGTCGCGGAAGGGATGCCATTGCCAACACCCCGTCAGCCTCTGCCGAAGGCAAAGCCTCCAAGAACACGCTACTGGCCTGACAACCGCATCGTGGATCTGGTCGACTTCCCGTTCGGCGTGGCGCTCTGGAGCCCATACGACGTGCAGTTCAACGAAGTGGTGAAAACCTGGTGCCGAGACTTCGGGGGGCGGTGGCAGCGTGCCCACAAGAACTGGCTCTTTCCAGTCGAAGCGAAGCCGTTTTTGGTCGCCGAGATCGCCAAGCGCCAGACGCGTCCGCCGGAGCGGATGGCCTAGCCCCAAGGCGGGTCGCCCCTCAAGTGTCAATGTCGGCACCGTACCGGAGGTCACGGAGCAATGAATCCGTGATGGATATAGTTACGCAGGAATGCTTTTGAGAAATGTCATGACGATGAAGAACAACATGCTGGCACTCGCGCTCACGGTGTTCGTGTTCTGCGGCATTGGAGCCTTGCTGTGGTGGGACGCACAGCGCCCGACCCCAATGAAGGAGAGCGCTGCACCAAGCAAGAGTACGCCGGAAGCAGGGTCACGGTTCGACTCGCCCGCAAGGGACAACGCTCCAGCCTTGAGCCGGGAGGCTGCACCCCCTGCGAACGGGCTCTACCGCTGCCAGGGACCGGGCGGCGTCCTCTACCAGGCAGAACCTTGCCCGGGTGGAACGAAGCAGGCCGCCGTTTCGGGCGGAACGGTCAGCGTCGTGTCGCCCCCGCCCGTTCCCGTGGCGCAGTACGCGCCACCGACCCGCCAATCCAGCGCCAAGCCTGTCGGCCTCATCGAAAGAACACCACCCGACTCCACGGGAAACGAGTACCAGTGTGAACAGCTTGAGAAGCGGATCAAACGCATCGACACCGAAGGGCGACGCGGCGGCACATCCCGGCGTATGGAACAGCTCCGGGAAGACCGCCGAAAGGTCATGAATGAAATGTGGCGCGTGGGCTGCGGGCGGTAATCGGAAACCGGCACGCTCGACGGCGCGAGGCTGGCGGGCGTCGGACTTTGACACTTGAGGGGCGCAGTTTGACTGATGAGGGGCGCCCCGCTATCTGCGCGGTTGCTGGCAATCAGCGCCGGTATCGAGCCAATTGAGGCGTCCAGCCCCGCCCCTCAAGAGTCAAACACCTCGTCAGATCATCTCACCCGGATGCAGGCCGACACCCTGACCGCCTTTCTTTAGCCGCTAAAATCGCGCACCCACGCAGACCAGCGCGCTCGCCGTTGTAGTTGTATGTAATACGCTACAACATACAACACGCTACACAGCCCCCTGCGACTTGTTCACGAAGGTTGCCACCTCGTCATTTAGCTCCGTCCCCGTCAGGCTGTTGCCGTCGAACTGGACGCTGTTGTCTGCCCCACCGCCGCGAATCGCCGACGCCACCTTGCCCGGCAAGCTCTGATCAGCCCCCTCCTTGAAGTCGGAAGCCAGCTTCACCGCCTTTTCCTTGATCACGCTCCCAGCCCCGGTGGCCAGGTTGGCCGCCGTGCCTTTGGCGAGCGCTGCGGCTCTTGCAAGCCCCGCGCCTGCACCGGCCGATGACGATCCGCCGAAGCCTGCGGCCTGTGCAAAGGCGGAGCCGCTAGCCTCCCCCGCCGCAGCTCGCCCACCGCCGGAGGTTGTCTGTCCCAGGCTGGGCATCTGGCCACCGCCACTGTCAATCCCCGCCTGAGCCTTGTCGAATGCTGCCTTCACCGCCGACACGCCCCCCGCGATGTTCTGCGCACCACTCATCACGGCCGCACCGGCCATTCCCGCCGCCGTAGCCGCCATGCCCGCAGCCCCCATGGCAGCCCCGGCAACAGCTCCCGCGCTGAAGTTGCCAACGCCTCCAGCCGTAGCCACCCCACCACCCGTGATGATGCCCGCCACCAATGGCGGCACACGGGTGATGAGCAGGAGCAGTGCGATACAGAAGACCAGCATCACGCCGAGCTCCTCGAAGTTGAGCGCCCCCTTGTTCATCTTGGCGTAGAAGCTCGACAGCAGGTCGTGACCGATACCGAGCAAGAGGGTCATCACGAAGAGCTGCACCGCAACAGCCAGCACCGTGCGGAAGTAGCTGAGCGCCATCTCCGAGGTCCAGCGCGATCCGCCGAAGCCTAGGAAGAAGATGCCGGCGTACATCAGAATCCAGCCCGACACGAAGAGCAGCAGCATGTTCACCGCAACGACTGCCAGCAGCAACAGGATGCCGGCACTCAGCACCACGCCCACGAAACTGTCGATGGGCTGCCAGGCAGAGAGGTTCGTCACCGCCTGCTTCCAGATCATGAAGCCGACATCGACGACCCCCGAGGGCGACAGGCCGGACACGCCAATTGCGGATTCGCCGATCTGGCGCATCGAGCCGATGATGGCGTCCGCAATTGCCGGGCCATTGCGCAGCAGCCAGAGGTAGAAGCCGAAGAACAGGATGAAGCGGGCGAACTCGGCGAAGAACTCGCCGATGTCGGCCTTGCGCAGGATGAGCATGCCGCCCGTCCAGGCCAGGGAGATGGTGCCGAGCGTCCAGAACAGCCAAGTTGCTGCATTCATCACTACCGTCTGCCAGCCGGATGCCCGCGCAGCAAACTCGGTGACGACCTGGTCCAGGATACCGCGGTTGGTAGCCGGATCATGAAACGAGAGCTGCGCGAAGGCGCTGCCCGATAGGAGCATCAGTACGGCGACGATGAGTGCCATCGAACGGTTGATCTTCATGGTCTTCACCACCTCTTGGGGTTTGTCGGAAGGGTGCCGGGGCTGACCGGCAGGCGCGAGCAGCGGCTACCGAATTCCCTGCGCGTGGCCTCGTCCCTGATCTGCTGGATCCGCTCGGGGCGGCAATTCTCGGCAGTCACTTCTGGCATCGGCTCCGGAGTGGGCGCGCAGCCGACCAGCAGGCCGGCGAAAAGCACACCGATTGCGACGACGTTCATGACCACCTCCTCACCAGCGCATCGGGCTGCTGGGAAGAGCGCCCGGCCCGCGCCGCTCGGTCGAAGCCAGGTGAGCCGCCTGCTGCCGCGCCGCAAGATCAGCCTCGCTCTGTGCACGGGTGGCCATGGCGTTCTGTTGGGCGATCAACAGGCCGCGGATCTGCAGCAGTTGATTGGCCTGCTGGCTGGCAAGCTGGTTGGCGAACTGGATCGCCTCCATCTGTCCGCGGGCCCCCTCTGCGCGACGCTGGAGCTGCTCCAGCGTTCGGGCATCGGTCTTGAGTGCTTGCTGCTGAAGCTCCAGGCCGTGAAAGAGTGCATCGTTCGCCCGCTTCTGAGATTCGGAGGCGAGGCGGCGGTTGTCATCCATCGCTGCCCACTCTGCAGCGCTGCAGCCGCTTGCCGAGAAGCATGGCGAGCCGCGGTAGTAGGCCACGTCCTGAAACTTGCCAAGATAGGCATCCACGCTGCCGAGGTGGGTTTTGTAGTAGTTAAGCGTATCAACGGCGGCCATCAGTCCATTGATGGTGGTCTGCGCCTGATCCCAGATGTAGGCCGCCGGCGCCATGGTGTTCTGCAACTGGTTCTCGTACTGCTGCAGCTGTGTCCGGTATTGCTCGATCTGCTTCAGCGTCTGGGCGACGCTCTCGATCGCAGTCATCACGTTCTGAGACAAGTTGGTGCTATCGATCACCGGAATGCCAGCCTGCACCGGCGGCAGTACCCCAAGCGTCATCGATACGACCAAGGCAGTCAGAACGACGGGTTTCGTCTTGCGCATTTCACGTCCTCACATTTTTAGCGGCTAAAAAATCAGCGTCGGTGGCTGACGATGGCGTGCATAACCGCCCCCATCTGATCCTGAGTCGCCTCGATACGCGCTAACAGCGCGCGGATGGTGGCCTCTCCGAAATGGGCAGTGCGGCGGTCGTCGGTCAGCCATAGCTTGAGGAGCCCCCCAAGACGCCCGAGGTCGCCGTTGATTCGGGCCAGCTCGCGCACCCGCTCGTAATCGACGATTCCATGGACCCGGTAGCCCTGCCCGACTTCGCGCAGAAAGCGCGCGACACTCATGCCCGCGTTCCGGGCATTCGCGGCGATCAAGGCTTTCTCCTCGGGCAGGCAATACACCTTGATCGGTGTGCCGCTCTTCCTGGTCGTCACCGCCTCATCCATGGCGTAGCTCCAAGACGGCGGCAGCCGGAAGCCCCGCAGGGCAGGATGTCCGTTGAGCGCCCTCGGCGCGAAAGAGGACCAGTGAAGGAGGAACCACCGCTTGTGGTGGGCCTACTTCACACATCCTGCCCGCCTCTTGAACGCCAATTCTGCGCGGATGCCTATGCGGTTTTAGCGCCATGCATGCGCTATTTCCTCGTGACTCATCACGTACCGCGCGGAAATGGCCAAGAATGGCGAAAAACTGCGTGCTTATAGCGGTTGAATAGCGCACTCGTAACGCAATAAACACGAGTTTGCAAAGCATGAGGAAGATCATCAAAGCAATTCCTCCTTGCGGGGATTCGGGTCGAAAGTGAATTGCCCAAAAGGTTTGTTCGGTGCCAGTTCGGACATCTTCAATTTGACGTCAGGAGGTGCATTTCGCTGGCCAGGGCGTTGGAGCTTGATGTGTCGCCGGACATGGGCGCAGAAAGTTTCGTAACGGCAGGCGATTCGCCCGGTCTCACGCAGGTGCGCCCAGACGGTCTTGAGCGCATAGCCCGCCCGCATCGCCTCCTCGATGTCACTGCGCACCGCGAGAAAGGCGACCAGCGACTCCTTGCGCCGCCGCTGCGCCGAGGCGACCCACTCCGCCAGCTCGTCGAGGAACGCGCTCATTCGCCCTTCTCCTGAGCGGCCTGCTCCCCGTTCAGCAAGGAAGCGACAACCTCGACAGGGAAGTACATGCGACGCCCCAGATAGACCTTTCGCGCGTTCAATTCCCGGACCCAATCCTCCTTCTGATTGAGCAGCGCCATCCGCAGCCCTTCGGGCTTGCGGCTCAGGGTGATCGCGAGCTGCTCCAGGGTCATCACAGCCCCGAATCGCTCCTCCAGTATTTCCAGCGTGGATCGCATTTTATTGATCAAAATTCTGTTGACTGAGATCGATACAGCGATTCTTGTGGAAACGAAGATAGAATTGGAGTGCAATTAATTCTGCATTTTCATACCAGGACAAAATGCCCTATGGCACGACCAAGAAGGACTGCTACCGAACGAAAGCGCGGACACATGCGAGCGGCGGCATTAATAAATTCGCTTGCCCGAAAAATTGGTGTGGCGAACCCGCACCAATTCGCGCTTCACTTCGACGCACTTACCGGGATGAATACCCAGTCATCCGGAAAATGGCGCTCGAGCTTCAACGGCGAAAAGGCCCTATCGACACAGCAACTGCAGCTGCTGTCGCGCATCGACCCAGAAGTGTTTGAACGCCACGAAATGGGACCGGCGAACCTCTGGCAGGCCATGTGGGCGCCGCTGCAAGGCCTCAGGTCAATCGTTTCGACTGAACTCGCCTCATGGCCAACGCTTGAGGTCCTGGTGGCCGAGTTCGAGGGCGACCTTCTGCTGGCAGAGGCCTATCACGAGCCACTGACCATTGCGCATCTCGCCAAGGCAGTCGCATTGCATCGATTGGTGCATGAGCTGAACGCCCGGATCATTCCCGTCGGAATTGACGGCGAGGGCACCTACCGAGCTATTCGGCGCTGCCTGGATGACACGTCAGTTGCGGCGGCGTTGGCATCGCTCGGGATCTTCGACGACGTGGACGCGGAGCTCTCAGACTGGCTGGCCGGACACGAAGAGCTCGCCTCGACACCCGCCGCCGCAAGGTGGAATGCGCTGGCATCGCGTCTAGACTGGATTGCATGAGGCGCCGCGCCGTGTCGGCAGCAGGCCGCTATGCGACGGGTGTCGGTCAACGAGCCCGCAGAACTTTAGCGGCTAAAATTTTCTGCCGCGCTCAGCAAGCCCAGCATCAAGGACACCGACCATGGACCCGATCGTCCGCATCCAACCGTGCAGCGCCGACCTCGGCGATGGCATGCTCGTGCGCCGTGCGCCGTGCGCTCCCCAATCGCCAGCAGCGCATGGTTGGCGCGTGGTGCTTCCTCGACCACGCCGGCCCCGTGCGGTTCGAGCCCGGCAAGGGCATGCACGTCGGCGCACACCCGCACATCGGCCTGCAGACCTTCACCTGGCTGATCGAGGGCGAGGTCCTGCACCGCGACAGCCTGGGCAACGAGCAGATCATCCGCCCTGGCCAGGTCAATCTGATGACCGCTGGACATGGCATCGCCCACACCGAGGATTCGCTGCACGACGGCGAGCGGCTGCACGCGGCACAACTGTGGATCGCCCTGCCGCCGGAGCATAAGGATTGCCCGCCCGCCTTCGATCACTACGCCGAACTGCCGCACTGGCGCGAAGACAGCGCAGAACTGACCCTGCTCGCCGGCCGCTACGGTGAGCGAACCGCACCGGCGCGCATCCACTCCCCGCTGGTCGGCATCGACATCGCCTGCGACAGCACCAGCAACATCACGCTCCAACTGGACCCCGGTTTCGAGTACGGCCTGATGCCCCTCGTTGGCGACGCAATGGTCGACGGCGAAACCATCAGCGCCGACGAACTCGCCTACCTCGGCAAGGGACGCAGCGAACTTCAGCTTGCGCTACCCGCAGGCGCTCGGGTGCTGTTCCTGGGGGGCCAGCCGTTCGAGGAACCAGTGCTGATGTGGTGGAATTTTGTGGGCTTCAGCAAGGAAGACATCGCGCAGGCACAGACCGAGTGGGAACAAGGAGCCGCCCGATTCGGAACGATCGGCGACGGCCAGGCGCCGCGACTGGTTGCCCCGCCCCTCCAGTGGCGAAACGGCGACTGATCGCTCTCGGGCTCAGCTGCCACCACGAGGCCGCCGATCTCGACCGGCACTCGACCTCTGCCGCCGCTCAAAAATTGGGCAATGCTCGAATGCAGCTTGGCCTCAACGGCTTGAACGAGTTATCCACAAGCACTCCCACAACCCTGTCCCCATCGGCTGGGGACAACGAGAGAGGCCCTGACAAAGGTGGTATGACTTGCCGAGGAAGGCGTTGCCATCCGAACGTCAGCAGGCGACCCACGCCGTGTCAAAACACGAAAAGCGCGAGACTTATAGCAAGAAAATCCCACACGAATCCGGATAAAAGATCTGCGTCTCCGTCGATTACCCACCTGATACGCTCTCAGACGTTATGGAGAACTAAGACCTCCCACTCCGTCCGGTCACGGAGGTTTTTTGGCACAGCCTGGACCTAAAGAGGTCATCCCATACCTAGCAAAGTCGGGGCGACCATAATGTCATAAACGAGGGGTAGCAGACGAAGTAGGTATCCGAGGCGCGGATCACCACATTCCGTCAGCGGAATCGTTCTTAATTCCGCTGACGTAGGTAGATTACGGACTGACAATCACCTTGATGTCCGATCCCGAGATGCTTTTGATGTAGGAATAGCTCGTCCCCAAGACTGCAAGCTGCTCCTTCGACACCTTCTTCGCTGATATCGCGGGCTGCACAATCACAAAACTGAAGATCAGCTCGTGGTCGTGGCATTTGTTGCGCAGTACCTCGAGCTGCTGAGGCGTGCCCTTCAGGATTCTGTTGAAGTCCTTCTGCAGTGATTGTTGGTAGCGATCCATCAATCGGTTGAAGAACTTATCGCCTGTGTACAGCCATTTCACCGATCTCGACGCCTGACCGCACACCTCATAGACGTCAGCGACGCGCCCCCCGGGCGCGGCCACGCCATCCGTCATCGGGCAGAATTTGCAGTGGTAAAGATCGACGTAGATGGCGTCATTGTTTTCCCGAATCGCCACTAGGTCAGCGATTTCGCCTTTGCCGTCATCATTGAAGACGATGGAATAGTCATCGGCAATCTTGTCAAAGGTGAAGCCTTGTACTGAGTCCTTACGTCGCTCTGCACGCATGGACTCCTGATGGATCTTCGTCGTTCCCCAGTCCCAGGGCTCGAGCAAACTGGCAGGCAGTTTTACGTCCATGCTGTTGAGCGAGTATTGACGGTAGTTGCCCTGCACCATGGAACCGTCGACCTTGAGCAACAAAATCGGTTCTGCATCCAGGTAGGAGTCCAGTGGCATTTCATGGGGATAACAGATCTTCACGCCTGGGCAGGAAGTCTTGTATGTGTCCTCCTGCAACCTGATGGCGATGGTAGTGAGGCGACGCTCGTTGCCATCGTTGTCCGCCACCAAGACCGGGATCTCCAGCGTCCGTGCGTCACGGTACTCAGGCTTGCCAAGCTCGACATCGAGAAGGTTGAAAGTCTCTCCCTGAAAATACAGCGAGATCCTTTGCTCGTTTTCGATCGCGATCGACACAGGCCAGTCGGCGTAGAACAGGCCTTCTGGCCATCTGTCCTTGATCTGGTCAGCGCGCATGACATTTTTGAGGATGTCGGCAGGGTCGATGGTGTTGTCATTGAGTTTGACCGCCATGCGCTTGCACCACTCGACCCAATAGTTAATTGGAGAGGAGTTCATCTCCCAGATCTTGCCCTTGTGCGAGCAGCCCACCGTAGTTCGTTCGCCATCCTCAAAACCGGTGGCGAAGATGTTGGACTTTGTCGCATTGCCTTTCTCGATGTCGCTGATCACCTGGTTGATATCACGCCCCACGTGCATCGTAAACCGCAGGTCTTTCCGGGCGCGGGACAGGCCCACGTTCTGCAGCTTCATCAGCTTGATGTCGTGGAGCGTACGAAAAACCGGTTCACCGTTGATGCAACGGGAATCCTTGGCCACCAGTCTGAGAAAGCGAATTGCCTGAGTGTCGTCACCCGATGTGTGAATGAACAGGGTTTTCTGCGCCTTGTTGTAGAAAGCGATGTACAAATTCCAGTTGGTATCTACGATTTCTTCGGTCTGAGCCCACCCAACCAGCGCCTCTCGCCGAGTTACGGCAATGACTGTATCGGCGTGATCGTTGATCGAGAGGTACTGCAGTGTCTCTCTGCGTCCATCCAGCCGATGTGCACGCTGTGGCGTCCAGTCTTTGGGGGAGACGTGATACGCCACGGCGCTGATTTTGGGGTTTGGATTCAGCCCAAAAATGACTTGGGCGTCATCTCCATCGGCAAACTGCTCGTTGAAGTCCGCCTTCTCAATTTCCCGGCTGACCTTGTGCTCGCTCACATCGCGAATGACTGCACCCCAGTCGGCACTCTCCCTATAGAGG
>CZCA01000674.1_pt1 | contig 14877 bp, 2 predicted proteins | sample 591981 | NCBI WGS metagenome assembly CZCA01 (sample SAMEA3556810, study PRJEB10932) | anaerobic digester metagenome
GCCCTGCCCGACCTGGGTGGTCGCGTGGTGAGTGCGGCGATGGCGAATGACTACACGCCGCTGCAATTCATCGACCCGACGACGGGTGAGGCTGTGGGCTGGGAATACGACGCCGTGACCGAAATCTGCGCCCGGCTCAACTGCGTGGTGGAGTGGAACAACTCGTCTTGGGACGCCATGATCGCCGCCATCAACGCCGGTCAGTTCGACATCGGCATGGACGGCATCACCATCACCGAGGAGCGGGCGCAGCAGGTGGACTTCAGCGCACCCTACATGACCTCGCAGCAGTTCATGCTCGTGCGCGCCGACGAGGATCGCTTTGCCACCCCCGCCGACTTCGCCGCCAACCCTGACCTCCTCATCGGCTCACAGGCCGGCACCTCTGGCTTCTACACCGCCGTCTACGACATCCTCGACGGTGACGAAGCCAACCCGCGCATCAAGCTCTTCGAGACCTTCGGCGCCTCCGTCCAGGCCCTCATCGCCGGTGACGTGGACATGGTGCTCGTCGATGCCGCCAGCGGTCGCGGCTACATCGGCGCCAACCCTGACGCCCTCAAGATTGTCGGCGACCCCATCAAGTCCGAAGAGTTCGGCTTCATCTTCCCCCCCGGCTCTGACCTCGTCGCACCCTTCAACGCCGCTATCGACTCGTTGCAACAGGACGGTTTCGCCGAGTATCTGAACACGAAATGGTTCTTCCTCTACGATCCGAATCAATGAGAAGAGATTGGGAGATTAGGCGATTAAGGGATTGGGAGATTGGAGATCAGGAGATTGAGGGGAACGCCGTCTGTCCACCCAATCTCTAGTCTCCAATCTCCTAATCTCCCACAACACGGAGTAAGCTGATGAGTGAGACGTACATTGTCGCCGCCACCCGCACGGCGATCGGGAAGTTTGGGGGCGCGCTGAAGGAGGTATCGCCGGTTGATCTGGCTGCGCATGTGATGAAAGCGGCAGTCAGTCGCGCCGGGATTGCGCCAGAGCAGCTCGATCTGTACATCTTCGGCAATATTCTCAAGCATGGGCACGGTCAGTTGCTGCCGCGCCATGCTGCGCTGAAGGCCGGCATTCCGGCGGCAGTGGATGGCTATGCCGTTGACATGCTCTGTTCTTCCGGCATGATGAGCGTAATGAACGCCGCCATGACGATTCGCGCTGGCGAGGCCGACCTGGTGCTGGCAGGCGGCGTCGAGTCGATGTCGCAGGCTGGCTTCGTACTCAGCGCGCGCGCCCGCTGGGGCTACAAGTTGCTCATCGGCGGCGCTACCGAGCAACTGCAGGATGCCATGCTTGTCGATGGCCTGACCGACCCACTCACCGGCGAACTGATGGGCGAGGAGACCGAGCGTCTCTGCGCCGAGCACGGCGTGACGCGCGGAGAACTCGACGAGGTCGCCCATCTTTCCAACGCGCGCGCCGCAGGCGCCACCACCACAGGCAAATTTGCCGCAGAGATCGCGCCGCTGGAGATCGCCGACCGCAAAAAGACGGTCATCCTCACCAACGACGAAGGAATTCGCGCCGATACCACGCGCGAATCGCTGGCCGCGCTGCGTCCGGCATTTGGCAAGGAGGGTGTGCTGACCGCCGGCAATTCCAGCCAGCTTTCGGACGGTGCAGCCGCGCTCGTCTTGGCGAGCGACAAGGCAGTCAGGCAATATGGTCTGAAGCCTATTGCCAGAATCCTGGGCAGCGCATGGGCGGGCGTCGAGTCGTGGCGCTTTGTCGAGGGGCCGGTTCCGGCGGTGCGCAAGCTGATGAGCAAGCTCAACGCCGACGTCAGCAGCTTCGACCTGGTGGAGAACAACGAAGCCTTTGCGCTCAACAACGTGCTGCTGCGCAGGCTGCTCGGTGTCTCCTACGAAAAGATGAATGTGCACGGTGGCGCCATCGCGCTCGGCCACCCTATCGGCGCCTCGGGTGCGCGCATCCTGGTGACGCTGGTGCATGCTTTGCACACGCACGGCAAGGTGCGCGGGTTGGCGACCCTCTGTCACGGCGTGGGTGGAGCGACGGCGGTGGCAGTGGAAGCAGTATAAAGTGCCTGTCTGAGGCGACCAGAGACATGCCGGTATCCCTGGTCGCCTCGCCCCAATTTCGATATCAGATTCCACGTCCATAGCCGCGCTCGGCAGCATCCCTGGCGTTGCCGAGCGCGGCTATGGACGCGTCACCCCTCGCAACTCGATCCTTGCCCCAATTTGCTGCGCTGACAGGCGCGTCAGAAATCGATGACGCATGGCGTCATCGGTAATGTAAGCAGCGTCGTGCCGTCGCAAGGCATAAATCTGTTCGAGCACTGTCCCTGCGCGCACATCGCCATTTGCCGCCAACACGCGCTGACAGACCCAATAGGTGTAAAAGGGTTCATCGACCCCCACCCGCTGGTCTGCAGCCAACATAGGCAAGATCACAGCAACCTGTTCCAGCGCCTGCGCCCGGCTGCCTTGCGCCAGTGCGATCGCAGCCAGGCCCGCGCGCGGCTCGGCTGCCAGCGACGCTTTGTTCGCCCCAAGATATAGCGCCAGCGCCTGTTGATAGGCAGCAGTGGCTGCCTCCCATTGCCCCTGAGCTGCGTAGGCATGGCCTCGGTAGAGCTGAACCTGCGCCTGGCGGATGGGGTCGCCAGTTTGCTGGGCAATAACCCAGCTACGGTCGGTCAGACTCAGCACCTGCTGGTCAAGGTTCTGGTAACAAGCCAGCAGCGCCTGCGCCAGCAAACCATCCAACAACTCTCCCGCCAGAGGCTCAACAGTGGTGATCGCCTCTTGAAAGTGGTCAAACCATACGTGCGCCAGGTCGTACTCGCCTAGCAGTGTGCTGAGACGGCCGAGCGCAGTCAGGCAGGCGATCTCATTAACAACATCGCCCACCTCGCGAAAGAGGGTCAGCGCCTGCAATGTCAGCGTGTAGCCCGGGCTATACTCGCCCAGCAGCCGATGGATTTCCCCCAGGTCGCGTGAGATGATTGCCTGCAGCCAGCGATTGCCCACGCTCTGCGCAAGCTGCAATACACGTTGGCATTCACTGCGTGCACCATTCAGGTCGCCTAGCGCCCGCGCAATATCCACCAGATCGGTCAGGGCAAAGGCTTCGCCGTAAATCCTGCGCCAGCGGCGACAGAGTGCGATCCTTTGCTCAGCGTAAGAACGCGCCGCGGCAAAATCCTGCAAAGGGCTGAGCGCAATCGAACAGAGCCAGCTATACGCGCGTATTTCAACTTCAGGCATCATTTCGCAAAAGCGCTCACTGCTTTGATACTGTTGCGCCAGGTGAATTGCGCACGCCAGCCGCAGTTGGGCTGCCTGATTTTGTCCTTTGCGGCGCAATGCCTGTCCTGCCACGAGATGGCCGAGTGCTTCGCCTTCCGCGCTCACTCCGCCCTCCCCCAGAGCAATGGCCTCTAGCGCCAGGGTCAACGCCTGTTCGTGTTTACTCAGGCTGATGAGCAAGGAAGCATGGATCGCCATCAGCTTGCTCAAGAGCGCCTGGCGAGACAATGACGTTGGTTCAGCGCCTGCATCCGACGTGCGCATCAAACGGCGCGCCCCCTCGGCGGCCAGCTGAAAAACTCCAGCCCCTTCCGACCACAAGCCGGTAAAGTAGTAGAACTGCCACAGGGTAAACGCACTAGCATCCAGCTCGTGCAGCGCTTGCTGGCGGACTGCCCATATCCAAGCCTGACGAACATTATCAATTTCGCCCTGGATTTCAGCCGCCGCCTGTTTCGATGCGTGGCGCGCCATGCGTTCTTCGCGTGCGGCAACAAATGCCAGGTAGAAGTGACTGTGCCGCGCCTCGACTGTGGCAAGTTCAGCGCTGTCCAGTTGTTGCACCGCAAATTGACGCACCAACTCGTGAAGATCATAGCGCCCTTCCTCGCCGACGCTCTCCTCCCAGTTCAAGAGCGACTTGTGCACCAGCTTCGTCAGGATCACTCGCGATGCACCGGCCACACTCTGCGCTGCGGCGGCCGTAAAGCCTCCACGAAAGACGGAAATCCCCCGCAGAGCGCGGCGCTCATCCGCATTCAGCAGCTTCCATGACCACTCGAAGACCGCGCGGAGACTGCGTTGACGTTCGGGGGCATCCCGCCAATCAAAGGCCAGAAAGTCGAGGTGTTGCTCGATCTCGCTGGCGATTGCACGCACCGGCAGCGCATCCACCCACGCCGCCGCCATCTCCAGTGCCAGCGGCGCCCCATGCACCAGCCGACAGATCCGTACAACATGAGCCGCGTTGATTGAGTTGAGTTGAAAGTCAGCCTGGGTCCGCCGTGCGCACTGAACAAAGAGTTGCACAGCAGGCGACTGTAGCGCCTCATCCACAGTTTCGCCTGACGGCGCCTCCAATCCCCGCACCAGGTAGCGATGTTCGCTGCGTAACGCCAGGTGCTCGCGCGACGTTGTCATGACCTGCACCCCAGGCGCACGTTCCAGGAGTTCTGCTACCAGATGACTTCCCTCCAGCAGATGTTCGAAGTTATCCAGCACAAGCAACATTTGTTTGGTGCGCAACGCCTGGATCAACACCTGATCGGGGTCGCTCCCACGCAATTCGATGCCGAGCGCACTGGCGATGCTTACGCGCATCGCCGCCACGTCGCTGAGTGACGCCAGCGCCACAAAGAAGACGCCGTCAGCGTATCTGCGATGTGGGCGCCGGGCGAGGCGGGGGTCACCGGGTGCGTCAGTCAAATCGACACAGGCGTGGGCGACGGCAAGGGCCAGGCGCGTCTTACCGATACCGCCAGCGCCAACCAGGGTCAGAAGCCGGACGCCAGGCTCCTGCAGACGAGCCAGCAACTCGGCGACCTCGCGTTCGCGCCCGACCAAAGGGGTCATTTCCGCCGGCAGGTTATGTAGAAAATGATAAGGAATTGGGGTTTGTGGCGCGCCTTCTTGCCCTCTGTCCTTGGGCGGTTCGCCGATCGTCTTGTTGAACTTGCCAGCTCGAATCTGCTCTGCCAGGGCGACGGTCTCGGCGTCCGGCTCAATACCGACTTCGTCGCGCAAGAGGCGGCGGCACGTTTCGTACTGCGCCAGCGCCCGACTGATGTAACCGCTGCGGGCAAGCAGGCGCATGATCTGTTGGTGAGCCTCCTCGCGGTACGGGTCGAGCGCCAGTTTGCGTTGAGCGTAGTGCAACGCCTGCTCAAGCTCGCCCTGCGCTTCGTACGCCGTGGCCAGGTGGTGGAGCGCCAGCAGCCCTTGATGGTTCAACGTCTCACGGTGCAACAGCAACCACTCTTCGAACTCCGGTGCGTTATCCAGCCCAAACCCGGCAAGTAGTTCACCGCCATACAGATCGACGGCCTCGGTGAGGCGCGCCAAACAGGCATGACAGCGGTGCAGATCAGCATGCGGGTGGACTTCACATTCGGCCATCAAGTGCTGGAAACGCAACACATCCACCTGGGCGGCGGCAACGTGAAAGGTGACTGTCGAGTGGGTGGTGGAAAAGAGGGTGGCGGTGAGGCCAGGGGAAGCATTGTCGAGGGTCTGGCGTAAGCGGTGCAAGGTGAGCCGCAAATTGGCAAGTGCAGTCTGATGGTCGTTTTCAGGCCAAAAGAGAGCCGCAAGCCGTTCGCGGCGTTGCGGACGGCCTTCACTTAACGCCAGGTAGGTCAACAACGCCCGCACTTTGTCCGTGCGAAAGCCGGTGATCGCGCCTGAGGCCGTTGAGACTTCGAATGCACCCAAAAAGGTTAGTGATAAAAGACCCATAGTGCGCTAACCAGGGCAAGTTTGGAAACGATCCAGGCTGGCGTTGGCAACGCTTTGGCAACGCACGCCCATTATTCTCCCGGCAACTCTTGCCAGCGCGCCGGACATTCTCCTGGCGATGGCAACACAGAGTTGGCAACACAGAGTTGGCAACACAGAGTTGGCAACACAGAGTTAGCAACACAGAGTTGCGCACGATAGAGGGGCAGGCAACCTTAGTCATGCGGCAACGTCCACACGACCACCACATCGGGCACTAGATCGATAAGGAGTAACCCATGCCTGTCAACACACATCGACCTGCAACAATCCGTCTGCACCGCCGTCACTGGCTGCTGGGCGTCATCGCACTCGTGAGCGGTGCGCTGCTCGGCATGGCGCTGTATCCGGCGTGGACGCGCGCCGTTGCGCCCGACCCGGTCACCGCCGCCTGGCAACGCGCCCGCGCCGCTGGCAGCTATCGCTTTACGAGCGATCTGACCCAGGTGGCGCTACCGCTGGCGACGATCGGGAACGTTGGGCGCACCAGTCGCACTGACCAACTCTACCTGGAGGGGCAGAACGACCTGCGTAGCCACCAGATGGTCTTCTCGCTGTGGGGGAATGGCGGCAGCGTGCTACAACCAGAAAGTGGCGTCAGCGTGCGCATGAAGGACGGTAAGACCTACGCCCGGCACGGCGCCGGGGAGTGGGAAATCGTCGACGACATGACGGGCGCTATTGCCCCACAAGGCGATTTTATGAATTTTCTGGCCACCGTCAAGGACGTCATCGCGCTGCCTGCGGAGCAGCGCAACGGGATCGCCTTCACGCGCTACACCTTCACGATCGACAGCCCGCGCCTGGCGCAACACCTCCACCAGCAGATGGTCGCCGATTTGCGTGCACGCGGTGAGCTGCCCAACGGCGTGCAATTGGAGACGCCCACCTTTTTTCGCGACATGCAAGGGTCGGGTGAACTTTGGGTAGGCGACGACGGTCTACCGCTGCGCCAGATTCTCACCTTGCAATTCCCGCCGCAAGACGACGAGCAGATGCACGCGCAGATCGTCGTGAACTTCTCCGACTTTGGCAACGCGTCGCTGACCGCGCCTCTGATCGCCGTGGCAGGCGGGCAGGGGATGACAAGCGTGCTGGCGTTCCTGACCTCGCTGCCGCTGGCGCCAATCGCGCTGACGCTGCTCATCGGCGTCGCCGCCCTCGTGTTGATTCGCTATCGCCGCGCTCGCGCCCTGCAAATTACCGTGGCGGTGTTGGTGATCGGGTTCGAAGTGGGCGGCCCACTGCTGGGCGCTCACACCAACGCCCGCTTCTTCGCCGCACAGCGCGCCAAAGCCGCCGACGAGCAAGTGCGCCGGGTCGCCGCCAAGCAAGAGCGCGACCTGCGCGCAGCGTTGGGCAACGTCGAGTTCAACCCGCACGTGAGTCCACTAGAGAGTGCGGCGATTGGAGATGGGAGATTGAACAGCAACGACGCCCCGCCCGAATCCAATCTCCAATCTCCAATCTCTACTCTCCAATCCGCCCCCGCGCTCCAGACCACCGACACCGGCCTCGACACCGACGGCGACACGCTCACCGACTTCGCCGAAGAGCGCATCGGCACGAGCCTCGCTAACACCGACACCGATGGCGACGGTCTCAACGACAATGTCGAGGTCAACGGCTTCTCGTTTGGCAGCCAGACCTGGTATACCAACCCTGACGCCACCGACAGCAACGGCGACGGTCTGGGCGACATCGTGGAGTGGGGAGTGGATGCGGGCGGGAACTTGCGCACCACACCGCTCGACACCGATAACGACGGCTTTCCCGATCTCTTCGACCCCGACAACGACAACGACGGCGTGCCGGATCACAAAGACCTGGCGCCCTTTGCGCACGGCGCAACCGTGTACGATGGCAACACCCCCCTCCAGTTGACGGTCAGGAATCTCACCGCCGGCAAACCGACCTTTGTCGAATTCCAACTGCGCCCGCAGGATGAAAAGCAACTCTGGTTCGCCTACAATGTGCTCGACTGGCCACGTGACGATGCCGGCCAGGTGCGCGATGTGGACGACAAAAGCTATGCCGACCTTGCCACCGCCGCCGGACGCACCGCCGAACCGACCGAAACCAATGGCGACATGAAGGTGCTGCCGATGCTGGAGATTCGGATTCCGGCAGATAGCGCCAATCTCCCTGCACAAAGCGATCTGACGCCCTTCAACATTTCAGTCAACGACTTCACGACCGACGGGCAGACCAAGGTCGTCTACATTCCGCTCAACATCGTCACCGATGACAAGAGCGGCCAGCGCGTGGCCTTCTCCGGCCAAATGCGCTATCTGCCGACCGGCAATTGGCTCAACCCGCATCAGGTGCGGCTGGCCTGGGTCGTGCAGACGCTCGTCGACATGCCGTGCGACAAGGACGTGGACACCTCCGCCGACTGCCAGGCCGACGGCTATCGCAACAACGTGCCGCAGATGCTCCAGACCTACTACGGCAACTGGACGCTGACCGGGCTAAATGTGCGCGAGGAACACGGCACGGATATGGCGATCATTTTCGAGGACCCCGCCGTCGACGATAATGTGAAGGACGACACCGCGCTCTGGGCGTTGGCCCACGTCTTCGACCAGCACTTCGTCATCGGTCGCGACGCCGGCAATGACGGCGTGCGTGACGTGCAGGTGGCGAACATGGCCGCTCGCTTCGATCGCGACAACAACCCCACCGACGTGCAGCGCATGGACGTGCCCAACATCCTCCAGGTCGTCACGCGCAGCTATGCCACGCTCGACGCCGCGCTGGCCTCGACCGCGATGACCGAAACCGCCGCGATTCTGGACACCGTCTTCAAGCCGCTGGTCACCAACGACCGCCAGATCCAACCCCTGCTCTTCTTTGCCCAGGAAAACCGCGGGCGCTATCTCACCCTAGACCTGAGCACCACCGGACAGGGCTATGCTGCTGTCAACGGCGCCGCGCTGACCTTCGACCTGGCGCCAAGCGCGGCGCCGGCGCTCACGGTGGACGTCAACGCTGGCATGAAGTGGATGAGCTACTGCGCGCCGGCCACAGGCGCTGTTACCCTCAGCCCCTGCTCCGACGACGAAGCCTGGGCCACGTTGGAGGCTCGCTATGCGGCGCTCGCCCCACAGGCTGACGACGAGGAGCCGGGATGGGTGGGTGCGCGCGTGATGCTGGCGCAACTCTTTTTCACCGGCATGCGCAGCGGCTTCTACGCCAATGTCCAGGCCGGCGCACAGGTGCTCTCCCAGTTTGGTCTGGAGACCGAAAGCCAGACTGCGATGGCCGTGCGCGCCGCGCGCCAGGGAGCGGCTTCTGTGCCGCTGCTGGCCGCGCAGAGTTTCTACCGGCTCTTCCCCGGCTATATTCCGGGCGATTCGCCGCGTATACATAAGAAAGCCACCCTTGGCTATGCTGAGATGCTGCGTACAGGGCTTAGGGAAGCGAAGGCAGAACTGGCCCGCGTCGAAAACAGCCGGATGGTACCCAAGGAGCTTGCCAGGGCCAAAGCGCAGCTGTCGAGAACCAAATTCATGATCTTTCGCTTCGGTGCGGCCATTGCTGGTGCGGCCGGCGCCGTGCTGATGGTGTCGCTGCAGATTGCCAGTCTCGTGCCGAACCTGCCGAACCAGACGCGCCTCATTCTGGGCGCGTTCTCCGCGGCGCTCAACATTTTGATCAACGTTGTGGCGCCCATCGTCGACCTGGTGCGCAGCCTTATTCAGTCACCGCTCAGCGCCGCCAGAGTGCTGAGCTTTGTCGGCAAGAGTTTCGCGGTCGTGCAGCGCGGCGCGGCGGTGGGCGCGGTGATCTCAGCGGTGTTGATCTGGGGTTTCTTCATCTATGGCGCGGCCACCAGCGGGCTGGCGGCAGGCAGCCCGACGCTCAATCGCCTCTTCTTCGAGACGGTTGCCGCTACGATCGTCACCGTGTTGATGGCCGTGCTGAGCGCCAATCCGATTGGCGCCATCATATCGGCCATTCTCGGCGCAATCGATGCGATCCTGTCGCTCATCTGCGAACTCGGCGTCGCGGAGTTGCGCCAGGTGCCTACGCTGGACGGCGCCTGTTTCACCCTCACCGGCGCGCTGACCAAGGTGCTGACCAAGCTGCTCTACAGCTACGACCTGATGATCGACATGGGACGCAGCGACCTCATGGTGACCGGCGCACCCGACGTGGTCCTGGGCGACCCCGGCAAGGGCTTCGTCGCCGGCAACGCGCTCAGCGTGACGCTGCCGGTGACGACCACTGCGGTGCACAAGGACCCCGACCCCAACAATGGCGTCCTGATTTATCCCTACATGTACCTCTTTTCCGCAGACAACCTCAGGCGCAGTTCGTTCCTGTACAGCCTGACCAACGGCGCCAACCAGACTTTGGCCGTTGCGCTCGACCAGATGAAGACGCTGTGGCAGAACGTGCGCACCGATCACACGTACCTCGTCTCGCCCATGTACCGTGGCGAACTGAGCAGTACGCCGCCGCCGTTGACCGGGCAGGTCCTCACCGCCGGCATCAATCGTCCGGTTCCGCTAATGCTCAACATGAGCTATGCCGTGCCGGCCTATGAGTGCTGGACGCTCATCGTGATTCCTATCTGCTATACCCGCGAGTACAAGGGCGACAATCACATCCCCATCGACTCGCTCAACTACGACGTCTTCCCCGCCACCCTGGCCGAGTTCCTGGCGATGAGCGCCAAGGGCGACGGCGGCCTGGGTCTGAGTTGGGATGCCCGCTTCCCCTCGCTACGCGACGCCGATGGCGATGGGTTGCTCTCCACAGCCTATCACGGCCTCGATCCCAATGACGCGACCGCTGACGCCGACGGCGACGGGCTAACCGACCGCTTCGAGCTGGAGCGCCGCGCCGCTGGCGTGAGTATCTCGCCGGTGCTGCGCGATACGGACAACGACGGCCTGCCCGATGCCCAGGAGCTTCGTCTTGGCACAGATCCGGGCGCGGCTGACAGCGACAACGACGGCCTGACCGACGGCGACGAGGTCTATCACCTGGTCATCGACCCGGACACCGGCGCACCCACCACCACCTGGGCCGGCGGCTGGAATGTTACCATCAACGCCCAGACGCCCTTCGTCGTGCGCGTCTCCTCCGACCCGCTGAGCGCCGACAGCGACAACGACGGCATCAACGACCTGGCCGAGCGCCAGTTGGCGCAGAGCGCTAACCCGGCCGACCGCGTCGACAACGAGAACCGACCCTATCATCCTACCGTACCCAACACACCGCCGCTGGCGGTTCTGGTGGAGACCGACGCCCTGGATGGCTTCGTGGCGCCGGGTCAGAGCTTCCTGTACACGAGCACCGTCATCGCCAACACGGCGATGGCGCCAGGCGTACTCAATGTGACTGCGCAGGCCATCCTCGGCGGTGCGCGCGGCCCGCTGGCGCTGCCCTTCAACACGCAGACCTTCAGCGTGACCCAGTCGGTTGTCCAGGGCATCAGCATGACGGTGGCCGCGGGCGTCGGCACGCAACAGACGGCGCTTGCCAGCACGGCCAGCACGCGCCTGGCAGACACCGGCCCAGCCGACTGGGTCTTTGCACCGGTCACCACTGAAGCGCCCCTGGGCGGGATCGTGGCGCCCAACCAGCCCTACTACAGCGACGTCACCGCCAGCCGCCCCGACCGCCAGGACAACTACCACATTGCGGCGCTGGCGTTCGAGAGCCTCGGCCCCATCGGTCGTGGCGACATTCTGGCCTACACGCTGCCGGCCGGCGCCATGCGCGCCGTCGAGAATGACGCCAACAACACGCGCGCCTTCATGGGCAACGCTGCGCCAAGTATGGCAACCAACGCCGCTGGCGACACCTTCGCCGCCTGGGGACAGATGCGCTACTGCAACACCGTCACTTTCAACTCGATCCGCGTGGTGACGGCCGGCGCAGACGGCCAGGACGCGTCGCCCGGCATCGAGCCGATCATTGCGCTCACGCCCAACGGTGGGACAGAGAGCTTTGCCTGGCGCTGGGACACGGGCGGCGGTTCGATGGCAAGCGGCCAGCAGCGCGGCCCGAACGCCAACGATTTCCCTGTCTCCGCCGAATTCTGCAACGGTACGGTCACCTTCCGCGTGTACGACAACGACGGCGCCAACAATGAACTGGTGGCGAGCCAAAACGTCTTCATGTACACGCCGGTCAATGGCGATGTCACCTTCACCGGCGCAGGGCACACGATTGTGGTCAACATGACAATCCCGGAGATCGACCGGTATGTGATCGCCGGTGCGCTGTTGGGGCCGGACGGACAGATCAAGCGCTCCATCACCTTCCCGCGCTCGCCAGTGGCGATCAACGCGCTCCGCGGGAGCTTTGGCCCGGCGGTTGCCAGCGACGGCGACGGTTTCCTGGTCGCTTATGAGTCCTACGCCGAAACCGCACCGTCGACGCCTGGACTTCCCCAGATCGTCGTGCAGGCTTTCGACCGGGACGGCAACCCGCTGCAAAGCAGCTATCAAGCCGCCGGCAGCGCACAAAACAGCAATTCCCAGTACAGCAGCATCGCCCTGGCTGCGACCTGGATCGGCTCTGCCTACCGCGTCGTCTGGCAAGATCGCCGCGCGGCGCAGGTCAGAGCAATCGACGTCGTGCCCGATGGCTCGTCGATGTCGGGACCGCTGCAGATTTTTGGCAATGCCCTCACCAACGCCGGCGCCAACTACGGCCCCAGCGTCGCCTACGATCCGCTGACCGGACGCGTGCTGACCGTCTTCCTCTCCGATGTGCGACGCGTCATCGGCATCCTCCAGAGTGGCGGGACGCAGATCGGCAACCCGCTCGTCCTGTCGCTCGATCAGTTCCCGGTGGCGCGCTCGCCGCAGGTGGCGTGGCATCCGGGCTATCGCGGCTGGCTCGTCTCCTACCAAGACGACACCGCCAGCCAGCGCCACGTCTTCGTGCCGGTCAACGCCGACGGCCTACAGGCCTTCCCAGCCGCGTCGGGCTTCTTCATCGCCGCCAACGACAACAGCCTGGCCTGCCCTGCGCTGCAGAGCGCCCCTGTCGTTGACCTGCGCTTCGAGGAACTGCCTGGCGCCACGACCTTTGCCGATGCGTCCGGGCGGGGCAATCCTGGCCTCTGCACGGGCGCAAGCTGCCCTGTGGCAGGCGTGGCTGGTGCACCCAATGCCCCGCTTTCCGACTACGCTGTCCAGTTCGACGGCATCGACGATGGCCTGACGCTCACCCGCACGATCCAGGATAACTTCAGCGTGGCCTTCTGGATCAAAACGCCGCCAGGCACAGGTCAGAAGACGATCGTGGATGGGGGCAACATCGCCAGCAACGGCTTCGCCATTCGCCTCAACAGCGGCGGCGTGACGGTCTATGCACCGGGCATCAGCTTCCAGACCATCCAGCGCGTCGACGACGATCAGTGGCACTTCGTCGTGGTAAGCCGCAACAACATATCCGGTCAGGTGGACGTCTACATCGACGGCGCACTCGCGCGCGGTCTGCCTGGCACGCCCGGCGTATCATTGACCAACGCCGCCACCCTGCGCGTTGGCATCAAACCCGATGGAACCCTACCGTTGCGCGCCACGCTGGATCACCTGCAGATCATCCCGGCGGCGCTGGCCGCCGACACAGTGCAGGCGATGTATAACCGCACGCTGCAATCCTACTGTGTAGCGGCAGGCACGAGCGGCAGCAACGTCTACTGGGCGCGCGTGCTAGCGTCGCAGCCAGACGTACGCGGCGGACGCGTCAGCGCCACCAACGCATTGAGCTTGACCATCGACGCCGATCTGCCCACCGCCGAGTTTGGGGCGCTACAGAATGGCGCTATCGTCGGCTCAGCACAGGTCATCGGCGGCAGCGCCAGCGACCCAACCTCCGGCGTAGGATTGGTGGAGGTCAGCATCAATAACGGCGACTGGCAGGCAGCGTCGGGCGCGGATAGCTGGGCGTTCTCACTGGCAGGGCAAAGTGGGGCGGTCAGCCTGCGCGTGCGCGCCACTGACCGGGTCGGCAATGTCGGCGCGGCAAGCGCACCGCTCAATCTGATCGTAGACAACGCTGCGCCGGTCGTGACTGTCACCGTCCCACCCGGCGCGGTCAAGCCAGCGCGGAACGCCGGGGGACGTTGGCAGATCAACCTGACCGGTGCAGCAAGCGACGCCAGCGGCGTCAAACCGGAGACGCTCCTGGTGAAATTGGAGCAACAGTCGGGCGTCGGCGTGGCGCAGACTGCGCAACAGGCTACGCTCAGCGGCGCCAACTGGAGTATCGGCTACCAGCTCGACGCAGGCTTATACGACCCCACGGGCGCCTACACGGTGACAGTGCAGGCGGCGGACATCGTCGGCAACCAGGCGGCGCCTGTCACCGCTGTGCTGCGGCTCGACGCACGCGGGCCAGAAGCCTTCCTCAGCGCTGGCGACGTCGCCCGCCAGGTGATCAGCCAGACGCTGACCATCGGCGGCGTGGTGGCGGACACTGACAGCAACGCCGGCATCAATACACTGGAGATCGCCTTCACGCCGATAGAACGGATCGCCGCGCTGCCAGCCGGTCTCACGGACGCGCAGGCGCAGGCGCAGCTCAACCGGACCTGGGCGCCGGTCAATCTGGCGCAGCGCGGCCCCGGTGTGGCGACAACAACCTGGAGCTACCCAATCCCCAGCGGACTGGAAAATCTCTACCAGATCGACCTGCGCGCCACGGATATGCTCGGCAACGTGGCCGTCAGCACCAACCTCTGGCGCGGGATGATCGACACGGCCGACCCGCGCGTGGTAATGACGGCGACGCCAACCGGCGCCAACTATCTCGACGCCAGTGGTCAACGCCGTCAGGCCGTTCGCTATCTCTGTGCAGCGGTGGATCGCAACCTGGAGGCCGCCAGCTTCACCTGTCCTGGCGCGGGTCTAGCGGAACCCACGCGCACCTTCGCCGTGATTCCCGAATTGCAGACGCTCTTCCCCGACCTCACCATCCGCAACGGGCTGGCGATCTCCTACACGCTATGGGTGGCTGGCGCCGGCGCTCCTGCCACCGCCCGCGCCTGTGACACCCTCGGACGCTGTGCACAGGCCAGTGCGTCCGCAATCCGGAGCGTAGACGATCCGCTGACGGCGTCCGCCACACCGCA
>CZCA01004067.1_pt1 | contig 14875 bp, 12 predicted proteins | sample 591981 | NCBI WGS metagenome assembly CZCA01 (sample SAMEA3556810, study PRJEB10932) | anaerobic digester metagenome
GTCTGGCCCGCCTGGAGCTTCACGGTGCCGGCTTGAACCGTGCAATCCTTGCCTTGGTTAACCAGGGCCGGGTCGACCAAATCAGCCCCCATGCTACCCTGCGCGGCGATGATTTTGTTGATGGTGGCCGCTGAATCCGGAGGAACATATTTTCTGTCGTTAAGTTGCTGGGTGTAGGCAACAACACTATTGAGGGAAAACAATAGTGCGCATGCCATATGTAGTCCCGGATGTAGTCTATTTGACTGGCTCATCGCTTCCTCCAGATGCCCGATGCCTGGCAGGTGGTTATCAAGCCACCCGAAAATCATGATCGACCCACGTTAACGATGACGACCCTTCTGTTTTCCGGCGCTCTCGGGTTGGCCGGATTCGCCGGTTCGGACATTCCCTTACCGAGGGTTTGCAGTCGGCTGGGCTCTATGTGGTACTGTTCGGTCAAGTGCCTCGCCACGGATCGGGCGCGATGCTCGGAAAGCTTGAGGTTGTATTGGGCCGATCCCACGGAATCCGTATGCCCTTCGATCCGGAATTTGTAATTTGCCAATTTTCCGGTATTGAGAGCAGATGCCACCACACCCAACCTGGCTTTCGAAGCCGGCGTCAATTCGGTGGAGTTGAAATTAAACTGAACCTGCAGGGATATCGCTTTTTGCCTTCCCGCCCGCTGCCTTCCCGCCTGTTGCCTTCCCATCTGTTGCCTGGCTTGCGGCAAGTCGCGTGACCGATCCCGCGAATCCCAGCTCTCGTGCGTGGCCACCCGTTGCGGTTCCAGCGACGTATCCTGTGACGGGATTTGCGGTTCCGCCGTGCCGTGCAGCACGATCTTGGCCTTTTCCCGCGCCTGTGATTCCACGCCATCATGCATCGCGATGTCACCGGTCCCCGCGGATGAGAGTGGCATCAGCGCTTCCACCAGTTCGTTGTTGGTCGGCATCCTTTCTCCGAAGTCGGCCACTTCATAATCCTGCGCGTAACCAATGGAAAGGCAACCCAATAGCGCGATACCCAAAAGACAACGTGACGATTTCATAAGTACCTCCAAACCACTCACCGGTTGGGCAATCCATTGAGGGATTGCCCAACCTTGCAATGGCACCAAATTTAATCCGAGCCAATCGAACCGATAGACGTTTTAGCGGTGGTGTCCCGGCCGATGGCGGCGTTGGTGTTGTTGCCGAGCACCAGACCCAGGGCAGTGGCGTCGCCACCTACGTCGGTACCGGCTTTAATGGTGCCGATATCGGTGGTCGCAGTGGCGTTCTGGCCGATGGCGGCGTTGGTGTTGTTGCCGAGCACCAAGCCCAGGGCGGTGGCGTCGCCACCTACCTTCACGCCACCCGTACTCTGCGCCATCGCCAGCGTGGATGAACCCAGCACCACAACCATCGCCACCACGGAACTCATACGCTTGATCATCACAATTCTCCTCAAGTGGATTTCAAAGTTAATCATTACAAACCAGTCGTGCGGGCAAAAACACTGTGGAATTAGGAATTGGACCCCTTTCTACCGTGCTTTAATCGTTGCGGTCTTTAACAACCTGTTAAGAGCCTGACTCGATTATCACCAACACGGGAGCTTGACGGGCAAGCAGAATGCCAATTTTTACATCTTATTGATTGGACTTATTAAATAAAATTTGGCGCTGCGGATTATTAAATCCATTCCCGTCTTTCAAAGTGCGTGGTCGATGCACTTTCCGTCGTGTCGTCATCTTCCAGTGAATCATGTTAAGAATTTGATTATATAGGGTTAAGCCACTTGTCAGCCGAGAATGTCCATCGATTTCACCAGCGACCACAACGTATTTGAAGGAAATGAAAAAACAGGATGGATGGCTTTCGCGAACCTGAAGGAAAGGCTGCTAAAATTGAACCTGAGTTCATTTTGGCCCAAACAGACCGGTCAATTTGGTCCTATTAGGTTCCAGCAGGTAAGCCAATACGGCACTTGAGGATATCGTGGCTGTTGATGCTTAAAAAGAAGACATTCAATTTCCGCAAAACATTGTATATGACAAATTTAGGATACATAAGATTTTACATAAAGCTGTTATTGGCCAGCGGCCTATAAGCCAATGAAGCTTTCAAGTCTACAATAGAGAGCTTGTTTCAGGATTTAACTTAATATCAGTGTGACAGTAAGCCAATATTGCATGATTCTTGATAAAAAATCCTGATGGGGAGCCGATGGCTCACATTCGATTGTGGATTCCGAAGCCACCGAGCGTGACCCGTCGGGATCCACGCTTCCCGCGAGGCGTGACAGGCTGGCGGGTTGGCCCGTTTTTCTCATGTATCTACTGTACTTGAGAAGTTTGGCTTGGCTTTCAGCTCAATCCAATTAAATAAACCGAGTGCTCCATTGCTTGCTCGGTTCGCCAGCTTTCATGGAGATTTCAACGTCATGTCCAGATTATCCGTCACGCTGATCACCGGGATCCTTCTATCCGCCTTGGCGGGCTGCGCCCTACCGCCGCCGGAACGCACGTATGTGGATCAGCAACCGAAAACCACACCGGTACGCAACATCACCAGTTTCACCCCCGCCTTGCAGTGTATGGATCAGTTGTTTCAGGCGACGGGGAAGAACAGTTTTATGATTACCAGCGCCGGTATCCCGGACGCCACGGGGCAGATGCAGGCGGGTACCAAGGAAATGCTGATCTCGACCATCGCCAAGATGTCCACCAAGAGCGATGCGTTTACCTTCGTCGATTTCGATCTCGATAAGCGGGATGTATTGGCGGCGCAGCAGCTCATCGGCATCCAGGCCGGTTTTGAGGTGCCGCGTTACTACATTCGAGGTGCGATCACCCAGGTGGACAAGGGTATCGTGGCCGACCGTGTCGGGGGTGGCATCGGCTTCTCCCTTGGTGGCGGCAGTAGCGGCGGCGCTGGCAGTAGCAATAGCAACACGACCAACACTTCCGACCGGAAAGGCACGCTGGGCTACTCCAGCGATATCGGGACTTCGGTCATCACCATCGATTTGAACATGGGCGACCTGGTGACGCGAAAGATTATTCCCGGTGTCTCCACCAGCAATTCCATCGTGGTGACCCGCAGGGGCACGGGTTTTGACGCCGATGCGCAGATCGAGAAATTTGGCGTTGCTTTTGAGTTTTCAATGGATCGCAGCGAGGGGAGTCATCAGGCCCTGCGGACGCTGGTGGAGTTGAGCCTGATCGAGGTGCTGGGCAAATTTGCCGGGGTTCCCTATTGGAGTTGTCTGCAAATCAAGCAGACTGATCCGAGCGTCTTGGTGGCGGCGCGCGACCAGTACGAAAAACTCGGACCGGGCGGTGAAGCCAGCGATGGGCCGCTGCTCCAGGCCGTCGTGGCCGGTCTGGTCGCGGGTGGATACCTGGAGAGCGCGGGCGGTATCCAGGACGCCGGTGATCCGCGTCTGAAGCAGGCCGTTTCCAAGTATCAAGCCGACAACGATTTGGTGGCGACCGGCCGCCTGAGCTTCGAGCTTTACTACAACATGTCGAACAAGGGCTTGATCCAGCCGGGCGGCGCGGTGGCCGGCGGAGTCAAACCGACCCAAAAGCCGACTGCCGAGAAGGGAAGCATCAACGTCCATGTGAGTACCTCGCGCGGGACCACGCCCACCTACCGGGTGGGCGAGCGCCTGGACTTGAATGCGCAGGTGTCCGACGATGGCTATCTCTACTGTTACTACGGCGATGAGACCGGCAAAATCGCGCGGATCTATCCCAATCGTTACGCGCCCGATCCGTACCTGAGCGCCGGCCAGCGCGTTGACATCCCCGGCAGGGAGGCCCAATTCAGTATCGAGTTCACCGATCCGGGCACGCGGCAGGAGGTGTTGTGCCTGGCCTCCAAGCAGGAGCTCGGCGTGAAATTGCCGGCAAGTTTCAAGGTGGTGGACCTGGAACCGGTCGGGGTGTCATCCTTTGAAGAGGTGGTGCAGGCTTTCCAAGCCCTCGACCGGGAGGGATTGTCCTTCCAGCGCATCCGCTTGTCGGTCGTTCAATAACCGTTCAATCTCCCCTCCCGCAAGCGGGCGAGATTGGTATTACAAGGGAAATCGATCAAAACCGCGCCACTCCGGCGCTACCGATCCGGACCGGCTCCAGCGCGCCCACGGCGCGCCGCTGGTCCCACCCGTGCCGTGTCCGGCGTGGGGCGGGCGCAAGAGAGGAGCGGATGGGCCTCCGGCGCGCGTTTCCCTCCCGTCACGGCCGCCCGTAACTTCGCTCTCCTACGCAAGATGGCGCTCAACCTGGTCGGCCCAAGATCATTCCACCAAAGCCAACCTTCGGGCTAAGCTAAAGGAATAATGCGTAACACGTAAAAATTCGGAGTGAAGTGAGTGGTCTCTATAGTTCCGATAATCGGTTATCGGAACCGTTTTCGGATTCGGCGACGGTGTCCGCGTGGTGGACCCGGCCGTCGGCGCCGTGAGATAGGCTGAAGGTGGTCAGGCGGCGCCAACGACCATTTACCGCTGGATGAATACCGTGCCGGTGGGACCTACCCCGGCTTCCTGATACAGCGTATCGCCGTCCTTGGCCCACCCATAATGAGGAACGTTGGCCGGCGCGACGTACACTGCTCCACTGGGAATAGCCACGACCTTGGCCTCGTCGAAGGTTTCGCCAAATCCGACGTAGAGCGTGCCCGCCAGCACGGTCGTGTTGCGCGCGTCGGGATGGGTGTGCGGCGGAATTCTTCCGCCAGCGGCGAGCTTGACGCGCAGGAGGTACGGCCCGGCCTGTTGCTCGGCGCCAAGCACCCAGACTGCTTGCAAGCCGGAAACGTTGGGCGGACTCGCCCAGCGCAGGCGGTCGGGGAGGAGGGGCTCGGGCGCGTTACCCTGGGCAACTGCGAAGGTGGAGAAACCGACGCCGATCAGCAAGATGGCTACAACAAGGCGCGTCATGGATGCCTCCTTCAAAACACATTGGGGGCTGAGCACCCGTCCGCGTTATCAGAGTCAGCGGGGATGCGATGACGAGGGTCAATTCGGCCCCACTACGGAAATCCCTTGACCTTCCACCCTGGCGCCGTGGTTATCGCCGCTTTATACGATGCCAGACTGCCCGGAGGATTACGGCTCCCAGCGGCGCACATAATAAGCATCACCGGCAGCAGAACGCCGTAGCCCATCCTCGCCACGAGGGAGGTTCCAGACCATGCCGTTCGATTGGAGTCGAGGGATGGTGATCCATTCGGAGTCGGTGGGGCCATAGCGATGGGATAAATTTCACGCTGGGGAATCGGTCGGTCTTTATCAATCCGTCAGTATGGCTTCCTACCGCGCCTTCATCAGCCAACGTGGGAACTCGTTTAACAGCCGGCCGTACAACTCGGCGTCCTTGATCGCGTCCAGATCGTTGATAGGCACGAAACCAGGGCCAAAACAGCACCAGCGGGGACAAGGCGGCGCTGGCATACCAAGCCACCAGGAATCCGCGCCGCCGGGCATCACCCGTCCATAGCCAGTAACCGATGAGCGCCACCCACCCCACGGCGAAGAACAGCAGCAACGGCCAGATAACCAACCCCAACATCGCCACCAACAGGAACCAATAGGCCTCAAGCCCCCCCAACAGCCAGTCACCGATCAAACCCAAGGTCGGCAAGGCCAACAAGATGCCCGCCAGTGCGTGGAGGCCGTAAACCCAACGCTCGCGGCTGTGACTCGCCGCGCTTATCTCGGGCGTTCCCGCTTCGCCGTCAGCCCCGCCCAGTGAACGCGCCGCGCCTCCGTTTTCCCCGGTTTTCCGTTCCGCGGCGGTACTGCGGGCGAATTCGATACGCCTCGAACCTCGGGATTCCCCCGCCCTGTCCCCCGCCAGCCTTGTGGAGGGGTTACCACCACGATTCAAGAATCCCAAGACGAAGACCTCAACCTCACTTCTCGGGAAGATACAAGGCCCGCTCATTTGAGTGTTGTGCGGCTCAGGCGCTTCGCGTTCGCTACCGCCCGCCGATGCACCGGCGCCAGGCCCTGTTGAACGATGTCCAAGACCTCACGGCCGGCCTGACGGGTGGCGGACGCAGTGGACGACTTGGCGCGGGCCAGCGACCAGAACGCACGCAGGAAGGAGAGCGCCAGCGTTTGGTTGGCCTGAAGCGTCTGCCTGACCATGGCATTCCAGGACTCCGCGACCGCCGCCGCCTTTTCAGCGCTCATGCGCCGAAACTCCCGGCGGTCGCGGGCGGATGGTGCCGGACCGGCGAGCGCCAAGCCGACGTGGCGGGCGGTGAGCGCCGTGCCGCCGTCCAGCGTGCCCCGGTTCAGGATCAGCGTGCCGTTCGAGTCCTCGATATTGCGCTTGGTGCGGGCCTGGTCGCTCCGTTCCGGGGTTTCCACCAGCGGATAGCGGCCGGGAATCACCCCGTCCTCGGCCCGCCGGCCCTTGGGGCACTCGCCGCCCACCGCCAGGCCCAGGGCCAGCCCGACATCAAGAGCGGCCCGGTCCACGCCGGTCTGGCCGCCGCTGACGATCTTGAGACGCGTCATGGCTTTTCCTTAGACGATCCATAGCGCCGTTCAAACACTTCGACCACCTGCCAGAGGTCGGGCGGCAAGCGAACCCGGACTTCCGCCCGGATCGCATCGGGCACGCCGCCGTAAAACGCCGCGGCGATGCCTCCCGCGATGCAGGCCAGGGTGTCGCTGTCGCCGCCCAGGGAGACGGCGTTGCGTACCGCGTCTTCGTAGGATTCGGCGTCGAAAAACGCGATCAGGGCCGCCGGGACGGTGCCCTGGCAGGAGACGTCGAACGTGTAGCCGGGCCGAAGGGTGTCGACCGTCCCTGTCAAATCGTAGCCGAACTGGGTCTGAATCCGGGCGCGGATCGTCGCCTTGCTCGCGTCGGTCCGGGCCAGATAGACCGCTAGCGCAGTGGCCTGCGCGCCTTTGATCCCCTCGGGGTGGTCGTGGGTGATGGCAGCGCTCATTTGAGCCTGACGCAGCACCTCGCCCTCGGAAGCGAACGCCCAGCCCACCGGACTGACCCGCATCGCGGCACCATTGCCCCAACTGTGGTACGGCTGGGGATCGGCGGCGAATAGCCACTGGAAAAACGTGCCGCCATAGCCGGCTCGCGGATAGCGGTGGCCCCAGTCCTGGACGGCATCCCGGTAAGGCTGGCCGGTGAGAATGGCGTCGGCCATGGCCACGGTCAGCACGCTGTCGTCGGTAAACCGGCTGCGCGGCTGGAACAGGGGAAAATCCGTGGTCTTGATCGGATGCTGTTCGTACACCGACCCGATGAGGTCTCCCGCGATGGCGCCGATCATGGGAACGCTCTCCTCCGTCGCATCCAGAGGGGTTCGTGTCTCGCGTCCGGGCGACGGTCGCCGTCACTGTGGCGCCGCCGGTGGGGTCCCGGCATTGCCCAGCGCCCACGCCGCCGCCGCGCGGGCGTGGAGATCAGTCGTATCGAACAGCGGAACCGGCGCATCGTCCGGCCCGACCAGCAGGGCAATCTCGGTACAGCCCAGGATGAGGCCCTCGGCCCCGGCTTCGACCAGCCGCTGCATGATCTCCCGGTAGTGGGCCCGCGACTCGGCCCGGATGGCTCCCTGACACAGTTCCTCATAAATGACCCGGTGAACGATCTCCCGATCCGCCGGGCCGGGAACGATCACCGTCAGGCCATGCTGCGCGGTCAGCCGACTCCGGTAGAAGTCCTGTTCCATGGTAAACCGGGTGCCGAGCAGGCCCACCGTGCCTAATCCGGCCTGTTTCACCGCCGCCGCCGTGGGATCGGCGATGTGCAGCAGGGGGATCGTCACGGCGGCCTCAATCGCCACCGCAACCTTGTGCATGGTGTTGGTGCAGAGCGTCAGCCCCTCGGCGCCGGCGGCTTCAAGAGAACGGGCCGCGTCCGCCAGTATCCTCCCGGCGTCATCCCACGCCCCGGCTTGCTGGAGCCGCTCGATGGCGTGAAAGTCCACATTGTAGAGGATCAGCCGGGCGGAATGCAGACCACCCAGGCGCTCCCGGACGGTTTCGTTGATGATGCGGTAGTACGGGATAGTCGATTCCCAGCTCATCCCGCCGAGCAGGCCGAGGGTTTTCATGGGTGGCGCTTCAACAGGGGCATGGGGCGAGTGGCCTGATCCGTCGGCAACCGAAGCAGGTGTCCGATTCGACAGCGCCCGTTCCCAATACACCACGCCCGGCAACGGGTTGGCGTAGTAGGACGGGCGGCGCCGGAAACCCAGCGAGCTGTAAAGGTGCATCGCGTCGTCCAGCGTTTCCAGGGTATCCAGCCGCATGAGAGCGTAGCCCAACGCCGTCGCCTCGCTCACGATTCGCGTCGCCAGGAGACGCCCCAGCCCCCGACCGCGATACGCCGGCCGGACAAACAGCCGCTTCATCTCGCAGGCGCCATCCTCCAGCGGGCGCAGCGCCACGCAACCCGCCGCGTGCGCCCCATCCCGCGCCAGCAGCAACTGGCCCTTCGGCGGCGCATAACATCCCGGTAAAATTGCCAGTTCCTCCTCGAAACCCTGAAAGCTTAGATCGACGCCCAAGAATTGCTGGTACTCGCGGAAGATCGCTCGCACCGCTTCAATTTCGTCAGCAGCTTGCGCTTGAATAATCTCCATAGTTCACGGCCCCTTGATTTCGCCGTCAGCCCCGCCCAGTGAACGCGCCGCGCCTCCGCTTTCCGTTCCCGCTCCCGCAGGCGGCAGGCGCGACAGCGGACCGCCATCGTCCACACGTCGCCTTGCGCCTCCTCATACCACCAGCGCTGTTGCGCCGCCGTCCACACTTCGTCGACTCCACAGTCCTTGCAGCGAAACGGCCGATCCTGGTAGTAGCCGCGTCGGACGAAGTCGGGCTCGCCGTAGCTGGTCGTGGGCCGAAGCCGCGTGGGTGTGACCGTCACCGTACCGATGGGGCGATCCACCGGTCGAGCGTTGACTCGGCACGCCTGGCGCTCGGCCTGTTGTCTGCGCCGGGCCTTGATTTCCTGGCGGCGTTGTTTGTTGCTTTTCATCTAGAATCGGAAAGCGACTGCTTGATGATCAGTTAGTATAGCGCCCTGGCGGAAGGCGCGGGCCATGCCAGGAGCCCAGCGGGCGCCGCTCCGCGAGCGGCGGGGTTTCCTCTGAGTATTTTCGCAGAGCAACCAGGGTGAATTCATTATCGTGAGCCATACGGCGAAACGCTCCGGGATCGGAGGGTTGAAGCAGGTCTCGGTGATGCGAATGGGCGTCGAACCCGGCAGGGTCTCGACCAGGCCAGATGATTCGACCGTCGCGACGGACCCGACCGTCCAGACAGACGTTCGTCATGGGCGCGGCGGTCGCCGAGGGTACGCCGCCATTCCAGGATCACGGAGCCGCAGTGGCTGACGCCACCAACTCAGCGCTAGCCGTCCGGCATGGGTCAGGCAAAATTTGTCATTTGTGATCAACCATATTATTCAGTCAGGTCTCTCTGGATGGACTCCCAAACGCTCACCGACATCACTCGCGCCATTCAGCTCTCGGTCGCGCCCGCGTTCTTGCTGGTGGCCGTGGGTACCTTGATCACGATCTTGAACACCCGCTTGGGCCGAATTGTCGACCGGCGGCGCCAGTTGCAGGCCGATCCGACCGCCCTGACCGAAGCGCGAGCCGTAGAAATCAATCGGGAATTAGCGGTATTGAATCAGCGCAGGACGCTGATCTACGTTGCGATCCTGTCCGCCGTGTCGGGCGCGCTGCTGGTCTGTCTGGTGGTGGCTGGTACGTTCCTGGGTGCGCTGCTGGCGGTGGAGCTGGCGAAGCCGGTGGCCAGCCTATTCGTGTTGACGATGGTCGCCATGATCGTGGCGTGGAGCTTGTTCCTGCGCGAAGTCTATATTGCGGTGGATAAGTGTGTGGATTTCAGACCGTTGCACGGAGTGGTTGGGAGGAGCGAGCGGTAGAGGCCCCAACCCGGATTCCAAACTGGTGCCGACCGAGGCCCTCCCTTCAGTACGTCGCCCAGCGCCCTGTTGGGAAATAGAGGGATCGGACAGGCGAGCCGAACCGTCCCCAGGACTGATCATCCCCACCGGAGAGGGTGGACCTGTTCCCCCGTTCGACCCGCTCATTCCCGAGCGAGGAGCAAGCTGACATGGATGAGGTCGGGATCGTCGGGATCGCTCTCAAGAGTGAAACCGAACGCCTGATTGAGCCGGAGCATGGGTTCGTTGTCCTTCAGCACGTCGCCCACCACTTCCTGGATACCGCACTGTCGGGCATAGGCGATGATCTGCCGCATCAGCAACGAACCCAATCCCCGGCCAGCCAGACCGCGGTCGACCGCGATGGCATACTCAGCCGTTTCCCGGTCCGAATCGGCGTTCAGGCTGACCCACCCCCAGAGCTCCGCCTTGCCGGCCACGCCCGGCCCGGTCAGGACCAGGGCCATCTCCCGGTCGTAGTCCAACTGGGTCATCCGGGCGGCCAACTCATGAGGAAGTCGTATAAAAGGTTGGAAAAACCGCCGGTAAACATCTTCCCTGGGCATGCGTCCGATCATGGCCTGGAGAGCGGGTTCGTCCTCCGGCCGGATGGGCCGCAGGAGCAGGGAGCGCCCGTCGGGCAGTTCGATCTGCTGTTCCAGTTCCTTGGGGTAGGGGTGAATGGCCAGCCGCTCGGCGGCCAGGCCGGATGCCGGTGCGATCCGGACGCGGGCGCTCAGGGCGAGGACGCCCTCCGCGCTGACCCACAAGGGATTGAGGTCCAGTTCGGTCAGTTCGCCCAGGTCGACGACCATCTGCGAGACCTTGAGCAAGACCAGGGCGAGCGCATCCATAGGGATGGGGTGGCCCGGGTTGGCGCGCAGTTTCGAGTAAATCCGGGTGCGCGACATCAGTTCCTGGGCCAGATGCAGGTTCAGGGGAGGCAGGGCATAGGCGATATCATCGATCACCTGGGTTTCCGTGCCGCCATGGCCGAAGTACAGCACCGGGCCGACCTTGAAGTCGCGTCCGATCCGCATGCCGATGGCAATTTCATAAGCGCCCTGCCGGGACAGCATCGGTTGCACGGCGAAGCCCTCGATTGTGGTGTCCGGCGCGAGGGTCCGGACGCGCCGGAGCATGGTGGTGGCCGCCGCCAACACGTCGTGGGAGTCGGCCAACGCCAGGGCCACGCCGCCCACGTCGAAGCGGTTCGCGATCTCCGGGGAGAGGATCTTCAAGGCCACGCTGCCTCCTGGTTCGGCTGGATTGACCTTGCCGAACCAGCGGGATTGCGTGGAGAGCGCTTTCAGGGCTTCGCACCTCCCCAATTCGGCAGCCAAACCAGCGGCAGCCTCCGGAGTGGGGGCAAAGCGGGTGGCCACCAAGGGGATTTGATAGGCTGCCAGCAACTCGCAGGTTTCCTCGACATTCAGCCGGTTCCGACCCGCCGCCAGGGCCATGGCGACAATCCGGCGGGCCGCTGCCGTGTCGGGCGTAAACTCCTCGGGGACGGAGGAGGGCGTCTCCATCAACAACGCCTGATTACGATGATATTCCGCCAACCGGAGACAGGACCACACCGCTTCTTCGGGGGTGGGGTAGATGGCGATCCCCGCTTCCTGGAAGGCTTGCCAGGCCGGCGCGGCGGGCGTGGCCCCCACCCAACTGACCATGACCGGGCGACGGCTCTGAGCGGCGCGGGCGATGATCGCCCGGCTGATGTCCCGATCCAGCTCCAGGGAGCCGGGAACATGCACGATCAGCATGCCATCCCCTTCCGGTTCCTGGAGCAGCAGTTCCAGCGCTCGGTCATACTCCTTGAAACCGGCCCGATTCCCCAGGTCTACCGGGTTGCCGGTGAGGCTGCCAGGCGGCACGATCCGGGCCAGTGCGGCGCGGGTGATCGGGCTCATCGCGGTCAGCTGACCACCCTCGTGCAGCAGCATGTCCTTGGCCAGCAGGCCGATGCTGCGACTGTCGCTCAAGATGAGCAGGCGGTTTTTCCGGACCGGCTTGCTGGTGGCCAGGGCCTTCACGGCATTGAACAGATGCTCGATGGTATCGACCCGTAGAATCCCGACACGGCGGGCGGCGGCATCGAAGATCGCCTCTTCCACCGAACGCCGGCCATAAACCCGGGGTTTGAGGACGATAATGGGTTTGCAGCGCGCGGCGACCCGGGCGGCTGACAAGAACCGGCGCGGATCGTGGATGCTCTCCAGGTGCAGGAGGATGGCATGGGTCTGAGAATCCCGGGCCAGATAATCGAGCAGATCGCTATAGTCCACATCTACCCGATCACCCAGCGAGACCAGATGGGAAAAGCCGATTTTTCGCACCTGGGCCCACTGCATGATCACCTGCAGCATGGTGGAGGAGTGGGTCACCACGCTGATCGAGCCTGGAAGCAGGGGGGTCTGGCTGAGGGTGGCGTTGATGCTGTTGACTGGCACCGCCATCCCTAGCCGGTCCGGTCCCAGAATGCGCAGTCGATAAGGTGCGGCTGCTGCCAGTAGCGCCTGCCTCAGGGCATCGTCCTCCGGACAGCCGTCGTGCAGCCGCTCGTTGCCGAGCAACAACACGGCCCGGGTCCCCCGGGCGCCCAGTTCGTGGATCAGGGCCGGGCTTTCAGCCAGCGGCGTGGTGAGGATGGCCAGTTCCGGGGTTTCCGGCAGGCTAGCCACGTCCCGGTAGGCCAACACGCCGGACACGGCATGACGGTGCGGGTTGACCGGCAGCACCGGACCTTTGAACTCGGCGTCGACCAGGTTGCGCTCCAGCAGGACCGCCGGGTCTCGGTCCTGGCGACCCCGCCCGAGGATGGCGATGCAACCGGGGTTGAACATCGATTTCAGCGTGCGGATCGTCATGAGTTCCCTCTTTGGGGCCATGCCCGCGTGGTGGACACCGCGCAAATCCTTGAGTAGATCCGCTGGCGACGTACAAAACGCTTGGAATGGGATGGGTTACCCGTTCCGTTCAGGGATAAGGATAAGGGACGACCCGGCGCTCGACTGAGCACCGGCCTGCATCCGCCGTCCACCGGATCGACCACCGACCCGAGCGCGAAAGCGCGGCAACGCGACGAGCGCCGGATCAGTCCTGCAGATTCGCTCGCATCGTGATTGCGGCGTTCAAGACCTTGCTGACCGGGCATCCCGCCTTGGCCCGTTCGGCGACCTCCGCAAATGTGGTTTGATCGGCGCCGGGCGCCCGCACGTCCACGTTCAGATGCACGGCGGTGATGGCAAAACCGGTTCCCACGCGTTCGAGGCTGACGGTCGCGGTGGTGTCGATGTGTTCTGGCTGAAAGCCCGCTTCACCCAGCATCATCGCCAGGGCCATCGAAAAGCAGCCGGCGTGGGCGGCCGCAATCAGTTCTTCCGGGTTGGTGCCAACGCCGTCCTCGAATCGTGTGCCGAACGAATAAGGCGTATTGGAGAGGACGCCGCTATGGGTGCTCAAACGGCCCTTGCCGTCCTTGAGTCCACCCTGCCATACTGCCGATGCCGTGCGCTTCATGGGCTCCTCCGGTTTGTAGCCGCTCCCCAAGAAGGGATGGAGCGGGTTGCCGCGAAATGTGAAAGACACTGTCAGGCCGCTTCTCGCGCTCTACCCGCTTTCATGGCCTCTGGAACCTCCACGAGCCTTCCCGATTTCACATCGTAGATGTAGCCGTAGATGGGAATATTCCCGGGGACCAGGGGATGGTTGCGAATTCGGCTGACATCCTCGACAACGCTCCGGGTGTTGTCCGAGAAAGGTAGCCAGTTGATGTAGTTCCCCTCGGTCGAACCGGGACCCTGGCCAGAATCGCGCCAGCCCGTCGCCTCCAGCGTCGCCGGGGTCAGGCTGCTCGCCAACAGGTTTCGCAGGATGTCGTCCGTGAACAGTTCCATGCCGCAATCCGTATGGTGAATCACGAACCATTCCCGCGTCCCCAACAGCTTGTACGAGATGACGAGCGACCGTATCGCATCGTCGCTGGCGCGACCGCCCGCATTCCGAATCACGTGCGCGTCGCCTTCGGCCAGGCCGGCGTACTGCGCGGGATCGAGCCGGGCATCCATGCAGGTGAGAATCGCGAATCGACGCTTCGGTGGCAGGGGGAGCGTTCCCTTGTCGCCGAAGCTCGCTGCGTAGTTCGCGTTGGCTTTCAGGACTTCATCCACGATCCGCGTCATGGTCTTGGCCTCGTTCGTCATATCGCCGCGTTCGCGTATCCTCAAGGGGCCAGGCTGGAACGGAATCCCGGCACAATCTTGAGGGTTGGACTCGGTTATCCTCGAATAGGAAGACCCCACAAACGCGGAAGAGTTTTCCGGCGCCCGTCGTTAGCCAGGCCCGGGTCGAAGAGGGCGACTAAACCGCTCGATCCGGTTTCGAGCAAACCGTGAGCGCGTCCTTTTCGCCTTTATCCAGCACGATCAACCGGGCTGACTTGTTGGGAGCGAAGCCGCCCGTCATCTGAAAAATTTCGTTCATCGCACGCCGTGAGGAATCGCCAAAGCGATCACCCTGGCGCTTTCCCGGGGCGACGCAGCCGGTCAGCCAACCCACGTGCGGGGCCTCGTGGACGAGAATACCCGCCATGACGCCGTCACTTTTTTTGGTGGGATGCTTTAATACCCTGAAACAGCGTCCACCATTATGGTCCTTCACGCCACCGGCTTCGAAACTGTCGCGAACCCGGAAATTGATTTCCATTTTCAAGGGATAAAACGGGACCGCATCGGTATTGGCGTCGAGATGCACAAACCCTCCGACTCGTTCCAGGCTGTCAAATTCGCGCACCGCGCCGATTTCGCCATGCTCCGCGACCAGATGCAGCGTACGCTTGCCGGCATGGGTGGTTACTTCGATGGTCTTGCCGTTCGCTGGGCGGTCAAACCCGGCGTGATCGAAACGGGCGCTGGCCAGACATCCGGCTACGACGAACAG
>CZCA01001664.1_pt1 | contig 14831 bp, 15 predicted proteins | sample 591981 | NCBI WGS metagenome assembly CZCA01 (sample SAMEA3556810, study PRJEB10932) | anaerobic digester metagenome
GGTCGCCTCTTTTTATTAATGCCCTGACCGGGGGGACGCCCCTGTCAAAGCGGGTCAACGCTGCCCTCGCCGGTGTGGCCAGGGAATGCGGCCTGCCGATGGCCTTGGGTTCGCAGATGGCCGCCCTGGAGAATCCCCTGGTCGAAGAGACTTTCAAGGTAGTACGTGAAGTCTACCCCGAGGGGCTCATCTGGGCGAATCTCGGTTCCTACGCTACGCCTGAACTGGCCCAAAGGGCGATCGAGATGGTCGATGCTGCGGCGCTGCAGATTCATCTAAATGTTCCTCAGGAGCTGGCCATGAGAGAAGGCGACTGCCATTTCGAAGGTGTCCGGCAGCGGATTAAAGAGATCGCTGCTGCGGTGACGGTTCCGGTGATTGTCAAAGAGGTTGGTTTCGGCATTGCCCGGGAGCAGGCCCACCTCTTGATCGAAGCCGGTGCCGCAGCCATTGACGTGAGCGGGCGGGGGGGTACCAATTTTTTAGCCATAGAAAGCCGCCGCTCCCGGCGGCGCCTTTCCCCGGAGATTCTTTCCTGGGGGCTGCCTACGGCGGTTAGCCTGGTTGAAGTTCTCGATGCCGCGGTTGGCCGGGCCGCGGTGATGGCTGCCGGAGGGATGTTTTCCAGCCTGAATATCGCTAAAGCGTTAGCGCTAGGCGCAGATGCGGTTGGCTTTGCCGGCCATCCGCTTTACCTGCTTCTGAAACAGGGACGCCGCGCCCTGGTCAGGGCCATTCAAAGGCTTGAGCAGGAGCTGCGCTTGATCATGCTGCTGACCGGATCATCTACGCTGGAAGAGCTACGCCGGGTTCCCCTGGTTATTACCGGTTTCACCGGCGAGTGGATGAAGCAGCGAGAAATTAGCGTTGCGAAATACCGGTAACCTAACTCTATTAGCATAAAAACGGTATTTGCGGAGAAGATAAGCTGAAGAAAGCAGGCGCAGTACAGTACGACGCGACAACCATAAGGAGGCTGTCCTATGCCTGTGGGTATAATCCTTCTGCTGATTATCTCTATACTGATATTTCTTGGACTGGCCCAGCGAGTTCTCGATCGATTGGGATTAACCGATCGCACTGCGCTCCTGTTTATTGCGGCGATGCTAGTCGGGGGCTTTTTACCCGATATTCCGTTAAGCGGGACCCTGGCTATTAATATCGGGGGTGGGCTGATCCCCATCTTTCTAATTGTTTATCTTTTCATCAAGGCCGGTACCACCACGGAGAGAATTCGCGCTGCGGTGGCCCTGCTGACCACGGCGGTAGTAACCTACATCGTCTTAAAGATATTTCCCCTGGAGCCGACCTATGCTTTTCTTGTCGATCCGCTTTACTTGGTAGCCCTGATTGCCGGTGTAGTCGGTTACCTGGCCGGACGCTCCCGGCGGACTGCCTTTATCGCTGGCGTGGGAGCGATTGTGTTGAACGATATCTTTACCCGCGTTGAGCTCTTTGCCCGGGGGGCAAAAAGCAACCTGACCATCGGCGGGGCCGGGATATTCGATGCCACTTTGGTTTCCGGTTTGATCGCTCTCGGCATGGCCGAGCTGGTCGGTGAAATTCGCGAACGGATCGGCAATGAGCCCGGCCGGGGTTATCCCGAAGAGCTCATTGAAGGGTTGCGTGAGCCGGGCCGCAGTATCGATGAAAGGGAGCCGGATGAACCCAGATCTAAATAGTGTGCCCTGGCTACCGTTTGGAATATCCCTGAAGAAGGGGATGATGAGCGATGAAAATAAGATTTTGGCAGGTGGCGGGGTTGTTAGGGGTGCTGCTTTTAAGCGTTATCAGCTTCAGCAGTGCGGCTACACCAAATTATTTTGACTTGTTCAACCAAAGCGAGAGTAGCGAGGGATACTATACGATGATAAACCGCAAGGATAACTCTGTTATCCTGCGGACGGCCCGGATCCTTCATCCCGGAGACCAGTATATTGATCAAGATAACCGCCACTTTCGTGTGCTCATGGTTGATGAAAAAAAAGCCTGGGCGGAGCAGATCGAATCGAAGAGTTCCTTTACACAGGGCGCGCCTGCATTGCTGCCGTCTGGAGGGGAGATAGCGGCCCGGAATAATCAGAATGAGAAACTAAAGGTGGGGATCTATCACACCCATGGAGCTGAATCTTACGTCCCTTCTGACGGGACCGAAACGATTGAGCAGGGCGGCGGTATTCTACAGGTCGGTGATAACCTTGCCAGGGCTCTCCGGGAAAAGGGATTTGTCGTAAACCATATCCGTGAACCACATACTCCCCATGATGCCGGGGCCTACCAGCGCTCTCGTCGAACGGCGCAAGAGCTGGTTACAGAAGGGGATCAGCTGATCTTTGACGTGCACCGCGATGCCGTGCCGCCCGAAGAATACGAAAAGACGGTTGAAGGAGAAGATGTCACCCGGATCTTGTTAGTCGTCGGGCAGCAGAATCAGAATGCAGAGAACAACCGGCAATTTGCGGCCACTTTAAAACAGATTGCCGATGAGCAACACCCCGGGCTGGTCAAGGGGATCCTGGGAGCGCAGGGAAATTACAACCAGGATCTCACCCCGCGGGCGATCTTGCTCGAGGTAGGGGCGCACGAAAACAATCGCGAGGATGCTGAAAGGGCGGTGGCCCTTTTCGCCGACGTGATAGACCGCTATACGGCCAGAACTGAAGCCGCACCTGGGCAGCCCCCGGCCGCCCGGACCAACCGGCTTGCCTTGAGCAGCGTTCTAAAAGTAATCGTTCTTCTGGCGGCGGCTCTCTTTATTTACCTGCTCGTCGCTGCGGGCAGCTGGGAAGAGATGAAAAGAAAGGTCGGCGCTTTCTTTGCCCGCGAGTTTGCCGATCTACGTGTTTCGAGACGTCAAGAAGACGACGGCGAAGGAGATCAGGATTAATCCCGGTCACTTAAGCCGGGTGATTCCACCATGGAGAGATACCTGGTTGCAACTTTTCTAGGGATTGCGTTCGGATTTGCAGCGCGCTGCCTGATGCTGCGCTCCGATTACCGGCAGTACCCTGCTTACCCTCACGGATATGTCACTCATCTTTCACTGGGCTTAATTGCGGCACTTCTGGGCGCCCTTGCCATTCCGGCGCTGCTGGAAAAAGAATTTACTGCGGTGACCTTTCTCTCACTGGCGGCCACCCAGTTTCGGGATATTCGCGAAATCGAGCGGGAAACCTTGAGCAAGCTTGACCAATCAAACCTGGTGGCGCGGGGTCCTGATTACATCGAGGGGATCGCTCGTGTTTTTGAAGCGAGAAACTACCTGGTGATGCTGATCGCCTTGCTCGTCAGCGGGTTGACTTACTTTACCAGCGTCTGGGCTGGTTTTCTTCTTGGCGCGCTTACTCTTTTTGCGGCGCTGCGCCTGATGCGCGGTCCGGTTATCGGCGAGATTAGCACTGTCCGCACGGCGGAGATTAGCTTTAAAGGCCCCAATCTCTTTGTCGAAGATATCCATTTTATGAATCTGGCCCGTGAAGAGGTCCGGCGCACGGTTCTCGAGCGCGGTCTGGGAGTGGTTATCGAACCGTTTGACGACAATGCCCGTGAAGTCCTGGCCAATAACGGGCAACGGATGGCCATTGCCCATGATGTGGCCACCCAGCTGGGGATCTACCGGGATGTCGATACCGCTGAATTTACCCCCATACTAAGGCGAGATCTCGATACCGGGCGGATCGCCATGCTGATCTTGCCCCTGGAGAAAGACAGCGAATGCCTGGTCGCGGCGGTGAAGAATGTACCGGTCCTGGAGAGCTCCGGCAGCCGCCCGATGAAATCCAGAAGCGGCCGTGGCGCTGCTGACTGAAAAGGGAGGGGAAGGTCGAAGCAGTGGTGAAAGCTTCAATCAGCAAGTATATCCTTGCCGTGATCACTCTCGATGCAGCATTGGTTGGCAGCGGCGGAGCCCCGGTCTTTATTGCTCGTGACCGGGTAGAGCAGGATCGTATTGCCACATACCTGGCCCGGATTACCGAAGGGGTGGTCCATGATCTTGAAAACGGCGTCTATATCCTGGTTAAACACTGATGATTATTCTCTATTACAGCCGGAGAACGGCCTTTCCGGCCCTGCTAGCCTCGCTCAAGCATTGCCATCCCACCCTCTCACTGGAGCAGGCCTGGCCGCAGGCAGTAGCTTGGCTGCAGCAATATTGCCATGCGGGAGAGCCGCCCTTTTTTCTAAAGCGCTTCGGCGAATCTCCCGAAGGCGATACCCTCTACCTGATGACAGCCGGCGTGCCGCCGCCGGTGATCAAGCGAACCTTAAACGGCCTGGCCGGGCTGCTCAAGAGCCGCCACGACCCGGCTTGGTTTCTGCTGGCCGACGTTTTGCCGCCGTGCCGCGGAAGGTGGGGACCGATCAGCAGCCCCATCCGAAAAGCCGCCTTTTGGATGGAGATCGAGGCCTTTGTGGAGCAGACCAGGCTGCAGGTCGAGCTAATTAAACAACAATGATCGTTATCTTCCAATGTTTCGGCGGGACGCATACTTCAGTAGCGGCAGCTGCGATCTACCTGGGAAAACTGCCCCGTTCACGGGTGCCGCGGTTGGAAGAGCTGCTCGCTCTGCCTTACTTTGACCGTGTGGACAAGGCTGAGATCGGTACACTTAATTATGCCGGGCGGGACCGGCAGGGCCATCTTGTCTTCATCTTGGGGAGCGGTTGCCGGGGTACGGAGGTGCGGGGACTGCTCTCTTCATTTGTCAAGCTAGCCGGGGCCAGGAAACCCGTAGTAGCGGTAATAGATTGTTTTCCCGAAGTGATCTTCCCGGTGCGTTTGGGCGGCTTTATTTCGCGTCGGCTTGGTCTTACCTCCATTGGGCGCCCCCTGGTCGGCCGGGGAATCCTGCGGTCGTACCCCCGGCTGGTGGCTCTAGTAAACTCATTTGAAAAAGATCCCACTCCTTATATCTTAAACTAAAGAAAAAGAGCGGAAGCTTAACTGCCCTGACGCAGCGGAGCTTTGGAGCTTTGCTTGGAGAACTGTTTGACACCTGGGTCAAAGATCGGGATAATAAAGTCAGACTTTCCGAAAGAAGGAGGTACGGCCGGTGGGCGGCAGCATCGTGGCCATTGTCGGGCGGCCCAATGTGGGCAAGTCCACTTTATTTAACCGCCTTACCGCCGCGCGGACAGCGATCGAAGAGAAGGTTCCCGGGGTTACGCGGGACCGTCTTTACGGCATCGCCGAGTGGCGGGAGGAGAGCTTCATCGTTGTCGATACCGGCGGGCTCAGCTTTGAGCGGGATGATCCGCTGCTCCGGCAGGTGCGGCGCCAGGCTGAACTGGCGATTGAAGAGGCCGCGGTGATTCTTTTTCTGCTCGACGGACGGGAGGGGCCAGCTCCCCTGGATCAAGAGATCGCCGCTCTTTTGCGCCGTAGCGGCAAGCCGGTTATCCCCGTGGTTAATAAGATCGATCACCCCGGCGTTGTAGACGAGATCACGGCTTTTTACAGCCTGGGGATAGGTGAGCCCCTCCCTGTTTCCGCAGCGCATGGGCGCGGCACCGGTGATCTGCTTGACCGGATCTGCGAGCTGCTCCCGGAGGAGCAGGCGGAAGCTGGCCCCGGTGAAGAGACTATCCGGGTAGCTCTGGTCGGCCGTCCCAACGTCGGTAAATCGCAGCTGCTCAATACCATTCTCGGGCGGGAGAGAGTAATTGTCAGTCCAATGCCGGGGACGACTCGTGATGCAGTAGATACCACGTTTAACTATGCCGGCAGCACCTATCTGCTGATCGATACCGCCGGGATTCGCCGTAAAAGCAAGGTCAAGGAGGCGGTTGAATATTACAGCGTGCTTCGCTCACTAAAAGCAGTCGAGCGCGCTGACGTGGCCCTGCTGCTCCTTGATGCTCAAGACGGGATTACCGAGCAGGATCAGAAGCTGGCCGGATATATTGACAAGGCCGGCCGGGGCTTGATTATCGGCGTGAACAAGTGGGACCTCGTCGAAGAGCGGAAGGAAGCCCGCCGGGAATGGCTCGCCAACATTGACCGCGCTTTTGCTTTTGCTTCTTACGCCCCGGTTGTCTTTATCTCCGCTCTTACCGGCAGCCGGGTAGAGCAACTTTTTTCCCTGTTTGCCCGGGTCCAACAGGAGCTCTACAGGCGTATCTCTACCCCGCTGCTCAATGAACTGGTTGCTGACGCCCTCGCGGTGAACCCGCCGCCTACCTATAAAGGGAAACGGTTAAAGATCTACTACGCCGCGCAGGTATCGGTCAGGCCGCCTACCTTTCTCTTTTTTGTCAACAATCCTCGATTCATCCATTTTTCTTACCGGCGCTATCTTGAAAACAGGCTCCGCGAAGCCTTTGACTTCAATGGAGTTCCGCTGCGTCTTAACTTCAAACCTCGCCGGGAAAAGGAGGAGTAATGCATGGGTTTTCTGGCAATCGTGGCTGCTTATCTAATTGGCTCGATTCCCTTTGGGTACATCTTCACCCGCCTTTTTAAGCGGGTTGATATCCGCCACTACGGTAGCGGGAATATCGGGGCGACCAACGTGCTTCGCCTGCTTGGCTGGCGGGCTGCGCTCCCGGTCTTTCTGCTTGACCTGGGTAAAGGATCTGCCGCCGTCTTGCTTGCCCGCGCCTGCAGCAGCGAGACCGTTGTTGTCCTGGCCGCGGCCCTGGCGGTCCTGGTGGGCCACTGTTTTCCACTTTTTCTAAAATTTAAAGGAGGCAAGGGTGCGGCTACCGGCATCGGCTTGCTTATTCCTCTCTCCGGGCCTGTTTGTGCCAGCGTCGTAATACTGGCAGTAATCGTCATCGCCTTAACCCGTTACGTTTCGCTCGGTTCGATCATCGGCGCGTTTTCAGTGCCATTTTTTCTTCTCTTCTTCGGCTATGAACCGCTCTATCTTCTTTTTGGGGCGGCCATGGCCTTACTGGTGATCTTCAGGCACCGTGAAAATATCGGGCGGTTGCTCAGCGGAACGGAGCCCAAGCTCGGGCAGAAGGTCAAGCTTAACGGGGAGGAGAAAAGTTAGATGGAAGCTGCGGTTATCGGAGCGGGAGGCTGGGGCACAGCCCTGGCCGTATTGCTGGCGGATAAAGGTTGCCCGGTCAGCTTGTGGATGCGCAGCGCGGATCTTTATAAAACAATTATTCTTAAGCGGACCAATGAAAAATATCTGCCCGGCGTTAAACTGGGACCGTTGATCCGGCCGACCCTGGAGCTAGGTGAAGCTTTGCGGAATAAACGGTTGGTTATTTTTGCCGTCCCCTCTCACGGCCTGCGGGCGGTAGCCGTTGCCGCTGCTCCTCACCTCTCACCGCATGCAATCGTGGTTAACGCGGCCAAGGGATTGGAAGAGCCGAGCAGACTGCGCCTTTCGCAGGTCTTAAAAGAGGAGCTGCCCCCGGAGTTGCATAGCCAGATCGCAGTAATCTCGGGGCCCAATCATGCCGAAGAGGTCTCCCGGGGGTTACCCTCGGCTACCGTGGCTGCTTCGACAAACCGGGAGACGGCGCGGTGGGTTCAAGAAGCCCTGATGACCCCTAGTTTCCGGGTCTATACCAATGCAGACCTGATTGGCGTGGAGCTGGGGGGGGCCCTGAAAAACGTAATTGCTCTTGGAGCGGGGATTGTTGAAGGGCTCGAATTGGGTGATAACGCCAGGGCGGCGCTGGTGACGCGCGGTTTGGTCGAGATGACCCGCCTGGGCACGGCTCTAGGTGCCCACGCCGGGACATTTGCTGGCCTGTCGGGCCTGGGCGATCTCTATGCCACCTGTAGCAGCCCTCACAGCCGCAATCGCGCTGTCGGCTTCAAGCTAGGCCGGGGAATGCGCTTTGGCGAGATCACCGCCGGAATGCATACGGTGGCCGAGGGGATAAATACGACCAGGGTGGCAGCCGAGCTTTCACGCCAGGCCGGCGTCGAGATGCCTATTACTGCTGAGATTTACCGGGTTCTTTTTGAGGGGAAACTGCCGCAGAAGGCGGTCGATCGGCTAATGCAGCGTGAAAAGAAGGCCGAAAGCGAAGAGAGCGCTTTTAAAAAATAGATCTCCCTCCTGGTCAATCCGGACCCTTTTTCCCCTCGTTGGGGCCTTCTCTCCGGTATTCGAAGCACAGTGAAAAATCTCGCTTTTTAAGTAGTTCCTCTCGTAGTGACATCTTCTCTATGGTAATTGCTCTTAGACAGTTGTGGGGGCGGCCTATGAGCCGCCCGAACAGCTGTTTTATGGTTAAAATATAACGGTATCTGCGTCAAGGCGACTGTTCAACTTTGGCGCTTTTTTTATCTTCCAGGGTAATATTGCCTTAGGTAAGACATATATATATTGTTAGATTGCCGTATTCTTCCCGGACGGGGGAGGAGCAGTCAATCTGACAAGGTAAAGGAGGGATGAACAGTGGAATTTGACCTTTTTAGCGATCTGGTTGAGCGTACCGGAGGCGATATCTACCTCGGTGTGGTTGGGCCGGTCCGGACGGGCAAATCAACTTTTATCCGCAAATTTATGGAGTTATTTGTCCTGCCGAAGATCGACGATCCCCTGGAGCTGGAGCGGGCCCGCGACGAGATGCCCCAGGGCAGCGGCGGAAAAACAATCATGACCACCGAGCCAAAATTTGTCCCTGACGAAGCGATCGAGATTACCGTAAACGAGCATCTCAACCTGCGGGTTCGCCTGGTCGATTGCGTCGGCTATACAGTGCCGGGGGCTTCCGGCTACGAAGACGAAGAGGGCCCGCGCATGGTCTCAACCCCGTGGTTTGATTACGATATCCCCTTTGAAGAGGCTGCCGAGCTGGGTACCCGAAAGGTAATCACCGATCATTCAACCATCGGCATCGTCGTGACTACCGACGGTTCTATCGCTGAAATTCAGCGGGAAAATTACCTGGAGGCGGAAGAGAGAGTTATTGACGAGCTCAAGGCGTTGGGCAAACCCTTTGTCGTTCTGCTCAACGCGGTGGAGCCGCACAGCGCCGAGACCGCCGCCCTTCAGGAAGAACTGTCTCTGAAATATGATGTCCCCGTGGTTACGTTAAACTGCCTCGAGCTTAGCCAAGACGATCTCGACCTAGTCCTGGAAGAGGCTCTTTACGAGTTTCCGGTTCGCGATGTGGCGGTCAGTGTACCCCCCTGGGTGGAGGTGCTTGAGCCGACACACTGGTTGAAAGATAGTTTCGACCGTGGCATCAATGAAAACCTGGCTCTAGTCAGCCGGGTGCGGGATGTCCACGAGATGCTGGAAAAATTACAGGAATACGAGTTCGTCGAGGATGCCTATTTGCGGCAGGTCAACCTGGGAACGGGAGAGGCCGAGATCCAGCTGGAAGCTCCCCCCGGTATGTTCGAGCAGGTCCTGGCGGAATACTGCGGAGAAGAAATTACCGGTGAAGCTGATATTATGCGTATTGTCAGGGATTATTCCGTGGCCAAGCGTGAATACGACAAGCTGGCCGAGGCGCTCTACCAGGTTTCAGAGACGGGCTATGGCATAGTGCCCCCGGCTTTGGAGGAGATGGCCCTGGAAGAGCCGGAAATTATTCGCCAGGGTGGTCGCTTCGGGGTCAGGCTGCGGGCCAGCGCTCCTTCTCTGCATATTATCAGAGTGGACGTTAAATCTGAGTTCTCTCCGGTGGTCGGATCCGAACGGCAGAGTGAGGAGCTGATTCATTATCTTCTCGCAGAATTCGAAGATAATCCTGAAAAACTCTGGGAGTCGCAGATCTTCGGCAAATCCCTCCACGAGATGGTTCAAGATGGTATTACCGGCAAGCTGGGGAATATGCCGCCAAATGCTCAGGAGAAACTTCAGGAGACCCTGGAGAAGATTATTAACGAAGGCAGCGGCGGCTTGATCGCCATCATTCTCTAAGAACTCTATAACGCCCGGGTGTTTCTAGATAAAATTTTAACAAATACCCCTTTCAAAAAGGGGTATTTTCTTTGCTGGCAGGAAAATGAAAGAACTTCAGCGAATGCTAGGGCAGTGAAGGAATAAAACGGGGGAAAAAGATGATTACCAAAGAGCTGCTGGAGCTGCTTTTTGAAGCGGCCAGCATTCAGCGCTGGAACGACCATAACCGGCCAGAGCATTTCACCGAGCTGGATAAGCAGGCGCACAAGATGATTTATGCCTACGTGCTCGCAAAATTTGAAGAGACTGACCGCGGCATGGCAGTGGACTGGTGCGCCCTGATTGAGGGCTTTCTCTTTGAGTATCTACACCGTGTTGTCCTTACCGATATCAAGCCGCCGGTTTTTCACCGTCTCATGGCCGAGAAGGGGGCCCAGCTGAATGAATGGGTCCTAGAGCAGTTGAACGAACAACTGGCACCGCTGGAAGGCGGATTTTTTGAGAGGATGAAAGGCTACCTGCGATGCAGTGAAGAAAACTCGCTGGAGAAAAAAATCCTTCGGGCGGCGCACTATCTTGCCACCAACTGGGAATTTAAGCTGATCTATCATCTAAACGCGGGGATTTACGGCCTGGAAGAGACCCGGCATGATATTGAAAACCAGCTTGAAGAGCACTACGACCTTGCCGGGGTACAGAAGCTGAATCTGAATAAGAAAACCGGACATTTCCTCGACCTGGTGGGGCAGCTTCGTTTTCAGCAAAGGTGGGCCCAGTCGCCCCGCCTGCCGAAAACTTCAGTACTGGGGCATATGCTTATCGTCGCGGCGTTCTCCTATTTCTGCTCACTGGAGATAGCGGCGGTGCCGCAACGGAAAAAGCATAATTTTCTAGGAGGCCTTTTTCATGATCTACCCGAGGTGCTAACCCGTGATATTATCTCGCCGGTAAAGCGCTCGGTCAAAGGGCTCGATCTGTTGATCAAAGAGATTGAGCAGCGGCAGATGGAAGAGCGGATCTATCCCCTGCTGCCGGCCTCGTGGCATCGCGAGATTAAATTCTTTACCGAAAATGAATTTGCAGGCAAGATCATCAAGGAGGGCCGGGTTCATTTCGTCTCTTCCGATGAAATAAATGAACGCTACAATGAAGATTGCTATACCCCGTTGGACGGGGAGATCATCCGTGCCTGTGACCAGCTGGCTGCCTACATGGAGACATATCTCTCGATCTCGTACGGCATTAAATCGCCTCACCTAGAGGAGGCCAACCGCCAGCTTTATGAAACCTATCGCCAATGCATCATCGCAGGGATAGATTTCAGCCGTCTTTTCGGCTTCTTTTACATCTCGAAATAAATTGCCCCGGCAATATTCAAAACATTCAAATGCGGACATTGCTTAAGATATGGGCAGGCACTTCTTCTGCCTACCGCAGCTAGAAAAGTTGCCTTCGTCCTGCGCGGTAAGCTTGGAAGTCATGCCGGTGCTTGAGGATAATTAATCCGGCAACCGCCACCCCGCCTAGAATCCAGAGCCAGTCCCGGTATAAAAACCAGAAGACCACCGGCAGGGCCGCCATCCCAATACCGGCCCCGGTATTGGCGTCCCGTAGCAGCAGAGCGGCCAGGGCGACAATCAGAAGCATGATCGCTGCGACCGGTGGTGAGAGCACCACCGCTCCACCCAGGCCCGCGGCGAGCCCCTTGCCCCCCTGGAAGCCGAGGAAAGGATTATAGTTATGTCCGAGGATAACGCAAAAGAGGGCGAGAAGCGGGCCTGCGCCCGGCCCGGCCAGGACCCCGGCGAGATACACCGCCAGCGCGCCCTTACCGAAATCACAGAGCAAGGTCAACAAGCCCGGTAGCATACCGGCAGACTTCAACGTGTTGACCCCGCCGACATTGCCCGAACCAAGACGGCGAATATCCCCTGCGCCGATCAACTTCGTAAAAACATAGCCCGAGGGAAAAGCACCGAGTAGGCCGGCTAAAAGTGCGCTCACTACAAGTCTCATTTCAACACCACCGGTTATGATACTTAACACTAAACCTGCCAGCTCCTGTTTGCATACCCCTACCGGTTAAAAAAGATTTCCGCAGAACCGTCCTCTTTTCCTGCTCTTACACCTGGTGCCATTTTTATTCCGAGGGGTTCAAGTTCCAGCAACCTCCAATAGGGTCCCCAAAAGCTCCACAGACACTTTATGGTAATAATTGGAGCCATCTTTTAGGTGCATTTGCGAAATTTCCCGATTAACCATTTTGCTTACGATTTTTTTTAGACCTCTTGACTTCTCGGGCTGACTACTTTACTATACTAGTAGATAATATCTCAAGACAAGTGACTAGCAAGGGGAAAACCCTTGGGACACAGCGGGGCGTGGCGCAGTTTGGTAGCGCGCTTGACTGGGGGTCAAGAGGTCGCAGGTTCAAATCCTGTCGCTCCGACCATTTATTTATAAGGGTTTTCGCGGTTTCTGCCAAAGTAAAACACACTTCAAAAACAGCTTTTGACACACTACTGACACACTAAAGGGCAGAAAAAAAGAAATGGCCCGGGAAAGCTGCACACTCTCCCAGGCCGTAACCCTTAAAGGGTTGTTATTCAATGAGGGAAGCCAGCAGATTGCCAACGCGGTCTGCTGCTTCCTTTTTCATCTTCGCTGTAACGCTGCTGTAAACGTCCATCGTAAAGGCCGCCGAATGGTGGCCTAGGGTCTCCTGTATTGTCTTTACGTCAACGCCCTGCTCAAGGGCTATGGTGGCGAAGGTATGTCGCAGGCCGTGAAAGGTAACATCCAGCCCAGCCCTCTTTACCACCCTTTCAAATATTCTTGTAAACGCCCTGGGGCAAATAGGTTCACCCAGTTCATTCGCGAATACCAGGTCAAGGTCTGCATTATACGCGCTGCCAGCCAGAAGCCTGATTTCGTTCTGCTCCGCTTTGTGCTCCTTCAGCACTTGCAGCACCGCCGGGGCCAGGTTAATAACCCGGTTAGATAGTTTCGTCTTTGGCTCCTGGAATATTAGGCCCTTGCCGGTTACCCTGACCAGTCCCTGGTTGACGGTTAGCTGACACGCTTTAAAATCGATGTCCTGCCACCGTAGGCCCAGCAGCTCACCGCGCCTTATTCCGGTATTAAGGGCCAGGAAGAAGGCCGCGAAGTGTTTCGATTCTTTTGCCGTAGCTAAAAAGATGGCCGCCTCTGCTGCGTCCAGGTATTTGATTTCTTTCTGCTCCTGCTTTGGCAGCTTCGTTGCTTCGGCAGGGTTAATAATAATCATGCCTTCCTTTTTGGCCTGCTCCAGGGCCGAATGAATAACAGTATGAATGTATTTGATACTCCTAGGAGAAAGGCCGCCTTTTCTACCGTCCAACCGGCCAGACTTCAGCTTTTTGTTATACAGCCTTTGAATATGCGCCGTCTGAAGCTGTGCAAGCCGTAAATGTCCCAGGGCCGGTATGATATGGCCTTCTACCTGGTAACGGTAGCTTTCCCAGGTCGTAGGACGCAGGGAAGGCTTCATATAAACGTTTAGCCAGGTCGTAAACCATTCGGCCACCGTTATTTTAGTCGGCTCCCGATAAGTTCCCGTCTGCACTTTGGGAATTATCTTGATTAACTTATCCTGTACTTCTTTACGTGTTCTGCCGTAAAAATATTTTCTCTTCTGCCTGCCGGTCTCCGGGTCGTAGCCGATTAAGACGCTGCCCTGCCAGCGGCCATCTTTGCGCTGTGTTATGCTTCCTTCACCGTGCCCGCGCCGGGTCTTTTTTACTTTCTTAGACATTGCACAACCTCCTGTTAATGTAATAACCTTCGCCGTCTACTAAAAGCCACTCCTGCGGCCCGTAGGGGCTTCCAGCTTATGCTATTCTCCCCTCAAATACCTTTCCACGTCTTCCCGCTTAATTCTCCACCTGTTACCTACTTTGTGGCCTTTCAGTATGCCAGATTCCAGATGACGCCTCACGGTTATAACGTGAACGTCCAGATATTTAGCCACTTCCCTGGTCGTTAAAAGTTTTTCATCTTTCATTAGCTAAAGCACCTCCTGTCCATACCATAACATAACGTAGCATAATTATCAATAACAATATGGGCAATAAAAAAAGCAGTAGGGGGGCCAAACTCTTGAATCAGTCTCAAGAGGCCGCTTAAAAGCTCTTGATATACAAGGGTTCGCGGCCTCCTACACACCTGCTACACACTACACAGCAGGTAACGCCTTCTCACCGAAAAAGTAATCCATACGCCCCCCTCTCTTTTAAATGTTTAAATATTCATAAGCAAGCTCAAGTTTTAAGGCGCTATTGCTTGTTATAGCTTCTAAGAAGTTATTTTTAGCTTGATTCAGTTTTTCCGTGTCCGGTAACTGAAAGTCAATATCAACCCTTAAGCTGCGGCCTTCAGCTATAGCTTTTAGCGTTCTCATAACTATAGGACTATCTTTGTTATGCTTAGCCAGATGCTCTATTTCCTTCGCTGATAAGCTGTCCTTAGATAGCTCCAACATTTTTAAAATATTGCTGGTCTTAATGTCGTCACCGAGATTGAATACATTTATACTGTTAAGCCTGTTTATTTCGTTATCAAATATACTTGATATTTTATTAACGGCCTCTTGCTTAACTGCTTCAAGCTCGGTCAAGTCCATTTTGTGGTGTAAATTCCCCTCTGGGTTTCATCTCATAACCTAAGCAGCCTTTTCCTCATTTCCTTTTTTTCCCTTACCTTTGTTTTCCTTGGCATTAGTTTCTTTCCACTCCCGGTATCGCTCCATCTTGAAGTACAATCTCCCGGTAGACCAGACCTCATCTTGCTCCATCAGCAGGGCCCCTAGCAGCCTCATAGCCGAATCTGTGTTAGGGAAGATACGGATCACCCTTTCCCGCCGGCGCACCTCTTGATTCAAGCGTTCCAGGATGTTGGTACTGCGCAGCCGCCGCCTGTAGGGCTCAGGCAAGGCCATCACCACAGTAGCATCGTCAAACCCGCTTT
>CZCA01002314.1_pt1 | contig 14794 bp, 11 predicted proteins | sample 591981 | NCBI WGS metagenome assembly CZCA01 (sample SAMEA3556810, study PRJEB10932) | anaerobic digester metagenome
GAAACCCGCGCCGTTGCTGGGGGGCGGCCAGAAATGTGCCTCGGAACTGTCAAAGTCGGGTTCGAGGTGGTGGCCGACATCCTCCCGGGCGACCCCGAAGCGGTGATTGCCCGCGAGATCAGGGCGCGCAACATCGACATGCTGCTGATGGGTGCCTATGCCCACTCGCCGCTGCGCGCGCTGCTCTTCGGCAGCAAGACGACGGATCTGCTGCGGGCCGCGACCATCCCGACCCTGCTCTTGCGCTGAGCCGGAAAGGCGTCACGTCGTCCGTCAGCGCGCCGGCATCGTTGCGCTGACGGACGACGCGGCATTCACTCCGCCGTGGCCAGCAGGCTGGCATTGCCGCCCGCCGCGGTGGTGTCGATGCACAGGTGGCGTTCGACGACGTAGCGCTCCGGCGAGATGGTCTGGGTCTCGAGCGGCACGATGGCACCGTCGCGCCCCGCGAGCGCAATGCGTAGCTCGCGGGTCCATGCGCTGACGCCCGCCGCGGCCACCGCGACAACCCCCTTGACCGTGCCCAGCGCCTCGGGAGCGACGACACCGTCGAGCGCGGCGACCGGCGCCCCCGCATCGATCAGCGGCCGCACGGACTGCTTCACATCCGGCGCAACCAGCATCGCTGCGCAGCCTGCACCGAGCGTCTGCACCGCCTGCGCAAGCGCGATCTCCGCGGTGGGGCCAAGGCAGAGTACCGTTCCCTTCGGATACAGCGACAAGCGGTTGCTTTCGCCGGTGGGCCCAGGAAGCGTCTGGGGCGTCAAATCCAGCGCCGCAGTCTCGTTGAGCGCCTTGCGCACCAGCCCGCTCCTTCCGCTCAACACTTTGCGCAGCACGGCAACACGGTCGGATCGCGCCGCCCAGTTGCTCGCATCCAGCCCGTCGAGCGCGGGCTGGAGCTCCCCGATCGGCAGGGACCTCCCCTTTGGTTCGTCGTGTTGCTCGGGCGCGGCCGTGCGGCGGAAACGGCTGACGTAATGCGGGCCGCCCGCCTTGGGCCCGGTGCCCGAGAGGCCCTCGCCGCCGAATGGCTGGGAGCCGACGATGGCGCCGATCTGGCTGCGGTTCACATAAACGTTGCCGACATGAAGACGCTCGACGATCTGCTGCACGCGGTCGTCGATCCGGGTATGAAGCCCGAAGGTCAGCCCGTAGCCCTTGGCATTGATCGCGTCGACCACCTTGTCGAGGTCGCGTGCCTTGAAGGTCGCCACGTGCAGGACCGGACCGAAGATCTCGCGCTCAAGGTCCTCGATGCCCCCCACCTCGATCACGGCCGGGCTGACGAAGGTGCCGACCTCAGGCGCGGGCAGCTTCTTCAGCACCTTGCCGGCCTTCTCGTGCGCGGCCACATAGGCGCTGATCTCGTCCCGGGCGTCGGCGTCGATCACCGGCGACACGTCGGTGTCGGTGCGCCAGGGGTCACCGATGGTGAGCGCGTCCATCGCGCCATGCAGCATGTCGAGCAGCCGGTCGCGTGCCTCCTCCTGGACGTACAGCATCCTGAGCGCCGAACAGCGCTGGCCGGCCGACTGGAAGGACGAGATGAGGATGTCGCGCACCGCCTGCTCGGTCAGCGCGGTGGAGTCCACGATCATGCAGTTCAGGCCGCCGGTCTCGGCAATCAGCACCGCGTCGGGTCCTGCGTTCTGCGCCAGGGCCTTGTGGATGATCTGCGCCACCGGGGTCGAGCCGGTAAAGCAGACCCCGGCGATCCGGGGGTCGCTGGTCAGCGGTCCGCCTACCGTCGGCCCGTCGCCGGGTAGCAGCTGGAGCGCCGCCTCCGGCAGGCCGGCCTCGCGCATCAGCGCGACCGCACGGGCGGCGATCAGCGGGGTCTGCTCGGCGGGCTTGGCGAGCACCGCGTCCCCGGCCACCAGCGCCGCGGCGATCTGGCCGGTGGTGATCGCCAGGGGAAAGTTCCACGGGCTGATGCAGACGAAGATGCCGCGGGCACGGCCGGGCTCTTCCACTTCCAGCCGCTCGCCCTCGTTGGCGTAGTAGCGCAGGAAGTCCACCGCCTCGCGCACCTCGGCAATGCTGTCGGACAGCATCTTGCCGGCCTCGCACGTGGTGATCGCGATCAGCTCGGCGACGTTCGCCTCGTAAAGGTCGGCGGTGCGGCGCAGAACCTCGGCCCGCTCCGCCACCGGCCGCGCCGACCACGCGCAGAAGCCTTCCTCGGCGGCGTCGAGGGCGGCCGCCACCTCGTCGGGCGTCGCCTCGTGCACCTTGCCGACGACGCGCGAAGGGTCGGCCGGCGCCGCCCCCTCGTCGGGCGTCGCCTCGTGCACCTTGCCGACGACGCGCGAAGGGTCGGCCGGCGACACGACATCGCGCGCCGGTCCCCGCGGCGCCGGGTTGCCCGCCAGCATCGGGGCGGCGGTCCAGGTCGTGTCGGCGAAGGCCTCGCGCGCCTTCAAGAGCGGCAGGATCGAGGCCGGTTCGTTGATCCGGTAGCCGCGGGAGTTCCTTCGATCGGGGGCGAACAGCTCGCCGGGCGGACGGATCGACGGATTGGCGATGGCATCGCCCAGGCGTTGCAACTCGGCCACGGGGTCGCACGCGATCTCGCCGGGGGGAATCGAGGTATCCACCACCTGGTTCACGAAAGACGAGTTCGCCCCGTTCTCCAGCAGACGGCGTACCAGATAGGCCAGCAGATCGCGGTGCGCGCCAACCGGCGCGTAGATCCGGCAATGCGTCCCCGCCGACTGCCTGACGATCTGGTGCAGTGATTCGCCCATGCCATGCAGGCGCTGGAACTCGAAGCTGTCCTTGTCGTTGCCGGCCATGGCGAGCACGGCGGCGCAGGTGTGGGCGTTGTGGGTCGCGAACTGCGGATAGATGCGGTCACGCCGATCGAGCAGCATCTGCGCGCAGGCCATGTAGCTGACATCGGTGCTCACCTTCCGCGTGAACACGGGAAAGGTCTCCACGCCCAACTCCTGCGCGAGCTTGATCTCGGTGTCCCAGTAGGCGCCTTTCACCAGCCGGACCATGATCTTGCGATCGAGCTGCTCGGCGAGCGCGTAGAGCGCCTCGATCACCGGCGCCGCTCGCCGCCCGTAGGCCTGCACCACAACCCCGAATCCGTCCCAGCCGGCGAGTCCGGGGTCGGACAGCAGCGCCTCGATCACATCGAGCGACAGATCCAGGCGGTCCTGCTCCTCGGCGTCGATGTTGAAGCCGATGTTGGCCTTGGCGGCCTGTTTCGCCAGGTCCAGCGCGCGCGGCACCAGCTCGGCGATGACCTGGTCGCGGTGGGTGGATTCGTAGCGCGGATGCAGCGCCGAAAGCTTGACCGAAATGCCGGGACTGGATCGCACGTCGCCCTTGGCCTGCCCGGCGATCGCGGTGATCGCGCGGGCGTAGGCGGCGTGATAGCGGACGGCGTCCTCATCGGTCCGCGCCGCCTCGCCGAGCATGTCATAGGAATAGGTGTAGCCCTGCTTCTCGATCTCGCGGGCGTTCTTCATCCCCTCCTCGATGGTCTGGCCGAGCACGAACTGGCGTCCGAGGATCTTCATCGACTGCCCGACCGCGGTGCGCACCAGAGGCTCACCCATGCGTCGCACCAGGCCGCGCAGCGCGCGCACCGGCCCCTTGGGGTCGTCATCGAGGACCTTGCCGGTCAGCATCAGGGCCCAGGTCGAGGCATTCACCAGCGACGACGAGGACCTGCCAAGGTGCGCGCCCCAGTCGGACGGCTCGATCTTGTCGTGAATGAGGTCGTCGATGGTTTCCGCATCGGGGACCCGCAGCAGCGCTTCCGCCAGGCACATGAGCCCAACGCCCTCGGCGGTGGAAAGCCCGTACTCGGCCAGGAACGCCTCCATCATCGAGGGCGAGGTTTCCTTGCGCACGCGCTCCACGTATCCGGCGCCCACGGCGGCGACCTTTCGCCGCTCGTCCTCAGACAGTCTGATTCGTCCGACCAACCCGCGCACTATGGTTGCCTCACCGGCGACATAGTCGTCGCGGATGCGCGCACGCGAGGCGCTGATTTCAAGCTGCGGATCAAGGTTCGCCTGTTTCATGCTCAATCCCTCCTCGTCAGTCGACGTAAGCGGGCGATGCGTCGCGCACCTTCGCTTCAGCGATGGATGTGCTGATATTCACCCGCATCGGCCGTAACGCTGCTCACCACCAGGATTGCGATGAACGAAGCAATGAATCCGGGAATGATTTCATAGACACCGGGACCACCCATGAACGCTCCGTTCCAGCCCAGCGAAATCCAGGCCATGACGGTGGCGGCCCCCACGAGCATGCCCGCGATCGCACCCGCGCCGTTCGTGCGCGGCCACATCAGGGACAGGATGATCAAGGGACCGAACGCCGCACCGAAACCCGCCCACGCATTACCGACCAGCGCAAGCACCTGAGAGTTCGGGTCGGATGCAATGACCGCAGCCACCAGACCAACCAGCACGACGCAGATCCGGCCGATGCGCACACGCTCGGTGTCCGTCGCGTTCTTGCGCAGGAACAGGCGATAGAAGTCCTCGGTCAGCGATGATGACGACACCAGGAGCTGGCTGGAAATCGTGCTCATGATCGCGGCGAGCAGCGCGGCGTAAAGGAAACCGGTGATCAGCGGATGGAAAAGCAGTTCCGCCAGGATGATGAAGATCGTCTCCGGATCCCGGACATCCATGCCATTGCGGATCGCATAGGCCCGGCCGAATATGCCCAGCGAGATCGCGCCAATCAGCGAGACGATCATCCAGCTCATGCCGATGTTGCGGGCAATCGGAACATCCCTCAGGCTGCGGATGGCCATGAAGCGCACAATGATGTGCGGCTGCCCGAAATAACCCAGCCCCCAGGTCACCGCGGAAAGCCAGCCGATGAAGGTCAGCCCCTCGAACCAAGAAAGAAGCGTCGGATCGACTTCATTCAGGGTCTGCGACGCCTGCGAAAAACCGCCGCCCCCTCGCCGAAGAGCACGACCGCCGGCATGATGATCAGCGCCAGCATCATGATGCAGCCCTGCACGAAGTCGGTCATGCTCACCGCCAGGAAGCCACCAACGACCGTATAGGCCAGCACCACGCCCAGGGTGATGACGATGCCCACCGCATAGTCGCTCAATCCGCCGAAATTGAAGATTCCTGAGAACGCGGTCTCGAACAGCTTACCGCCGGCAACCAGGCCTGAAGCCGTATACACCGCGAAAAACACAACGATGACAATCGCGGAAATCGGCCTGATCAGCATTGCCCGCGTCGGAAACCTGTTTGCCAGGAATTCCGGAATGGTGATCGCATTACCGTAATGGACGGTCTGTTCGCGAAGCCGCGGCGCAACCAGCAACCAGTTGAAGAACGCCCCCACGACAAGCCCGATGCCGATCCACGCCGAAGCCAGTCCCGATACGAACAGCGCCCCGGGCAAGCCCAGCAGCAACCAGCCACTCATGTCCGAAGCGCCGGCCGACAGTGCCGCCACCTGCGGACTGAGACTTCGGCCCGCAAGCATGTAATCCTCGGACGAAGACGTCGACTTGCGCATCGCATAAAAGCCGATGGCGATCATGAGTGCGAAATAGCCAAGAAGGCTGATCCAAACACCGGTAGCCATTAGAATTCTCCTGTCTGCGGGACGGAATTAACTCACACAGCTTCGTGCGTCATGCATTAACGATAGTAAGTTGAGCCGCAATCACCAAGGAAAGATCCGAGATTCGACGCCATAACGGGAGCCAGCCGTGCGTCCAGAAATGACCTCAAGATATCCGCAATCACGAATTGCGCGCGGATGAACGCCCTACCCGCGCCACTCCATCTCCGCGCCTGGAGCCGGAACCAACGACAAGGGACTCCCCAATGCTCAATTTCGACTTCTACAACCCCACGCGCATCCTCTTTGGCGAGGGCACGATCGCCCGCCTGGACGAGCTGGTGCCCGCCGATGCGCGCGTGCTGGTGCTCTACGGCGGCGGCAGCGCCGAGCGCAACGGCACGCTGGCCGAGGTGCAGGCCGCGCTCGGCCAGCGCAGCGTGCAGCGCTTCGGCGGCATCGAGCCCAACCCGACCTACGAGACGCTGATGAATGCGGTCGAACTGATCCGCCGCGATGAGCTCGACTTCCTGCTCGCGGTGGGCGGCGGCTCGGTGATCGACGGCACGAAGTTCGTCGCCGCCGCGGTGAACCACGCCGGCGACCCGTGGGAGATCCTGCAGACGCGCGGCAAGAGCATTGCCGGTGCGCTGCCCTTCGGCTGCGTGCTGACCCTGCCTGCGACCGGCTCCGAGATGAACTGCGCCGCGGTCGTCACCCGTCGCTCGCTCAACGCCAAGCTCGGCTTCTTCAGCCGGCAGGTCTTCCCGCGCTTTTCGGTGCTGGACCCGGTGAAGACCTACACCCTGCCCCCGCGCCAGATCGCCAACGGTGTGGTGGATGCCTTCGTGCACGTTGCCGAGCAGTACCTCACCTATCCGGTCAACGCCGCCGTGCAGGACCGCTACGCCGAGAGCCTGCTGCAGACGCTGATCGAGGTCGGCCCGCAGGCGCTCGCCGCGCCGCAGGACTACGACGTGCGCGCCAACCTGATGTGGGCGGCGACCCAGGCGCTGAGCGGCCCGGTCGGCTCCGGCGTGCCGCACGACTGGGCGACGCACATGATCGGCCACGAGATCACCGCCCTGCACGGCCTGGACCACGCGCAGACGCTGGCGATCGTGCTGCCTGCGCTGTTGAACGAACGCCGTGCGCCCAAGCGCGCGAAGCTGCTGCAGTACGCCGAGCGGGTGTGGAAGCTTCACGACGGCGACGAGGACGCCCGAATCGATGCCGCGATCGCGCGCACCCGTGACTTCTTCGAGTCGCTCGGGGTGAAGACCCGGCTGTCCGACTACGGCATCGGCGCCGAGGCCATCGACGCCCTGGTCGCCCAGCTCGAGGCCCACGGCATGACCGCGCTCGGCGAGCACCGCGACCTCGACCTCGCCACCAGCCGCCGCATCCTCGAAGCCTGCGTCTGACCGTCGCGCTTCTTCCCCGCTACCCAGCAAGGAATCCCCCGCATGACCGCACTCTTCCAGCCCTTCAAGCTCAAGGACGTCACCCTGCGCAACCGCATCGCCGTGCCGCCGATGTGCCAGTACATGGCCACCGACGGCGTGGTCAATGACTGGCACCGCGTGCACTACCCCGCGATCGCGCGCGGCGGCGGGGGCCTGGTGATCGTCGAGGCCACCGCCGTCTCCCCCGAAGGCCGCATCACCCCGAACTGCACCGGGCTGTGGAACAACACCCAGGCCGAAGCCCTGGCGCCGCTCGCGGCCTCGATCAAGGCCGCCGGCGCGGTGCCCGGCATCCAGATCGGCCATGCAGGCCGCAAGGCCAGCGCCAACCGGCCTTGGGAAGGCGACGACCACATCGCCGCGGACGACGCGCGCGGCTGGCCGACGATCGCGCCCTCGGCGGTGGCCTTCGGCGCCAACCTGCCCAGGGTGCCGCGGGCGATGACGCTCGAGGACATCGCCCGCGTACGCGCGGACTTCGTCGCGGCCGCCCGGCGCGCGCTGGAAGCCGGCTTCCAGTGGCTGGAGCTGCACTTCGCCCACGGCTACCTCGGCCAGAGCTTCTTCTCGGTGCACGCCAACCAGCGCACCGACGCCTACGGCGGCAGCCTCGACAATCGTAGCCGCTTCCTGCTCGAGACCCTGCAGGCGGTACGCAAGGTGTGGCCGGAGCACCTGCCGCTGACCGCGCGCTTCGGCGTCATCGAATACGACGGCCGCGACGAGGAGACGCTCGCCGAGTCGATCGAGCTGGCGCGCAACTTCAGGCGCGAGGGGCTGGACCTGCTCAGCGTCAGCGTCGGCTTCTCGACCCTGAAGGCGAAGGTGCCCTGGGGCCCGGCCTTCCTCGCCCCGGTCGCCGAGCGTGTGCGCCGCGAGGCGGGCCTGCCGGTGGCTGCGGCCTGGGGCATCGACAATCCGGCGATCGCCGACGCCACCGTGCGCGACGGCCAGCTCGACCTGGTGATGGTCGGCCGCGCCCATCTGGCCAACCCGCACTGGCCGATGCAGGCTGCGCGTGCGCTGGGCGTGGAGCGTCCGACCTGGGTGCTGCCGGCGCCCTACGCACACTGGCTGGAACGCTATTCGGTGCGCTGATTCGAGCGCTTGAACCCGCTTCCGCGGAACGAAATTTTCTGCGGGGGGAGTTCAGTCTTTCCCCAGCACCTGCAGTGCCTCGTCGTACCACACGATCCAGCCCTGCTCGTACTGGATGCCGGCCTTGAGGATCAGGTGGTGGATGCGGCGCTGTCGGGTGGGCTCGGCCTCGGGCGCGAAGTCGCGCGCCTCGATCGCGTGGTAGGCGCGCAGCTTTTCGGCGTGCAGAGCGCGACGGCGCGCAAGTTCGGGCACCATGTCGAGCGGCCCGATCACCGCATCTGCGCGCAGACGGACGAGGAACTCGTCGCGCAACTCGGTCAGCGGCGCAGCCTCTGCGGCCCAGCGCATCAGCTCCTCCCGCCCGGCGGGCAGCACGAGGTAGGTGCGCTTGCGTGTGCGGCCGGCTTCCGGATCGGGCTCGGACCGGATCCAGCCGGCCTTTTCCATTCGGCCAAGCTCGCGGTAGATCTGCTGGTGGGTGGCCTGCCAGAAGTGGCCAATGGACTTGTCGAAGCGCCGCGCCAGGTCGTAGCCAGACGAGGGTTGTTCGAGCAGCGAGGTGAGCAGGGCGTGGGCGAGCGACATGAGCGGAGTCTAGCCGCGTGCCGCGCGATCATGCAACGCGTTGCATAGTTGGCGTCGATCTTTTACAGTTTTGCAACTGGTTGCATAGTTGGATGCGGTTGCCTGCTGGTGCGCGCGTTCTCCCTCCCCTCTGGCGCGCGCGTCAGCCTCCCTCGCTTTCTCGTCCGGCCATGCGACCAGCCCCGGGCAGAAGCGGCCGGAATCACCCGGCACCCGGCACCCGGCCCTTAACAGAACAGAACAATTGCGAGCGAGACGATGCCCACCTATCCGAACCTCTTCCGCCCCCTGGACCTCGGCTTCACCACCCTGCCCAACCGCTTCCTGATGGGCTCGATGCACGTCGGCCTGGAAGAGGCCGAAGGCGGCTTCGAGCGCATGGCGGCCTTTTACGCCGAGCGTGTGCGCGGCGGCGTGGGCCTGATCGTCACCGGCGGCATCGCACCCAATGCAGAGGGCCGGCCGTGGAGCGGCGGCGCCACGCTGACGACCTCGGAAGAGGCCGCGCACCACCGCGTGATCACCGATGCGGTGCACCGCGAGGGCGGCAGGATCGCGATGCAGATCCTGCACTTCGGCCGCTACGCCTACCACGCCGAGCTCGTCGCGCCCAGCCCGATCCAGGCGCCGATCGCACCCTTCGCGCCGCGGGAACTCTCCAGCGCCGACGTCGAGCGCACCCTCTCGGATTTCGTGCGCTGCGCCGAACTCGCCCGCGAAGGCGGCTACGACGGCGTCGAGATCATGGGTTCCGAGGGCTACCTGATCAACGAGTTCATCGTCGCCCACACCAACAAGCGCAGCGACGAATGGGGCGGCAGTTACGCGAACCGCATCCGCTTCGCCACCGAAATCGTGCGCCGCACGCGCGAACGCCTCGGGCGCGACTTCATCATCATCTACCGGCTGTCGATGCTGGACCTGATCGAGGACGGCTCCAGCTTCGAGGAGGTGGTGCAGCTCGCGCAGGCGATCGAGGCCGCCGGCGCCACGCTGATCAACAGCGGCATCGGCTGGCACGAGGCGCGCATCCCGACCATCGCCACCTGCGTGCCACGCGCGGGCTTCGCCTGGGTGACGCAGAAGCTGAAGGACCACGTCGGCATCCCGCTGATCGCCACCAACCGCATCAACACGCCCGAGGTCGCCGAAGGCATCCTCGCCGAGGGCAAGGCCGACATGGTGTCGATGGCGCGCCCCTTCCTCGCCGACCCGGACTTCGTGCGCAAGGCGGCCGAAGGCCGCGGCGCCGACATCAACACCTGCATCGCCTGCAACCAGGCCTGCCTCGACCACACCTTCGCCGGCAAGATCACCTCCTGCCTGGTGAACCCGCGCGCCTGCCACGAGACCGAGCTGGTGATCGAGCCCACCACCACACCGCGCACCATCGCCGTGGTCGGCGCCGGGCCGGCGGGCCTCGCCTTCGCCACCACCGCCGCCGAGCGCGGGCACAAGGTCACGCTGTTCGAGGCCGGTGCGCGCATCGGCGGGCAGTTCAACATCGCGATGCAGATCCCCGGCAAGGAGGAATTCGCCGAGACCCTGCGCTACTTCGGCCGTCGCATCGAACAGACTGGCGTGGTACTCAAGCTCAACACCCGCGTCGCCGCCGCCGAGCTCGTCGGGAAGTTCGACGACGTGGTGCTCGCCAGTGGCATCGTGCCGCGCGTGCCGGACATCGAAGGTGTGGATCACCCGAAGGTGCTCGGCTACCTCGACGTGCTGCGCGACAGGAAGCCGGTCGGCCGCCGCGTCGCCATCCTCGGCGCGGGCGGCATCGGCTTCGATGTCGCGGAATACCTCAGCCACGAGGGCATCAGCCCCAGCCTGGCGCCGGAGAAGTTCTACGCCGAATGGGGCATCGACGCGCAATACTCCCGCCGCGGCGGCCTCACGAAACCGCATCTGGAAACCGCGCCGCGCGAGATCGTGCTGCTGCAGCGCAAGACCAGCAAGGTCGGCGAGGGCCTGGGCAAGACCACCGGCTGGATCCACCGTACCGCGCTGAAGAACCGCGGTGTGCAGATGATCGCGGGCGTCACGTATCGCCGAATCGACGACGCTGGGCTGCACGTAAGCATCGCCGGCAAGGACGAGATCCTGGCGGTGGACAACATAGTCCTGTGCACCGGCCAGGAACCCCAACGCGAACTGCAGTCGGCGCTGCTCGAAGCCGGCATGCGGGTGCATCTGATCGGCGGCGCCGATGTGGCCGCCGAACTCGACGCCAAGCGTGCGATCAAGCAGGGCGTCGAGCTGGCGGCAGGCATCGAGAAGGCAGGCGTCGGCTCGGCCCCTGCGCTGATCCCTGGCCAGCTGCCCACAACCCCCGGCACCGCGGGCATTCCCCTGCCCCGGTTCGACACCCTGCGCCTCAGCCTCGACGGCCAGGTTGCCGTCGTCACCTTGAACCGCCCCGACAAGGCCAACGCGCTGAACATGCAGATGTGGCAGGACATCCGCGCGGTGATGCAGTGGGTGGATCGCACACCAATGGCTCGGGTCGCGCTGATCAACGGCGCGGGCGCCAACTTCTGCGCGGGCATCGACCTGCAGATGATGATGAGCCTCCTGCCCACCGTGAAGGACGCCTGTGAGGCGCGCACGCGTGAGAACCTGCGCCACCTCATCCTCGACCTGCAGGACACGCTCACGAGCATCGAGCGCTGCCGCAAACCGGTGCTCGCTGCGATCCACGGCGCCTGCGTTGGCGGCGGTGTCGATCTGATCGCGTGCGCCGACATGCGCTACTGCGCAACGGACGCGAGCTTCTCGGTCAAGGAGATCGACCTCGGCATGGTCGCCGACGTCGGCAGCCTGCAGCGACTACCCCGCCTGATCGGCGATGGCATGGTGCGCGAGCTGGCTTACACCGGGCGCAAGCTCGGCGCCGCCGAGGCCGGACGCATCGGCCTGGTCAACCGGGTTTTCGACACGCCGGAGAGCATGATGGAGGGCGTGATGCAGCTCGCCCATGCCATCGCCGCCAAGTCACCGCTCGCGATCCGTGGCACCAAGGACACGCTCAATTACGCTCGCGACCACAGCGTGGCCGACGGCCTCGACCGCGTCGCCACCTGGAACGCGGCGATGTTGATGTCGGAGGACCTCCAGGCCGCGATCCGCGCCGGGATGACGCGGCAGGTGCCGACGTTCAGGGACTGACGGACGTTGGAAAGGGCCGTAGCGTTCGCGGGCCGCGACGATGGCGACGGGCGGAGGCGTCCCGCCCGCGTCACTCGATCGTGAGTTTCATCGCCGGCGGACGCAGACCGCGACGCTTGCGCTCCGCGGCGATCAGGTCGGCGATGTCGGTGTTCTTGCTGCGCAGCGCAAAGGCATCTGCCGACAGTCCCACGTCGTTGAGGGCGTTGAGATCGATCTGCGGCATCGCCAACAGGCCGCGGACCACACCGACGTGCCCGTTTCGCGCCGCCAGCATCAAGGCGGTGGCCTTGTTGGGGGCGAGCGCGTTAACGTCGGCACCGGCGGCGATCAGCATCTCGAGCGCCGCTTCGCGACCTTCGAAGGCCGCGTAATGAAGGGGGGCCCAGCCGTCGTGATTCACCGTCGCGCCCGCATCGAGCAGCGCTCGCACCACTTCGTCGTGCCCCTTGAGCACGGCGAGCATCAGCGCGGAATCCCCCGCCAGGTTGCGGTAATCGCGCTTCGCACGGTGGCGCAGCAGCGCGGCTACGGTGTCGACCTGGCCTTCGCGTGCGGCGAGGATGAGCAGCGAGTTGCCCTGCTCGTCCACCGTATCGGGGTCGATACCGCGCTCGAGCAGTCCGACGAGCTGGCGCGTATCGCCCATGCGTGCGGCGCTGAGCGCGTCGTCGTAGCTGCCGGCGAGCGCGGCACTGGAAAACAGCCCGCAGCTGGCGAGCGCGACGGCCGCCAGCAGTGCACGCGATCGTGATGCGCCGGCGCGACGGGCAGCAGGAGTTTCAGGCAGGTCTTTGAACATGGCGGAAAAGGCGGAAGAAGTTGTCGGTGGTGGCCTGCTCGACGGCGGCCAGCGGCAGCTCGCGCAGGCGGGCGATCTCTTCGGCCACGTGCACGACCCAGCCAGGTTCGTTGGTTCTGCCGCGGTGCGGCACGGGGGCGAGATAGGGGGAGTCGGTCTCGATCAGCAGGCGATCGAGCGGCACGCGCCGCGCAACCTCCTTGAGATCCTTGGCGTTGCGGAAGGTGACGATGCCCGAGAACGAGATGTAGAAGCCGAGCTCGAGTGCCGCCTCGGCGACCTCCCAGCTCTCGGTGAAGCAGTGCATGACGCCACCCGCCTTACCGGCGTTTTCCTCGCGCATCAGGCGCAGGGTGTCATCCGCGGCACTACGGGTGTGGATGACCAGTGGCTTGCCAGTCTGGCGCGCGGCACGGATGTGCGTGCGAAAGCGCTCGCGCTGCCACTCGGGCGCATCCTTCTGCCAGTAGTAGTCGAGTCCGGTCTCACCGATCGCGACCACCTTGGGGTGGTCGGCGAGCGCTACCAGGCGAGCTACATCGGGTTCTTCAACGCCATCGTTGTCCGGATGAACGCCGACCGTAGCCCACAAGCGGGCATGGCGCTCGGCAAGGCTGCGCACACCCGGAAAATCCTCCAGCTTCACGCTGATGCACAGCGCCGTGCCGACATCGTTGGCCGCCATGTTGGCGAGGATTTCGGCTTCACGGCTGGCGAGATCGGGAAAATCAAGATGGCAGTGCGAATCTACGAACATCGGGTTCCTGCAATTGGGGTTAGGACGTTGCTTCAGGAAACTCGGCGGGCGGGCTGTTGGCGGCTTGCCTGCCGGACGCCTGCGCCGCAACGCCAGGTGATTGGGCGCGTGTCACAGCGTATGCGTCGGCCGGTTCGAGCCCAGATGGCCGGCCAGCACCTGCTCGATGCGGCTGCGCAGGACCTTGCTCGACTCATCGGCCGAAAAATGCACGCCGATGCCCTGGGTCTTCCCGCCCTGCGCCCCATGCGGCGTGATCCAGGCCACGGTGCCCGCTACCGGGTGCCGGGTGGGGTCGTCCAGCAACTGCAAGAGCATGAAGACCTCGTCGCCGATCTTGTAGCTCTTGGGGGTCGGCACGAAGATCCCGCCATTGGTCAGGAAGGGCATGTAGGCCGCGTAAAGCGCCGCCTTCGAGTTGATGTTGAGCGACAACACGCTCGGACGCGCGACGGCGGGGCGGGCAGATTCGGTCATCCTCGGGCTCCGGCAATGGCGCGGGCGTAACGCATCAGCATGTCCTCGAGTACCAGACGCAGGCTCAGCGGATGGCGCGACGCCTTGTGAATCTGCGCGAAATCATTGTAGCAGCCGCTTGCTGCCGCCACGCCCATGCGACTGGCGAGCGCGGACAGCGCGCCTTCCTGCGCAGGGAAGAACCGCACGCGCCCGCCCAGGCGGATCGCCGCCAGATCGCTGACCCAGCGCTGCATCCAGTCGGAAAGTTCGGGCAAGCCGAAGCCGGCCGCCGTCGCCTCCTTGGACTTGAGCCAGGCCTCCCATTGCCCGGCCAGGCGCAGCACGTCCGCGGCCTGCAGGCCGCCGATGTCGCGCACGAAGCGCGCCAGCAGCGCGCCACCACCGGCCTGGGCCAGGCGTTCGGCGGCCAGCGGCATGCCACCGCCAAGCGCGAGCAGCGCCTGCGTCTCACGGTCGGCCTGCGCCTTCCAGTGGGTGAGCTCGGCTTCGGAGGGACGCGCGAAATGCCACTGCTGGCAGCGGCTGCGGATGGTGGGGAGCAGTTGGCGCGGCGCCGAAGAAACGAGCAGGAACACACAGCCCGCCGGCGGCTCCTCGAGCAGCTTGAGCAGCGCGTTGGCGGTGAACACGTTCATTGCCTCGGCAGGATCGAGGACCACCACCCGGCGCGCGCCGTGGTGTCCGGTGATGCTGAGCGCGGACTGCAACGCACGGATCTGGTCGATCAGGATGCGCTCGGACGGCGCCTTGCCGGCAGGCTCCCGTGCCGGCGCGTCGCCCTCGCCTTCGGCTGCAGCCGCGTCGGCGGCAGGCACCACGCGCATGAGGTCGGGATGGTTGCCGGTGAGCCGCCACTGACAGGGCTCG
>CZCA01007023.1_pt1 | contig 14790 bp, 15 predicted proteins | sample 591981 | NCBI WGS metagenome assembly CZCA01 (sample SAMEA3556810, study PRJEB10932) | anaerobic digester metagenome
GGAGATGTGTATAAGAGACAGCCGTGACGCTGGCAAAATCAAGCTGTAGGCGAGCGTTGTATAAAGCTGCGTCCAACGAGCCATGCCCATAGCTCAGGTCACAATGATTGTGCAGGTCGCCAAAATAGACGCCAAAGGGTTGATAAGCAGTGATCTGCATAGACATGATGCGATGCCAGCCGCCTTTCGCACATCACGGTGCGACATGCCAGGCTAATTCCTGGTGGCTCTGCTACAATGACACGCTGATGGCAACCAGGAGAATAATTTTTGGCTATTGATTGTTGAAGACGATAGTTTTATAATATCATTTATAAAAGTATTGTCAATATCCAATTTTAGACGCAACCATGTCACTCCAACACTCCATTATTCGGCATCTACTGACCGCACCAATGTCGCTGGCCGATTTACAGCTTGCTACGCAGGTGAGCTTACCTACCCTACGTCGCGCGGTGCAGGTGTTGGCCGATGCGCATTGGCTCCGTGTCGTTGGCCAGGCCGAAGCAAATGGTGGGCGACCGGCGATGCTTTTCGGCGTCGATGATAGTCTGTATGCGATCATTGGTGTGCATCTGCAACTGCCAGGTGTGCGGCTGATCCTGACAGATCTGACCGGACAGGTGCTCAATGAAGTCGAGCGATTTGACAACATGGTGCCCACGCCGGAGGAGTGTGTGCAGGCGGTGGTGGGTTATGTAGCCGAGATCAAAAATACGTTTTCGTCACGGCAAGTGTTGGGGATCGGGATTGCAACTCCAGGTTTCATCGACCTGGAAAATGGCGATATTCTCGCCATTGGGCGTGTGCCGGCATGGGGCAGCTATCCAATCTGCCGGCGGTTACAGGCGGCGTTGGCGTTGCCCGTGTATATTGCCAACGATGTTGACTGCATGGCCTTTGCTGAGCTGCAAGACACGCATGCCCCGCGTGAGGCGAATCTGGCCTATGTTGGCTTTGATGAAGGGGTCAAATTCAGTCTATTCCTGAAGGGCGAGCTGTATAAGGGCGCGCTGGGCAACGCCGGCTTGATTGCGCCACAACTGCTGTGCGCCCCCGATCTGACCGCGCCCGACGACCTGGCGCAACTGCTGACAATCAATGGGATGAATCAGTTGTTTGCTCTACGGCTGGCGCGGCTGACAACCGAGATGCAGGCGCAATATAGCGCGATTCTGGCGGCGGCCAACCCGCGCGAGCGTGTACAGCAAATGCTGGTGCACGCAGACTTGCCGCTTTGTGAGGCGCTGGTGCGCGACCAGATCAAGGCGCTGGCGGCAACGATTGCCAACATGACCTTACTAGTGCAGCCCGATGTAGTCGTGATTGGCGGCTTGCTAAGCGCGTTGCCGGCTGCGTTATTTGCTGTGTTGGAGACGTCGCTACGAGGGTATCTGCCTGCATTGGTGAGTCACAACACCATCATCCGTCAAAGCAAGCACAACGCCCAGAGCAGTGCAGCACTGGGGTCAACTCATCATTTCTTGCAGCTTTACCTGACGCAGGCGAATGGTGAACTCGCCTGAATCGAGCGCCAGGGCGTGTCATATCCCGCTCACCGAGCGCAGCAGGGTGGTTGTCGCCGCCAAGAGATATTTCCACAGGCGGGCGAAGATAATCTCATTGAAGCGAAAAATGAGGGTAAAAAATATGCTGACTGTGGTCCCCCGAAGGCTGGATTGGGGCCAGCCACCACAGTCAGCATAGTAATAATATAGTACTGACAGAGCATAGTGTCAAAAATGCGGCTCCTCCGAAACCACCACGCGCCGTTGGTGATGGCAACTGCAGCCGGCAAGCATCTCTTTGTTGAGAAGCCGCCGCGCGGAAGCCTGACCCCACGCCTTCGAGCTATTCCTCTTGCTGCATCAGCGGCAGATAGATGGATGCGCCGCTCCCACCAATCCCCGCAGCTGAGGTCGGCGTGGCTGTTGCAGTCGCCGTCGGCGTCGGTGTGGGAGACGCGGCAGTTGGCACCGGCGTCTGCGTGGCTGTCGGCTGAAACTCGCCGGCCCAGAATCCGCCGTGCAGGCGAAAGGCGCCGCCCGTCATGACGCCTGCTTCCGGTTGGCCGATTGTCCCGCGCAGGGTGAAGGCGCCGCCGCTGCTGGCGCCGCCGCCCGTGGCGATGACCTGATTAACGCTGTGGATCGCCAGTGGCGTCAGCGTGAAACCCTGCTCGGCGTGTGAGTCTGTGGTCAGCGCGCCCAGCGCCGCCAGGCACACGAGCAGCACGGCAAGGATGCGCACTCTCTTAACGCTCATCATAGGACTCCTTTTGCGTCAGAAAATGAGTACGACGATGTTGCCGTTCTCACGCACGCCGGCATCGGTGAAGCGCTTGCAGTAGAGGCTGGCGCCGGACGCATAGGCGCAGGTGACAAAGCGCGGTGAGGCGGCAATCGCCGTCGCCACATAGTAGCGCTGTGAGATATCGAAACCGAAGTCAATCACGCAGGCGTCCAACCCGGAATTCCAGCTTATCGACGCCGTTGGCGTCGGGACGGTTGGCGATGCGGTGACGATGGAGACGAAACTGCGTGCAATTGTGGGGCTGGTTGAGCTACAATCGGCAAACACACCGGCTTTCGCCAGCCCGTGCGCCGTGTTGGGTTGGGCGATGCGGCTGTTGCGCACTTGCAGCATCGGTCGATCGATGAATGCGCTGTACACTTCCAATGCACCGTTGTTGAGGTTGGGCGAAGTGCTATTGTCCGGGTTGGGGTTGTAGGTAGTCCAGGCGCGGAAACTGTCGCCGGTGGCGTAGCCGTAGAACGGTTTGCCTTCCGGCGACACGGTGTTGACATACATTCCACCATAGTTGTTGCCGGTGGCGCCGAAATCGGCGTTGACGCCAAAGACCTCGGCGCCGGTAATCTTGTTGGTGCGGCCGACGCCGACGAATTGAGCGGCTTGATTGGTGAAGACGCCGGGCAGGGCGCTGGCGACCGGTGCGGCGCTCACTGGCTGGCGCGGGGTCAGGGTGGTGTAGCTGCCGCCGCCGCCCGGCCGCACGCGCACCTCCAGGAAGGTCTGCTGCTGCCAGAACGGATTGCCAAAGTCGAGCTGCACGGTGAAGACGCCGTTCGCCACCGTCACCCCGGGGACGGCAAGTGTGGCGCCGATCTGACTGCCCGTCGTCGCGTCGTCGAACAGTGCAAACTCAAAATCGTACACGCCGTTCGCCGGCGCGCCGCTGTCATCAAGCCGACCCTGGTAAGTGAAGCCACTTCCGGTGACCGCCTGGGGCGCAGCGCTCTGCGCCTGGCTGGTCTGGTAGAAGGTGTTCGCCACACTGACGAGCAGCGCCAGCATCGCCACAATCGACGCAAAAGCAGGTCGTGGTTTCATGATGTTCTCCTCTCTGTGTGTTAGCCTGTTGGAAACGGGAAGCGTGTGAGACGACTGACCGGTGGGTCAGGGTTCGGATTGTACCATGAGCAGGATCAGGTCATAAGCCAGTGAGATTGGGCGGCTGTCGTTGTATAATTTGGCCCCAGGTTCAAAGCAAAGCATCTACTCCGCAGAAAGGGCAGGTTCCATGCAATACAACCATATCTTCATTGAGGGGCAACGCGTCGCATATACAGTTAGCGGGGATCATGGCCCGGCTGTTCTGCTGATCCACGGCAACTCATCGTCGAGTCGCACCTTCCAGCCGCAACTGGAAAGTGAACTCAGTCGCGCCTATCGCATTGTCGCCGTCGATCTGCCTGGATTTGGCGATTCGCAGCCGATTGCCGATGCGGCGTCCTGGCTGGGCATCCAGGGATACGGTCGGCTGGTGACGAAAGTAGTCGATGCATTGAAGCTGCGTGACGTGGTGCTGGTCGGGTGGAGCCTGGGCGGACACGTGGCGCTGGAGGCAGTGGAGGATATTCCCGGCTGCAAGGGTGTGCTGATCTATGGCACGCCGCCGCTGGCGTTTCCGCCCGACATGGCTGCGGCTTTTCTGCCCAACCCGGCGATGGGCGCGGCGTTCAACCCGCAGTTAAGCGAGACAGAGATGCAAGGTTTTGTGCAGGCATTCTTTGCCCCTGGCTATGTTGTGAACGACGACCGCTTCATGGCGGACATCCGCCGCGCCGATGGACGCGCCCGCGCCGCCATTGCCGCAAGCATTCGCCCTGGCGGCTACAAAGATGAAGTGGACGTGGTGAAGAACCTGCGCGTGCCGCTGGCGGTGGTGCATGGTGGACAGGAGCAACTGATCAATGGCGCTTACTTCGATGGACTCACCATGCCGACGCTCTGGCGTGGCGCCGTCCAGGTCATCGCTGCGGCAGGGCACGCGCCACACTGGGAGACGCCTTCTGCCTTCAACGCCCTGCTCGGCGATTTTCTGGCGGAGCACCTGGGATGAACTGTCCCAACTGCGGCGCGCCCATGCTCCTGGCGCCGAATCAGGATTACTATGCCTGCTTCTACTGCGCGACGCATTATTTCCCGCAGCCGTCGGACGATTATGTGCGCGTGCTGGCGGAACCAGTGGGGCTGGCGTGTCCGCTCTGCCATGATGTGCTGGTGGCCGGTTCGGTGGAAGGGACGCGCGTGGCTTGCTGTGCGCGCTGCCGGGGCGTGCTGGTCAACCGTCTGGTCTTTGGTCAGGTAATCAGCTATCTGCGCAGCTGCGTCACGACGCCGGCGGTGGCGCCGCGCCCGGTCGATCTCAGCCAGCTTGAGCGCACGCTGCATTGTCCGCAGTGCGGGCGGGCGATGGACGTACATCCGTACTATGGGCCGGGCAACATCATCATCGACACCTGCGGCGCGTGCCAGTTGCTCTGGCTGGATCACGGCGAACTGGCGAGCGTGATCGACGCGCCGGGCAGCGACCGGCGGCGCTAGGAGGCAAGGCTACGCATGGCAAAGCTCAAGCTCGACCTGCACGACATCTACAACCGCGGCGACCAGATCGAGGCAGAGTTGAATCGCATCATCGCGGAGGCGGTGGAGCAGCGCATCGCGCTGGTGGAGATCATCCCTGGCAAAGGCAGCGGGCAGTTGAAGAAGCGCGTGCTGCGCTTCCTCAACCAGAGCAACATTCGGGCGCTCTATCACCGCGTGGAGAAGGACGACAAGAACTTTGGGCGGATTTTCGTCCACTTTCGCCATTGAGTGAGTTCAGGGTGTATTTCATGTGCAGGGCGCACAGCCTTCGATTCAAATCGAGGCTGAAAGCTGAAGTCGGCTCATGAAGATTTACAAAATGATCCGGCAATCGACGTTGCTGCTTTCAGCGCATAGAGCGTCCTCTCCCGTAGGTCATCGCCTCCGGCGTGACGGCGTGGCTGACCGGAAACGTCCGGGTAGAAGCCGAACTTATGGTTACCGAACCAATTTGTTAAATGCCATAAGCCGACTGGACGTCGCCATGCCAGTCCACTTGAGTGGACTTGAGCTATCAGCCGGTGAATTGATTCACCGGTGCGGCGCAATGTGCCCCGAACGTGAAGTAGCCCCGTGATCTCAGGCGATCACAGCTTTGAGTTGTTCAACCGAGGGCACTTTGCCCACGACCTTGACCGCACCGTCGACGACCAGCGCCGGCGTCACCATCACGCCGTAGCTCATGATCTGGTCGATCTCGGTGACTTTCTCCAACTCATAGTCGATGCCCAGCGCCTGCGCGGCTTTTTCGGCGTGCTCGGTCAACTTCTGGCATTTCGGGCAGCCGGTGCCCAGAATCTGTAGCTTTTTCATGGTAAGAATCCCTTTCCGTGAGAATCTGAATCAATTGTGAGTGGTGAAGGCGTCGGCGCTCTCTCAACTCGACCTTCGCAACTCGCCCCTCGCCCCTGTCATCCAACCCAGGCGCCATACAGCCAGCCGGTGAGCGTAGCGAAGATAATCACCAACACCACGAAGACGACTGTCTTTTGTATACCGACGACGCTCCGAATCACAAGCATGCTGGGCAGACTCAACGCTGGCCCGGCAAGCAATAGCGCCAACGCTGGCCCTTGCCCCATCCCGGCGCCAACCAGCCCTTGCACGATGGGCACCTCGGTGAGCGTGGCAAAATACATGAACGCGCCGAGGAACGACGCCACGAAGTTTGACAACAGCGAATTGCCGCCCACCGCCGCCGCCACCCATGCCGACGGGATCAGCCCTTCGTGACCGGGACGTCCCAGCAAGAATCCCGAAATGAGCACTCCCAGCAACAGGAGCGGCAGAATTTGTTTGGCGAAACCCCAGCTCTGATCGAACCAGTCGCCCATTTCGTCCTCTGATGTGCTGGTCAGCATGGTCAAGCCAATCAAGCCAACGACAAAGGGCGCCTGCGGCTGAGTCGGGAAGATCAGGATCGCAACAAATGTGATCAGCGCGATCACAGCTATCTTCCACCACAACACCCCGAACCAGCGCCAGAGGGCAAAGGCCAATAGCAACCCAAAGCCCGCCGTGATCGCCCATTTCGCTGTGTAGATTGCACCCCACAGCCCATCAGGCTCCAGGGGTTTGCCCCAGTTGGCAAAGACCAGGATGCCCACCAACGCGCCAAAGTAGACAACATTCTGCCAGAGCGGGCGCGTGACCTCTGGCGCCGGCATCACTGCCTGCGCCTTCATCTTGGCCTGCTCCTCATGACGATAAATTGTTGCCATGATTAGCCCGATGACCACACTGAACGTAATTGCGCCAACAGCGCGCGCAATCCCCATCATCGGTCCCAACACCGCCGCCGTCATCACGATCGCCAGTACGTTGATGGCCGGGCCAGAGTACAGAAAAGCGATGGCTGGCCCTAGCCCAGCGCCCATCCGATAGATGCCTGAGAAAAGCGGCAGCACCGTACACGAGCAGACTGCCAGAATGGCGCCCGACACGGAAGCAACGCCGTAGGACAGCACCTTGTTCGCTCCAGCGCCCAGATAACGCATTACCGATCCCTGACTCACGAAGACGGCAATGGCGCCGGCAATATAGAAAGCAGGCAGCAGACAGAGGATGACATGCTCCTGGGCGTACCATTTGGTCAGTTCCAACGACTCCACCAACGCATTGTCGAAGCGCGGCCAGCCGATCGGCAGATAATAAAAAGTCAGAAAGACAACCAGTATCGCGACCAGCGGCTTCCAAATCTGCGACCAGCGTTGTTCTCCAACACTTATCATTTCTTGCCAGCTTGCGCGCCAGCCGGGCGGCTGATTGCGCGCGCCTTGCTCTTCTGCATCGACAACGGTTAATGACTTTTCAACAGATTGCATAAGACTGCTCCTTGCTCAGGCAGCGAGCGGTGGAACAAGCGGTGCGCACTTTGGGCATACACACGCCGCAACGATTTCATGGTGTTCGTAGGTGCTTCCATCCACAGGGCCCATGAACGCGTCAAGCCACGCGAGCACTTCGGGATCACAGACACGGTAAAAAACATTCTGGCCTTGCTTCTGGTCGCAAATGACGCCCGCCTCACGCAACAACCGCAACTGCTGTGACACATAAGGCTGCGGTTTGCCCAGCAGCGCCTCCAGGTGGCAAACGCATTCCGGCTCCCGGCGCAATACATCCAAAATACGCAGTCGTTCCGGGTGTGCAAGTGCCTTCAAACGGGCGCTCAGTGCTTCGTAGTCGGCTTTGTCCATTGCGTTTCCTTCACTGATAAATGCAGAACTTTGCATATATTTATTTTTGCATATAAAAGCTCCACTTATCCGCCCTTGTCAATATCGTCTTGTCACGAAAATTTCTGAGGCAGAGCCTGGCAGCTTTGATCAAGGGCAACGAATCAACCCCTGCGCCCACAGACACGCGCCGCAGACGGGCCCTTCGTTGCCAAAGCAATCCTCAAGATTGTCCACAGAGAGATCGCAGCCGCCGCAGAAGGTGCATGGTGGGAAGGCGAAACCTTGCACGCGTGCACGATAGGCGACATAGGCAGGGTCATTCCAGAGATCGAGCAGGCTGCGTTCGCGGATGTTGCCGACAATGTGACGATAGGAGGTGTGCGGCTTATCATGGAGAAAGCTGCTATGCGTATGAAGCAGCGGCCAGCAAGGCGCAACATCCCCATTCCATCCGACCGTCAGCGAACCGGATTCGATGTAGTCGCATACGTCGTTGCTGCCTCCCCATTTGGCGCCGGCATAGTGGACGCTGAAGCCACTCTGAAAGGCTTCGAAGAGCGCTGCGCGCGTCACGGCGTTGAAATCCATTTTGGGCAGGCTGAGCTGTGGCATGTGCCCTGAGTCGAGATAGCTAATTGACCGCATCGATTCTGTGTAAAGCACCTCGTCTTTTAAACTCTCGGTGACGGGCAGGACATTGCTGACCGAAAAATGCAATGCGCCAAGCTGACGGGCGATTTTGAGCACTTTGGGCAGGTCGGCGATGTTGCGCCGCATAGCGACGAAAGCTACACCGATCTCCGGCTTGGCGCTTTTGTGACCCTTGCGCACTGTGCGGAACCGTTGCACGTTGGCGAGCACGTTGGGCAACTCGGCGCCCAACCGCACATCGGCGTAACTCTCCGGCGAGGCGCCGTCGATAGAGACCCACAACAGGTCAAGCCCCGCCTCAATCAACTGACGGCTACGTTGTTCTGTCAGCAGCGTGCCGTTCGTGATCAGCTCCACGCGCGCGCCCAGTTGCTTTGCCTGGGCGATCCACTCCACGGTGCGCTGATGAAACATCGGCTCCCCAATGCCGCCAAAGTAGAGCGTCGGGATCGGGTCAATCTGCTTCAACCCTTCCAGCACGGCGACGAAGGTTTCCTCCTTCATACGGCCGATGTCCGTCTGCCAGGCGTTGCGGAAACAGGTCACGCAGTCGAGATTGCAGGCGTTGGTCGGCTCAATATAGACCTTAGCCAGGTGACCGAGCGGTCGATGCAGTCGCAATGTGTTGCCGTCACGCTCGACGCGCATGCGGGCGCCGGGTTGCAATCCCAGATTGCGCCGCATTTCTGGCGAAAGCACCAGGCGCCCCTCATCGTCGACATAGCCCCATTCGACTGCTTGCGTGGATGTCGCGCCGCTTCGGGGCAACGTTCCACGCGGTGCGTCTGAATTCGCCAAAGGTGGTGTATCAACCGTTAACGCAATCGAATGAACCGACATCGCTTCCTCGTGGATAACAGAAAACAGGGTGGATTGCTGCCGTCACAATCCACCCTACACCTGTCAGCGCCGTTGTGTCACCTGACAACTGTCACCTATCTGCCGGTTTACTTCAGCAATTCTTTTGGAGGTGGGCAGGCTTCCTGCGCCGCCGCAACCATTGCCGGCGCCGCCGCCAGTTCATGCCCAAAGTAGCGGCGCTGGAAGAGCAGCGCCACGTTGACCAGACCGATCATCACCGGCACTTCGATCAAGGGTCCGATCACAGCGGCGAAGGCTTGCCCGGAATTGATGCCAAAGACCGCCACCGCCACGGCAATTGCCAGCTCGAAGTTGTTGCTGGCGGCGGTGAACGCCGCCGTCGTCGTCTTGGAATAGTCGGCGCCGATGCGATGCCCCATCCAGAAGCTGATCAGGAACATGATCACAAAGTAGAGCGTGAGCGGAATCGCAATACGCACCACGTCCAGCGGAATCTGCACGATCTGCTCGCCCTGCAGGCTGAACATGACGACAATCGTGAAGAGCAGCGCAATCAACGTAATCGGGCTGATGCGCGGCAGGAAGCGCGTTTCATACCATCTCCGCCCCTTCGCCCGCAGCAAGAAGAAGCGCGTGGCAAAGCCGGCGAGCATCGGGATGCCGAGATAGACAAAGACGCTCTGCGCCAGCTCGCCGATGCTAATGTGCACCACCGCACTCTGCAAGCCCAACGCCTGCGGCAACACCGTGATGAAGACATAGGCATAGACGCTGTAGAAGAGCACCTGGAAGACGCTGTTGAAGGCGACCAGCCCGGCGGCGTATTCGGTGTCACCCTTCGCCAGCTCGTTCCAGACGATCACCATCGCAATGCAGCGCGCCAGCCCGATCAGGATCAGGCCGATCATGTATTCAGGGTAATTTTGGAGGAAAATCACCGCCAGCACGAACATCAGGATGGGGCCCACCACCCAGTTCTGTACGAGCGAAAGCCCCAAAATCTTGACGTTGCGGAAGACCTCGCCCAACTCTTCGTATTTCACTTTGGCGAAAGGCGGATACATCATCAGGATCAACCCGATGGCAATCGGGATATTGGTCGTGCCGACCTGAAACTGATGGATGAAATCCTCGANNGGCAGAAAATAGCCCAACGCTACACCCGCCGCCATCGCCAGGAAGATCCACAGCGTCAAGAAACGATCCAGCCGGGAAAGCTGTTTGGGCGCCGCTGTGGTTGCCAACGTCGCTGTCTGTTGCGCCATGAGAATGTTCCTTTCCATGGATGAAGCCAGTAAATCACAACAATAGCTGAATTTCCTTCGAGCGAGTCACGCTGCCTTGCGGGCCGCACGCTGGATGACGTTCCTTGATGCGCGCCGGGTCGAAGAATTGGCTGAACAGGCTGGTGAGCTGTTCCAACGCCGCCCGATTGAGCGAATAGTACATCCAGCGCGCGTCGACCGCATCGCGCTCCACCTCCACCAACCCTGCTTCGCGCAGGATGCGCAGATGGTGCGAGATCAGGTTGGGCGCCATGTCGAGCGCGTCAACGAGCTCGCAATTGCATTGCACGCCCTCGCGCAGCAGCTGCACAATGCGCAGCCGGTTCGGTTCGCCCAACACTTTGAGCTGCCGCGCCAGTTGTTCGATGACGGCTGCATCCTCTGTTGTTTCGGATAGTTTGTTTGTGGACAAGGTGAGTTGCATTGTTCGATCGCCTGATAGATCAATGATTATTGAACTAATTGTCAATGGTACTGCGTTGCTACGCATGTGTCAAATTCTGTCTGTTGGTCGGGTCTATTTCACCGCAGGGGCAGAGTTTGTTTTGTAGGTCATGGCCTCCGGCGTGACGGGCGCCATGTCACGCCGGAGGCCATGACCTACGACACGCGTTCCAGCGCCATGTCACGCCGGAGGCGATGACCTACGACACGCGTTCCAGCGCCATGTCACGCCAGAGGCGATGACTACGATACGCGTCCCGGTCTTGAAATACACCCCTTGCGCAAGGCGCTACTCCCCCAGCCCCTTGCGCACAAATGTGCATAGCCATTCGGTCAACAACTCGATATCGCCGAGATGCCCAGTCTCGAACGGGGTGTGCGTGTAGCGCGCCGGAAAGGCCACCAGCGCCGTCGGGATGTCCGCCTGCATCAGCGCGGCGCCGTCGCTGCCAAAGGAGCCAAAGACGGCGTGCTGGATGGGGATGCCTGCCTCATCGGCGATCTGCTCCAGCCGCGCCGTCAGCCGATGGTCGTAGTGTACGAGCGAGTCCTTGTGGACGAGCACCGGCCCGCCGCCCAGTCGCAGCGGCATGTCGCGCCACGGCACGCCCGGAATGTCGCCCGCCAGCCCGATCTCCAGCACGATGGCGGCGTCGAACTGCTCACGCGCCGTCAGCGCTTTGGCGCCGACCACGCCGATCTCCTCTTGCACCGTGCTGATCAACGTCAGATCGCAGGCGCGTTCCGCCGTTGGCACGCGGCGCAGCACTTCGGTGAGCACCGCCAGCAGCACACGGTCATCGAGCGCCTTGCCCACGACATGGCGTCCCAACTGCACCGTCTCGGCGTCCCAGATGACGCGCGTGCCCGGCGTGACGCCGCGCGCCAGCAGTTCGCTGCGACTCAAACCGGTGTCCACCCAGAAGTCATGCCAGTTGAGTTCCACCGGTTCAGGCAGCGAGAGCGCCGCCAGATGCCCCGTCGCCGCCGCAATTACGCCAGGGATGACGTCGTGGCGCGCCAGAATCTTGACGCGCTGCCCGATGGTGAAGGCGTTGCGCAGCCCGGCGCTGCGTTGCCAGCCCTGCCCGTTCGCCAGCCAGAGATAGCCCAGCTCGTCGATTGAACGCACCAGAAAGCATAGCTCATCGGCGTGGGCGATCATCGCCACGCGCGAACCGCTCCCGCCGGCGTGCGCCACCACGTTGCCGATGCGCGTGCGCGTCACCGTGGCGCCCGCGGCGCGCCAGAGCGTTTCGATGCGTGTCTGCACTGCTTCTTCCTGACCGACGGGGCCGGCCAGCTCGGTCAACTCTTTGATCAAGTCAAACATGATGGTCAATCTCCGGTTCTCCGCCTGGAAGTAGATACAAGCCTGCATTGACATTCTGTCCGAACTTCCAGTGAATGCCAAGTTTGGCATAGGGGCTTCTCTGTCGACCGAACAACAACTTCGCCCGGCAGCATCGTAGAGATTATACTGAAGCTGATGTTTGGAAAGGTCGTTTTAACGCAACGCCGCAGGGACGCAAAGAGACGCAAAGAAGAGGCGTTTACACTTGCTTTGCGTCTTGGCGACTTTGCGTCAAAGTGAATAGCAATACGAATCATTCACGTCAAGTATTCAGCAGCACACGCAACGAACCAGAAACAGGAGTAGCACCATGTTTAAGAATCTCAACGCCGGCGCCATCGGCATCCGCAACCTTTCCCTGCCGGAGACGATTGCGCTGGCGCAGGCGACCGGCTTCGACGGCATCGACTTCGACATCCGCGAGGCGGCGGCGCTGGCGGATGCGCACGGCGTTGACTACGTGCGCGATCTCTTTGCGCAGGCAGGCGTGCGCGCCGGCTTGTGGGGGCTGCCGGTCGCCTGGAATCAGGATCGCTGGCAGGAAGATTTGGCGGAGTTGCCCAGACTGGCGGCGTTGGGCGTGGCGCTTGGCTGCTCGCGCACGGCGACGTGGTGCCCGTCGTGGTCAGACAGCCGCGCCTTCGACGAGAATTATCAGTGGCACATCGAACGTTACCGACCCATCGCCGCAATCCTGCGCGACCACGGCTGTCGTCTCGGCATCGAGTTTCTGGGGCCGCGCCATTTGTGGGCGTCGCATCCGCACCGGTTCATCACGTCGATGGGGGAAATGTTGAAGCTGGCACGCGACATCGGCACGGGCAACGTCGGTCTGCTGCTGGACGCCTACCATCTCTACACGTCGGGCGATGAGATCGACGCGCTTGATGCGCTGACGGCCGCCGATGTCGTCGTCGTCCACATCAACGGCTGCCGGCCGCCGATGTCGTCGTCGTCCACATCAACGATGCGCCAGCGGGCGTTCCGCGCGAGGAGCAGGCGGATCTGGTGCGCTGTCTGCCGCTGGAGACCGGCGTCATCGATCTGGTCGGTTTCATGCGCAAGCTCACCGCGCTGGGTTATGACGGCCCCGTGACGACCGAACCCTTCAGCCAGCGCCTCAACGCCATCGCCGCAGAGAATCCGCAGGCGGCGGCGCGTGAGGTCTCGCAGGCGATGGATCGGCTGTGGCAGCTCAGCGGGCTGTGAACACAGACGAAAAATCTGCATCTCTGGTGATTCGATATTTCCACTGCGATGAACGTGCAATCACGATGGCTCTGAAAAAATCTCATCTTTACTCTTCCCTCTGGAAGTCCTGCGACGAGCTGCGGGGCGGGATGGACGCCTCGCAGTACAAGGACTACATCCTCACCCTGCTCTTCGTCAAGTACGTCTCCGACAAATACGCGGGCAAGCCCTACGCTACGATCATCGTGCCGGAGGGCGGCGCGTTCGCCGACATGGTGCGGCTGAAAGGCGACCCGGAGATCGGCGACAAGATCAACAAGATCATCGGCCGGCTGGCGGAGGCCAACGACCTCAAGGGCGTGATTGACGTCGCGGACTTCAACGACGAGGCGAAGCTGGGCCGCGGCCGCGAGATGGTGGACCGCCTCTCGCGGCTGATCGGCATCTTCGAGGGCATTGACCTGCGCGCCAATCGCGCCGAGGGCGACGACCTGCTGGGCGACGCCTACGAGTACCTGATGCGCAACTTCGCCACCCAGAGCGGCAAGAGCAAGGGGCAGTTTTACACCCCGGCCGAGGTCTCGCGGGTGATGGCGCAGATCGTGGGCGCAGGGCAGGCGACCAGCCAGGAGCAGACCGTCTATGACCCCACCTGCGGCTCCGGCTCGCTGCTGATCAAGGTGGCCGACGAGGCTCCACGCGGGCTGACCATCTACGGCCAGGAGATGGACAACGCCACGGCTGGCCTGGCGCGCATGAACATGATCCTGCACGGCCACGAGACCGCCGAGATCTGGCAGGGCAACACCCTGGCCGACCCGCACTGGAAGACGCCCGACGGCCGGCTCAAGACCTTCGACTTCGTGGTGGCCAACCCGCCCTTCTCGCAGAAGAACTGGACCAGCGGCGTCAATGTGGCCGAGGATCCCTTCGGACGCTTCGAGTACGGCGCGCCGCCGGCCAAGAATGGCGACTACGCCTTCCTACTGCATATCCTCAAGTCCATGAAAAGCACCGGCAAGGCCGCGGTGATCCTGCCCCACGGCGTGCTCTTCCGCGGCAACGCCGAAGCCGCCATCCGTCGCGAGCTGGCGCGCCGCGGCTTCATCAAGGGCATCATCGGCCTGCCGCCCAACCTCTTCTACGGCACCGGCATCCCAGCCTGCATCATCGTGCTGGACAAGGAGGACGCGCACCGCCGCAAGGGCATCTTCATGATCAACGCGGCCGAGGGCTTCCGCAAGGACGGGGCCAAGAACCGCCTGCGCGAGCGCGACATCCACCGCATCGTGACCACCTTCAACGCCCAGGCCGAGGCCCCCGGCTACAGCCGCTTCGTGCCGCTGGCCGAGATCGAGGCCAACGACTACAACCTGAACCTGCCGCGCTACATCCCGCCCACCGAGCCAGAGGACCGCCACGACCTGCACGCGCACCTGCACGGCGGCATCCCTGCCCGCGACGTGGACGC
>CZCA01006095.1_pt1 | contig 14704 bp, 10 predicted proteins | sample 591981 | NCBI WGS metagenome assembly CZCA01 (sample SAMEA3556810, study PRJEB10932) | anaerobic digester metagenome
GCGCGCAGCATGTTCTCGCCGAAGAACTGGTGGAACATCTGCCCCACCGGGCTCTTCAGGAAGGCGACGCCGCCCGAGTGCCCCGGGCAATGCCAGGAGTACGAGCTGTCGGCCGCGTAGTGCGTGAGCGCGCGGAAGAAGGGCGGCGCCAGCGAATCCAGGTAGTTCTTCGCCTCGCGCACGACGTAGCGCGCGATGAACTCCGGCGTGTCCTCGAACATGTGGATGAAGCCATGCATCTCGCGCAGCACGTCATTCGGGATGTGGCGCGTGGTGCGCGTCTCGCCGTGCAGGAAGATCGGGATGTCGGCGTTGCGGAAGCGGATCTCCTCGACGAAGGCGCGCAGGTCGGCGATCGCCTTGGCCGAGGCTTCCGGCGAGGAAAACTCCTCGTCGTCGATCGACAGGATGAAGGTCGAGCCACGGCTCTGCTGCTGGGCGAAGGAGGTCAGGTCACCATAGCTGGTGACGCCGAGCACTTCCATGCCCTCTTCCTCAATCGCCTTGGCGAGCGCGCGGATTCCCAGTCCCGAGGTGTTCTCCGAGCGGAAGTCCTCGTCGATGATGATGATGGGGAAGTGGAATCGCATCCTGGTCGTCTCCAGCGGGGTCCTTGCGGGACGGAAAAAACGGAAGTGTAACCCCCGCGCCATTGCCCGGACGTTACCGAAATTGAATCGAAAAAAGGACAAGGGGCCGTCAGGCGGCCCCGTGATGTTCGGTCTGCTGCGCGTCGACGCTCAGATCTTGGGCAGCGTCACGCCGGTCTGGCCAAGATACTTGCCACCGCGGTCCTTGTACGAGGTCTCGCAGACCTCGTCCGACTCGAAGAACAGCATCTGCGCCACGCCCTCGTTGGCGTAGATCTTGGCCGGCAGCGGCGTGGTGTTGGAGAACTCCAGCGTCACGTGGCCCTCCCACTCCGGCTCGAGCGGGGTGACGTTGACAATGATGCCGCAGCGCGCATAGGTGCTCTTGCCGAGGCACACGGTCAGCACGCTGCGCGGGATGCGGAAATACTCGACGGTGCGCGCGAGCGCGAAGGAGTTCGGCGGGATGATGCACACGTCGCCGGTGAAATCGACGAAGTTGCGCGCATCGAAGTCCTTCGGGTCGACGATGGTCGAGTTGATGTTGGTGAAGATCTTGAATTCGTTCGCCACCCGCACGTCGTAGCCGTAGCTCGAGGTGCCGTAGGAGACGATGCGGCCGCTGTCGTTGCTGCGCACGAGTTCCGGCGCGAAGGGCTCGATCATGCGAGCCTGCTCGGCCATGCGGCGGATCCACTTGTCGGACTTGATGGACATGGGCGCGGGTTCCAGCGGTTGCGTTGCGACCGATGGCCGGTCGGAAAAACGCGGTAGTTTAGGACAAGCGCCGCGACGGCGAAAGCCTCGGCCGCGGCATTGTTGCCGTAGTGCGAAACGCCCTGCCGCCGCGAACGCCTCCGTACGGCGCGCCCGGGGTCCGCCGCGCCGGAGGGAGAGTCGGACCGCGGGGCGCGTCACACCTGGATCAGGTGTTCTTGATCACGATGTTCGGGAACTTGTGGGTCATGTCCTTGGAGCGCTCGGCGATGCGAACCGCGACCTTGCGCGCGATCTGCTTGTAGATCGAGGCGATGCGCCCGTCCGGGTCGGCGACCACGGTCGGCGTACCACCGTCGGCCTCGGTGCGGATCTGGATGTCGAGCGGCAGCGCGCCGAGGAAGGGAATGCTGAAGTCCGCGCACATCTTCTCGCCACCGCCCTGGCCGAAGATGTGCTCCTCATGGCCGCACTTCGAACAGATGTGAATGCTCATGTTCTCGACCACGCCGAGGATCGGCACGCCCACCTTCTCGAACATCTTCACGCCCTTGCGCGCATCGAGCAGCGCGATGTCCTGCGGCGTGGTGACGATCACCGCGCCGGTCACCGGCACGCTCTGCGACAGCGTGAGCTGGATGTCGCCCGTGCCCGGAGGCATGTCGATGACGAGGTAGTCGAGATCGTTCCAGGCGGTGTCCTTCAACATCTGGTTGAGCGCCTGGGTGGCCATCGGACCACGCCACACCATCGGCGTATCGGGGTCGATCAGGAAGCCGATCGACATCGCCTGGATGCCGAAGGCTTCGAGCGGGATCATGGTCTTGCCGTCGTCCGAAACCGGGCGCTGGTCGCCGATGCCCAGCATCTGCGGCTGGGACGGGCCATAGATGTCGGCGTCGAGCAGGCCGACGCGCGCACCTTCCGCGGACAGCGCCAGCGCAAGGTTCACCGCCGTGGTGCTCTTCCCCACTCCGCCTTTGCCGGAGGCCACCGCGATGATGTTGCGCACGCCCGGCAGCAGTTTCACGCCCTGCTGCACCGCATGGGCGACGACCTTGCTGGAGACCTTGACCTCGACACGCTCCACGCCCGCGAGCTTTGACACCGCGTCCGCGAGCAGCGCGCGGATCGGCTCGTGCTGACTCTTCGCGGGGTAACCCAACTCGACTTCGAAGCGGACCGTTCCGCCCTCGACCGTGAGGTTGCGGATGCCGCGACCGGCCACGAAATCCTTTCCAGTGTTCGGGTCGATCACCTGCTTGAGCACTTCGGTTACGGCTTGCTGGTCAAGACTCATCGCGTTTTCCTCGAAAATCGGTGCACCCGCTGCCGGGTGAAAGCGGCAGAATCATACCGGAGCGGGCAGTTTCACTCACCCGCGATCTGAGCAGGGTTTCTCCCTGCGGTTCCCGCCCCCTGCCTTCCCGCACCGCCAACACGCGCGAAGCGGAATCCTTCATGCAACGCCCAGACATGAACTCCCGACGCCTCATCCGTTTGCTGCCCGCCCTGGGTCTCGTCACACTCCTCGCCGCCTGCGCCACGCCCTCCACCGGCCCGTCCGTCGACGCCGTCAATCGCCACGCGCTTGTCCGTGTGCCCGCTCCCGCGCCCGACTGGCCCGCCTTGAGACAACGGCTCGTTGGTGCAACCAGCGGCATCAGTGGCATCGAGATCGGCCAGGCCGACAAGCAGGGCCTACGCCTGCAGATCCCGGTTGCAGATGGATTCGCCAGCGGCAAGTCCGAGGTCCGGCCTTCGCTGGCGAGCGCGCTCGACGCCCTGGCCCCCGTGCTCGCCCCGGAAGAAGGTGCCGCGGTTCGCGTGATCGGCCACACTGACAGTCAGGGCAGCGAGATGATCAACCTGCAATTGTCGATCGCCCGCGCCGAGGCGGTGGTGGAGCACCTGCGTCGGCGTGGCATCGCGCTCGAGCGCCTCTCCGCGGACGGCCGCGGCGAAGCCGACCCGCTCACGAGCAACGCCAGCGAAGCGGGGCGTGCGCGCAACCGGCGCGTCGAACTGATCCTCAGCCGGCAGCCTTGACCCGCCAGGTGCAGCCTGTTGCGCCAAAGCACCGGCGCCCACCCCGACGCGCTTTGTTAAACTTCCGCTTTTATCCGCCGACATCCGCTCAGCCACCATGCCCCGCAAGATCCTCGTCACCAACGCCCTGCCCTACGCCAACGGCGACATCCACCTCGGCCACCTGGTGGGCTACATCCAGGCCGACATCTGGGTGCGCTACCAGCGCATGCGGGGCCATTCGGTGCACTACGTCTGTGCGGACGACACCCACGGCACACCGGTCATGCTGCGTGCCGAGAAGGAAGGCCTCACCCCGGAGCAGCTGATCGAGCGCGTACATGGCGAGCACCTGCGCGACTTCACCGCCTTCGGTGTCGCCTTCGACAACTACCATTCCACGCACAGCACCGAAAACCGCTTCTACGCCGAGGACATCTACGCCCGGCTCAAGGCCGGCGGCCTCATCGACACGCGCTCGATCGAGCAGTACTACGACCCGGTCAAGGAGATGTTCCTCCCTGACCGCTTCATCAAGGGCGAATGCCCCAAGTGCGGCGCGGCGGACCAGTACGGCGACAACTGCGAGGCCTGCGGCGCGGCTTACGCCCCCACGGAGCTGAAGAACCCGTACTCGGCCGTCTCCGGCGCCAAGCCGGTGCTGAAGACCTCGGAGCACTACTTCTTCCGCCTGTCGGACGAGCGCGCGGTGGCCTTCCTGCGCGAATGGACGCGCGGCACCAACGCCGCCGGCGAGCGTCGCCTGCAGGCGGAGGCCGCCAACAAGATGAAGGAGTGGCTCGGGGAGGAAGGAGAGAACAAGCTCTCCGACTGGGACATCTCGCGCGACGCGCCCTACTTCGGCTTCGAGATCCCGGGCGCGCCGGGTAAGTACTTCTACGTCTGGCTGGACGCGCCGATCGGCTACCTCGCCAGCTTCCGCAACCTCGCCACGAAGCGTGCCGCCGCCGGTGAGACGATTACCGTCGAGGACTACACCGACGCTGCCCGCGCCGCCGCGACGGGCACCGAGATGGTGCACTTCATCGGCAAGGACATCCTCTACTTCCACGCCCTATTCTGGCCCGCGATGCTCAAGTTCGCCGGCTACGCCACGCCCAGCCAGCTGTGCGTGAACGGCTTCCTGACCGTCGACGGCGCCAAGATGAGCAAGAGCCGCGGCACCTTCATCACCGCGCACTCCTACATCGCGCAGAAGCTCAATCCCGAGTGGCTGCGCTACTACTTCGCCGGCAAGTCCAACGGCACCATGGAGGACGTCGACCTCAACCTCGACGACATGATCGCCAAGGTCAATTCCGACCTCGTCGGCAAGTTTGTGAACATCGCCAGCCGCTGCGCCGGCTTCATCGGCAAGCGCTTCGAGGGCCGGCTGGGCGTTATGGATATGGAAGATGCGCGGAGTGCTGTTTACTCCCTGAACTTCAACGCCGATGAAGTTGCGGAAGCATACGAACGCAGAGACTACTCTCGCGCCTTGAGAAAAATCATGGAGTTCGCTGACGCAGCGAATGGCTATGTGAATGACAACAAGCCATGGGAGCTAGCAAAACAGCCGGGCCAGGATGCACGGCTGCACACGGTTTGCACTACCGCAATTTACGTGTTCAAAGCTCTCACAGGACTGCTGAAACCCGTGCTGCCCGCCCTTGCCGGAGAGGTTGAGAAGTTTCTTAACATTCCACCCCTCGTTTGGGATGACGTGCTGAAACCGATTCCAGAGGGGCATCAGATCAACAACTACAGCCACCTGATGACCCGCGTCGAGCGCAAGCAGATCGACGCCCTGCTCGAAGCCAACCGCGAGTCGCTCGCCCCGGCCGCCGCTGCGCCGGTCAAGGACGCCGCGGTCGCCAAGGCCGCCTCCTCGCAGCAGCGTCACGCCGAGAAGCAGCAGCACGCCGCGCAGGCCGCCGAGACGCCCTCGGCGCACATCTCGATCGACGACTTCACCAAGGTCGACCTGCGCATCGCGAAGATCGTCAACGCCGAGCACGTCGAGGGCGCCGACAAGCTCATCCGCCTGCAGCTCGACATCGGTGAGACCGACGAGGCCGGCAACCCGAAGCCGCGCCAGGTCTTCGCCGGCATCAAGTCGGCCTACGACCCGGCCACGCTGATCGGGCGCATGACGGTGATGGTCGCCAACCTCGCGCCGCGCAAGATGAAGTTCGGCATGAGCGAGGGCATGGTGCTCGCCGCCTCCGACGCCGACGGCAGGACGCCCGGCCTCTTCATCCTGTCACCCGACGCCGGGGCGCTGCCCGGCATGAAGGTGAAGTGACCCCGTCCCGGTAGCCCCCATGCCGCTCACGCCCTCGAAACGCTGGATCGTCCTGCATCACGCGGGTCGAGGGTGACCGTCTCCGCCGTCCGCGCCTGCCCTCGCATCGAGGGCGGCGCCGTCCGGGCCTCGCGCCCCGTCCTGTTCAAGTACGACGCAGCGGAGACACCATGAAACTCGAATTCCGTCCCAAGCTCTTCGACACCCTGCCCGGCTACGGCCGCGCAGCCTTCGCCGGCGACCTTTCGGCCGGCATCACCGTCGGCGTGCTCGCGCTGCCGCTGGCGATGGCCTTCGCGATCGCCTCCGGCATGTCGCCCACCGCCGGCATCTGGACCGCGATCGTCGCCGGCTTCCTGATCGCGCTGCTGGGCGGCTCGAAGGTGCAGATCGGCGGTCCTACCGGCGCCTTCATCCCGATCATCTACGCCATCGTCGCCGACCTCGGCGTGCAGAACCTGCTGATCGCCACGATGATGTCGGGCGTGCTGCTGTTCGCGATGGGCGCGCTGCGCCTGGGGAGCATGATCCGCTTCATCCCGCTGTCGGTGGTCATCGGCTTCACCAACGGCATCGCGGTGGTGATCTTCATCTCGCAGATCAAGGACTTCCTCGGCCTCAAGATCGACAACCTGCCGGGCGAGTTCTTCGCCAAGATGGGCGCGCTGATCGCGGCGCTGCCGACCATCGATCTGCCCACGGTGGCGGTCGCCGTCGTGTCGCTGGCGATCCTGGTGGCGTGGAACCGGCTGGCGGTGAGGCGCGCCTGGATGCGCCGCCTGCCCGGTCCGCTGGCGGTGCTGATCCTGATGACCGCGCTCAATGCGCTCGTCGCCTTGCCGGTGGACACCATCGGCAGCCGCTTCGGCGGCATCCCGCAGCAGGTCCCCGCCTTCGGCCTGCCCGAGCTCAGCCTGTCGGCGCTCGGCAAGCTGATCGCGCCGGCGATCACGATCGCGCTGCTGGGGGCGATCGAGTCGCTGCTGTCCGCCCGCGTCGCCGACAGCCAGATCGACGACCGCCACGATCCCAACCAGGAGCTGATGGCGCAAGGCATCGCCAACGTCGCCGCGCCGCTTTTCGGCGGCTTCGCCGCCACCGGCGCGATCGCGCGCACCGCCACCAACATCCGCACCGGCGGGCGCCCGCCGGATCCACGCCGGCGTGCTGCTGGCGATCGTGCTCGCGCTCGCCCCTGCCGCCAGCCACATCCCGCTCGCCACGCTGTCGGCGATCGTGGTCATGGTGTCGATCAACATGGGTGAATGGCACGCCTTCGCGCCGCGGGAACTGGCGCGCTATTCGCTGCAGTACCGCACCATCCTGCTCGGCACCTTCCTGGTCACGGTGGTGTTCGACCTCACGCTGGCGGTCGAGATCGGCATGGTGCTGGCGAGCCTGTTCTTCATGTACCGCATGTCAGATCTCACCCGCATCGAGCGCATCGCGCTGCCCGAGCTCGACGGCGCCGAGACGCAGCTGCGCGCGGACGGCACGCCGCGCGTGCTGGCCTACAAGTTGAGCGGCAGCCTGTTCTTCGGGGCCGCCAACAAGCTGGAGAACCTGCTGCTGATGCAGGACGGCCATCCCGACGTGGTGATCCTCGACATGGACCGTGTGATCAGTCTCGACACCACCGGGCTCGACATCCTTCAGACCCTGCACCGCAACCTCAACAAACGCGGCGCCCACCTGATCCTGTGCCACCTCGGCTCACAGCCTGGTTCGATCGTGTTCCGCTCAGGCTTCCTGGACAAGTTGGGCGACGACAACATCACCGCCACGCTCGAAGAGGCCGTCGCCCGCGCGCGCCTGCTGGGCGGCAAGGAACCGGAGATCGCCTATGCCTGAACCAGCCGATGCCGGCGCCAGCCCCGCGGTCGCCCGCCTGCTGCGGATCCACGGCCGCGTGCAGGGCGTGTGGTATCGCGCCAGCGCGCAGGCCGAGGCGTCGCGGCTGGGCCTCGCGGGCTGGGTGCGCAACCGCAGCGACGGCAGCGTCGGGGCGCTCGCAGTCGGCCGCCACAGCCATGTCGAGGCCTTCATCGCGTGGGCGCATCAGGGGCCGCCCAAGGCGCAGGTGTCGCGCGTCGAGGTGATCGAAACCGGGGTGGAGGCGCTCAGCGGCTTCGAACAGCGACCGACGGCCTGAGCGTCGCGCGCACCGCCGGCCACCGGGGTGCGCGCCCGCCACTGTCCTGCTATAATGGCAAGTGTCTGAAATAAATAAATATTCAGCCATTCACCCGCACCCCACGGGCCCGACCGAATCCCCACCCCACATCGAGATGAGCCATACCGACTCCGTGAGATCCGTCATGCGCCTTGTGCAGGCGCATGTCCGGCCCCGGCCCCGATAGCCCGCCCAGGGCGAAGATCGGCAGGCCGGGGCGTCTGAGTGCTTTCCTCCCTCATCTCACAGGTCATGCCATGAATCTCGCCTTGCTTGAAGGCGCCCGCCCGCGATTCGCCGGAGCGCTGCGCCGCCCCTCCACCCGCCTCCCGGCTCCTCGCATCCCTCGCCGACCGCATGCGCAGCGCGGCCGGTCAACGGCCGGACGGCCTGGCCACCCGCATGCCAGCGGCGCCGAGGCCGCAAGGGAGGCGAGATGAAGACGCCCGAACCCACCCCGGTGCTCGCACCCCAGCTGCAGTCCGCGGCCGGACTCGCCCTGCTGGTGCTGACGGCGGTGTTCGCCGAACCGCTGCTCGGCCTGCTGCCGCCCGGCCTGGGCCTGGAGGCCTGGCTCGAACCGCTGCGCAACGCCGCCATCGCCCTGGCGATGTTCGCGGGCGCCCACCTCGTCCATTCGCTGGTGGCGGCCCGGCTCGCCCAGCGCCGCAAGGGTCAGCGGCCGGTGCCCAAGGTCCTGCTCGACCTGTTCAGGGTGTTCCTGTTCGCGCTCGCGCTGCTGGTCGCCCTGTCCCTGCTGTTCCGCCAGGATCTGTCGGGCATCCTCACCGGTTCGGGCCTGGTGCTGGCGGTGCTCGGCTTCGCCATCCGCAACGTCGTCGCCGACACCTTGTCGGGGATCGCGCTCGGCATCGAGGCGCCGTTCCGCATGGGCGACTGGGTGCGGATCGAGACCCTGGCGCAGGGGCGGGTGCAGGAGATCGGCTGGCGGACGACGCGGCTCGTGACCCGCGACAGCACCTACGTGATCCTGCCCAACAGCCAGATCTCGCGCCAGCGCATCACCAACTTCAGCGCGCCGCGCAAGGAATACCGGGACCACGCCGAACTCACCCTGCCGGTGGACCTCCCGGTGGCCGAAGCCAAGGCCCTGATCCTCGAGGCGCTGCAGGGCGCGGAGAGCATCGCCAGCGACCGGCCGCCGGAAGCCCAGGTCGCGCACTATGGGCCCCAGGGCATCACCTACCGGGTGAAGTACTGGGTGCCGCAGCACGACCGCGAACCGATCTGCCGCAACGAGGTGTTCAGTCTGATCGATGCCGCGCTGCGGGCACGGGGTACCCCGCTTGCGCAAGCGCCCGCCCCCTGCGGCCCGTGCAAGGCCGAGCGCGAGCAGGCCCCGCTGTGAAACCGGGCCCGCCCGCTCAGGGGTAGAGCACCTCGACCGCCTCCGGCGGCAGCCACTCGCGCAGGCTCTCGAGCAGGGCGTCGTCCAGCCGCACCCGCCATTCGTCGCCCAGGGGCAGTTCCGCCTCCGCGCTCGCGTTGCGGTAGCTGACGCGGATCGGGCAGCCGCCCTCGCGGAAGGGCTCGAGCAGGGTCTGCAGCTTGCCGGCGGCACTCACCGCGCCGCCCGCCGCCGCCACTTCGCCGTTGATGCGCAGGGCGAGGGCGCGGGCGAAGCGGCCGCGCGCCTCGCCCAGCGTCAGGATGCGGTCGGCGATGATGCGCAGGCCGCCCGAGAAGTCATCGTTACTGACCTTGGCCTCGACCACGACCACCTCGTCGGTGACGATCTTGCCGCGGCTCGCGTCCAGCACCTCGGAATACACCGTGAGCTCGCGCGGCTCGGTGCCGTCGTCGATCTGCACGAAGGCCATCTTGCCGCGGTTGCCGACCTTGGTGCGCTGCTCCATGACCACCCCGGCCAGCATGGTGATGTCGCGCGAGGGTTCGAGCTGGGCCAGCGTGCGGCGCACGAAGCGGCGCACCTCGGGCTTGAAGGCGTTGAACGGATGGCCGGAGAGGAAGAAGCCGATCGCGAGCTTTTCTTCCTTGAGCCGCTCACGCTCGGTCCATGCGCGGATCCTGGCAAACTCGGGCGCCGCGCCCGCGGCCTCGGGCATGAGGTCGAAGAGCCCGCCCTGCATCGCGTTGGCCGCCGCCTGCTCGGCCGCCTCCATCGCCAGCGCCACCGTCGCCATCAGCTGCGCGCGGTCCAGGCCGGCGTGGCCGGGGAGCGTGTCCATGGCGCCGGCGCGGATCAGCGCCTCGATGACGCGGCGGTTCACCATGCGGCGGTCGACCCGCTCGCAGAAATCGAACAGGTCGCGGAAGTCGCCGCCCCTCTGCCGCGCCGCCAGGATCGCGCGCACCGCCGGCTCGCCCACGCCCTTGACCGCGCCGAGTCCGTAGCGGATGGTCTTGCGATCCACCGGAACGAAACGGTAGTCGGAGGCGTTCACGTCCGGCGGCAGCACCACGATGCCGTTGGCGACGGTGTCCTCGTAGAAGATCTTGACCGTATCGGTGTTGTCCAGGTCGGACGACATCGTCGCTGCCATGAAGGCCGCGCAGTGGTGCGCCTTGAGCCAGGCGGTGTGGTAAGTGACGACCGCGTAGGCCGCGGTGTGCGACTTGTTGAAGCCGTACTCCGCGAACTTGGTCATCAGGTCGAAGAGCTGCTCGGCGAGCGCCGGGTCGTAGCCCTTCTGCTTGGCGCCCTCGGCGATGGTGGCGCGATGCTTGGCCATCTCCTCGGGCTTCTTCTTGCCCATCGCGCGCCGCAGCATGTCGGCGCCGCCCAGGGTGTAGCCCCCGATGATCTGGGAGATCTGCATCACCTGTTCCTGGTACACGATGACGCCGTAGGTCGGCTCCAGGCAGGCCTTGAGGTCGGGGTGGAAGTAGTCGATCTCCTGCTGGCCCTTCTTGCGCAGGATGAAGTCGTCCACCATGCCCGAGCCGAGCGGACCTGGGCGGTAGAGCGCGAGCACCGCGATGATGTCCTCGAAGCGGTCGGGCGCGAGCTTCTTCAGCAGCTTCTTCATGCCGTCCGATTCGACCTGGAAGATCGCCGTGGTGTTGGCGTCCTTCAGGATCTGGTAGGCGGCGGGGTCCTCGAAGCCCAGGCTCATCAGGTCGGGGCGGCTGCCGGTCATGCGCTCGACGTACTCCAGCGCGAGCTCGATGATGGTGAGGTTGCGCAGCCCCAGGAAGTCGAACTTCACCAGGCCGACGGCCTCGACGTCGTCCTTGTCGAACTGCGACACCGGCGTGGCGTCGTCGCCGTCGGCGATGTAGAGCGGGCAGAAGTCGGTGAGCTTGCCGGGCGCGATCAGCACGCCGCCGGCGTGCATGCCGACGTTGCGGGACAGGCCCTCGAGCGGCTGCGCCAGGCTCCACAGGTCGCGCACCGACTCGCCGTCGTTGCCGTCGGCCATCATCTCGCCGATCTGCGGCTCCATCTCGTAGGCCTTGTTGAGCGAGACCGGCTTGGCACCCTCGATCGGGATCAGCTTGGACAGGCGGTCGCACAGGCCGTAGGGCAGGTCGAGCACGCGGCCGACGTCGCGCACCACCGCCTTCGAGGCCATGGTGCCGAAGGTGGCGATCTGGCTCACCGCGTCCTTGCCGTAGCGCTCGCGCACGTACTCGATTACGCGGTAGCGGTTGTCCTGGCAGAAGTCGATGTCGAAGTCGGGCATCGACACGCGCTCCGGGTTCAGGAAGCGCTCGAACAGAAGCGCGTACTCCAGCGGGTCGAGGTCGGTGATGTCGAGCGAATAGGCCACCAGCGAGCCGGCGCCCGAGCCGCGGCCCGGGCCGACCGGCACGCCGTTCTTCTTCCCCCAGCGGATGAAGTCGGCCACGATCAGGAAGTAGCCGGGGAAGCCCATCTGGATGATGGTGTCGGTCTCGAACTTGAGCCGCTCCTCGTAGCGCGGGCGCTGCTTTTCGCGCTCCTCGGGGTGGGGGTAGAGCTGGGCGAGGCGGCGCTCGAGACCGGCCTTGGCCTCCGCCACCAGGAAGTCGTCCAGCGTCATGCCTTCCGGGGTCGGGAACAGCGGCAGGAAGTTCTTGCCCAGCTGCACCGTCAGCGAGCAGCGGCGGGCGATCTCGACCGCGTTCTCCAGAGCCTCGGGCAGGTCGGCGAAGAGTTCGCACATCTCGGCCTGGCTCTTGAGGTACTGCTCCTCGGTGAAGTCGCGCGGCCGGCGCTTGTCGGCGAGCACATAGCCCTGGGCGATGCACACCCGCGCCTCGTGGGCCTTGAAGTCCTCGCGCTTGAGGAACTGCACCGGGTGCGTCGCCACCACCGGCAGGCCGAGCCGGCCGGCGATGTCCACCGCGTGGCGAATGTAGGTCTCGGTGCCGGGATGGCCGGCGCGCTGGATCTCGATGTAGAAGGCGTCCGGGAACAGGCGCGCCCAGTCGGCGGCGAGTTGTTCGGCAAGCGCGAGGTTGCCGGCAGAGATCGCGGCGCCGATGTCGCCGCTCATCGCCCCCGACAGGCACAGCAGCTCGCTCGCTGCACCGCCCTCGAACCACGCGCGGCGCATCTCGGCGCGACCGCGGTGCTTGTTGTCGAGGTAGGCGCGCGTGAGCAGTTCGCAGAGCTGGCCGTAGCCGGCGCGGTTGCGGCAGATCAGCAGCACGCGCTGCGGTTTGTCGCGCTCGACCTCGTTCTGGATCCAGGCATCCACGCCGACGATCGGCTTGATGCCCTTGCCGCGCGCGCCCTTGTAGAACTTGACCATGCCGAACAGGTTGGCGAGATCGGAGATGCCGAGCGCCGGCATGCCGTCAGCGGCCGCGGCGGCGATCGCCTGGTCGATCTGGACGATGCCGTCGGTGATCGAGTATTCGGTGTGCTGGCGAAGGTGAACGAAGCGCGGGGCGCTGGGGAGATTGGGTGCGGCAGTCATGCGCGGATTTTACCCGACGCGGTGCGATCGAGGCCTGCGGGCTGGCCGCAGGCCTCGCACATCAGGGCAGCAGGATGGTCGAACCGGTGGTCCGCCGCGCTTCCAGATCGCGATGTGCCTGCGCTGCATCGCGCAAGGCATAGCGCTGGTTGATCTCGACCCGCACCTTGCCGCTGGCGACGACGTCGAAGAGCGCGCCGGCCATCGCCAGCAGGTCGGCACGCTTGGCTGCATAGGTGAAGAGCGTCGGCCGCGTCAGGAACAGCGAACCCATGCGCGCCAGCACGGTGCAGTCGAAGGGCGGCACCGGGCCGGACGAGGCGCCGAACAGCACCATCAGCCCGAGCGGACGCAGGCAGGCGAGCGAGTCCATGAAGGTGTCCTTGCCGATCGAGTCGTACACCACCGGTACGCCCTCGCCGCCGGTGATCTCGCGCACGCGCTCGACAAAGTTCTCGCGCGTGTAGACGATCGGATGGTCGCAGCCGTGGGCCCGCGCGATCGCGGCCTTCTCCTCCGAGCTCACGGTGCCGATCACCGTCGCCCCCAGCGCCTTCGCCCACTGGCAGGCGATGGTCCCGACCCCGCCCGCTGCGGCGTGGATCAGGATGGTGTCGCCGGCCTGCACGCGATAGGTGCGGCGCAGCAGATATTGCGCGGTGAGCCCCTGCATCATCATCGCCGCGCCCTGCTCGAATGAAATGCCGGGCGGCAGCGGCACGAGCTGGTCCGCCGCGATGTTGCGCACCTCGGCGTAGGCGCCGAGCGGGCCGCCGGTGTAGGCCACGCGGTCGCCGACGGCGATTTCCGTGACGCCCTCGCCGACCGCCTCGACCACGCCCGCCGCCTCCTGGCCGAGCCCGGAAGGCAGCGGCACCGGATAGAGGCCGCTGCGGTGATAGGTGTCGATGTAGTTGAGGCCGACGGCGTGGTGGCGCACGCGCACCTCGCCGGCCGCCGGCGCGGGCACCTCGAGCGCCTCCCATTGCAGCACCTCGGGACCGCCGGTGCGGTGAAAACGGATCGCCTGGTTCATGCGTGATCTCCTCGTCTGTCGTGTTGCGCCGCCCGCCGGGGGCGACAGCCATGGGGCGAATGAGGGCCGTCAGCGTACCAGCGAAATCCCAAGCCGGTACTGCGTCTCCTTGTTCTGGTCGTATTCGAGCAGGGTCTCGCCATAGCCCTTGAAGGCCTGCAGGTGCACGAAGGCGCCGACCCCCGAGAACACGCTGCGCCGGATCGGGTACGACAGGTCGTACTGGGTGCCCATCTTGCCAGCGCTGCCGCGCCGGATCAGGGTCGAGAACAGCAGCGCGTCGTCGCGGCCGAGGCGCAGGCCGAGTTCGGCATGGCCGCGGTACTGCGCGATGTCGGGGTTGTCCTCGCGGTCGAGGTAGGTCCACACCTTGGGCACGACGCCGAGGTAGATCCCGGACTCGTCCAGCCGCAGGCGCGCCTCGGCACGCGCGAACAGGGTGTCGATGCTGCGCGAGGGCATGTCCTCCTTGCCGTTCGACTCGTGCTCGTAGCCGCCGTAGAGCGCGAGCGCGCCGCGGCCTTCCGGGTCGTCGAGCCCCCAGCGATAGAACAGGGACGGGCGGAAGCTCGAATCGCGAAAGGGCTTGGACTCGGACTGCAGATCCCACAGCGAGGTCTGGGTGAAGCCGAAATACAGGCCGCTGGCGACCGGAAGGGTATCCGCCACCACGCCCTGATCGTCGAAGATGCGGTAGCGGAAGCTGAACTGGAAGCGCGCCGAGACGGGATCCTTGCCGCCGACGAGGAAGTACATCGGCTCATGGAAGCCGAGCGCGGAGGGCTACACCGGCGCCGCATCCGGCGGCAGCGAGGCCACCGGGGCCATCGGCGCGACCGCCGCCGGGGCGCCGGCCGGCGCAGGCGGCGTCGATGCCGCGGCCTCGGCGACCGACGCAGGCGGCGTCGCCGCCGTCGCCGGGCTGGCCGCCAGCCGCGTTGCCGCGCCGGCATCGAGCAGCAGCCG